>OFFE01001439.1_pt1 | contig 17123 bp, 20 predicted proteins | sample 1521371 | NCBI WGS metagenome assembly OFFE01 (sample SAMEA3504131, study PRJEB24116) | mouse gut metagenome | biome: mouse gut; feature: mouse-associated habitat; material: faeces | place: Denmark | collected 2011 | reverse complement strand
ATGGGGCGCGAGGATGGTCAGGCGCAACTCCGCGCGGGATTTGTCTTCCACCAGCACCTGCTCCAGTATCCCCCTCTCCGGGTCCACCCGCCGGGCGAAAAACACCTTGTTCGGGATATCCTGATTAAACACCCCCGGACGCAGAACCACCCGTGCCCGGCTGCTGGCGATATCCAGCACCTCGGCCCGAAAATGCCCCGCCCCCCAGGGCGGGGCATTTTCCTGCCCGCTATGTACTTACTTGGCCCGGACGATGCACTCCAGGGTCTGCCCGTCCACGGCAGCGGTGACGGTGGTGGTGCCCTTGCCGGCCCACTTGACCACGCCGCTCTCGCTGACCGTGGCCACGGCGGTGTTGGCGCTGGACCAGACGGCGGGGCTGTCGGTGCCCTTGACCTTCAGCTGCACGGTCTCCGAGGAGCCGAAGGTGAAGTCGGTCTTGTTCAGGCTCAGCTTGGCGCTGCTGACCCAGGGATCGCCGGTGATGGTGACCGTGCAGGCCGCGCTCTCCTCCCCGGCCGCGGCGGTGATGGTGACCGTGCCGCCGGCCTTGCCGGTGACGGAGCCCCCCTCCACGGTTGCGATGTTCTCATTGGAGGAGGACCAGCTCACCTCGCCTGTGCCGCCGCTGGTGGTGAGCAGGGCGGTCTCCCCGGCGGCAATGGAGAAGGAGGACTGGGAGAGAGTCAGGGGACCGGCGGGCTCCGGCGGGACATCCGGCTGAGCGGGTGCGTCCTCGCCGGACGGATTGGTCTGGTCCCCCTCTGCGGGGGCCGGGGGCTGGTCCGTGCTGCCGGGGGCCGGGTCCGGCTCAGCGGGCTCGTCCTCCGAGGGTCCGGCGGGGTCCGGGTCTGCGGCCGGGTCCTCGTCCACCTGAACCGGGTCCGAGCGGATGCCCATGGCGTCCGCCACCTGCTCGCCGAAAAAGACGTAGCCCACCACGCCCAGGATGATGACCCCGGTGAGCAGCAGCATGACCCCGCCCGCGCCGCCGCTGCTGTCCCGCTGGCGCTTCTCCACCCGCTTGCCGCTCCGGCGGCGCAGGGGCTTGCCCTTCTGAATGGCCGCCTCCTCCTCACAGAAGGGGCAGGTCCGGTATGTATCCGAATATTCTTCGCCGCACTTGGGGCACTGGCGATTGCTCATAGAGTGGTTCCTCCTTATGTATATGCTGGCATTTTACATAATACCCAGTTTTTCGGCGGTAGTCAACCGCCATTTTTCAGTTTTGACGGGATCTGGGAAAAAATGTTCCCCTGCCGCCTTGCTTTTCCCTGCCGCTGACTCTATAATAAAGGAGAAACCCGGTCGAAATCCCGGGAATTTAGGGGAGGACGCGCTATGACAGACACAATTTTTATCGGCATCGCCGGCGGCACCGGCAGCGGCAAGACCACGCTGACCGAGCACATCAAGAAGCGGTTCGGTGACGCGGTGGGCGTCATCTACCACGACAACTACTACAAGGACCAGAGCGGAATGCCCTTCGAGGTCCGCTGCCGCCAGAACTATGACCACCCGGACGCCTTTGAAACCGATCTGATGGTCCGCCACCTGAAGGCCCTGAGGGCCGGGGTGAGCATTCAGTGTCCGGTCTACTCCTACACGGACCACAACCGCACGGACAAAACCGTGGAGATCAAGCCCGCCAGCGTCATCATCGTGGAGGGGCTGCTGATCTTCCAGAACCCGGAGCTGCGGGATCTGATGGATATCAAGATCTTCGTGGACACGGACGCGGATGTGCGCATTCTCCGCCGCATCCTCCGGGACGTGAAGGAGCGCGGCCGGAATCTGGATTCGGTGGTGGAGCAGTACCTCACCACGGTCAAGCCCATGCACGAGCAGTTCATCGAGCCCTCCAAGCGCTTCGCGGACATCATCGTCCTGGAGGGCGGCCACAATCTGGTGGCCCTGGACATGATTATGCAGCGCATCGCGGGCCATATCGGCCGGCAGGGGGCGTAGCGGGAAGATCCCGCCGCCGGCGGGCTTGACAGACCGGGCTTTTTCTGTTATACTTCATAACATACCATAAGAATGTATTCGATCCCCCCGCTGGAAGGAGGTGGGCTATGGCCCGAAACAAGTACCCGGAGGAGACGGTGGAGAGGATCCTCCAGGTGTCCGGACGCCTGTTTCTGGAGAAGGGCTATGAGCAGACCACCATCCAGGACATTGTGGACCAGCTGGGGGGCCTGACCAAGGGGGCCATCTACCACCACTTCAAGTCCAAGGAGGACATCATGGACGCCCTGGGGAACCGGATGTTCGCAGACCACAACCCCTTCGAGGCGGTGCGGAACCGGCGGGATCTGACGGGCCTGGAGAAGATGCGGGAGGTGGTCCGGATCACCCAGTCCCCGGACTGGTCCCAGCTGAGCCGCCAGTCCGTGCCCCTGCTGCGCAATCCCCGGATTCTGGCGGAGAACATCCAGAACAACCAGAAGCTGGCCACGCCCCTGTTCATGGAGCTGATGGAGGAGGGGCTGGCGGACGGCTCCATCACCACCCGGTATCCCCGGGAGCTGGCGGAGCTGCTGACGCTGCTGCCCAACCTGTGGCTGGCCCCGTCGGTGTACCCCGGGACCCGTGAGGACATCCTGCGCCGGTTCCGGTGCCTGGGGGAGATGCTGGCCCACATGGGACTGCCCCTGGTTGACGACGAGATCCTGGCTCTGGCGGAGGACTTTTTCCTGAAGCTGGAGCAGATGCAAGCGGAATAGAGCCGCCCAAAGGGACGGCTTTTTTCCGGAGAGGATACATTCGTGCATTATGTATGATAAACGGCTCTGGCGGCCGCTTATCATGTTCTCAATTACATACCAACCAAATGTATTAAAGGAGGCCCACCATGTCCCAGAAGCTTTTCAACCGCGATTTCACCCTGGTTGCCATCGGGCAGCTCATCTCCCTGTTCGGAAACGCCATTCTCCGCTTCGCCCTGGCCCTGTACGTCCTGGACGCCACCGGGTCCGCAGCGGTCTTTGGCTCCGTGACGGCTATTGCCGTGATCCCCACCATCCTCCTCTCCCCCTTCGGCGGAATCCTCTCGGACCGGGTGAACCGCAGGAACATCATGGTTGTCCTGGACTTCGCCACGGCCGCCCTGGCGCTGGGCCTCGGCCTGCTGCTCTCGGAGGAGAACGCCGTGGCCCTCATCACGGTCACGCTGCTCCTGCTCTCGGTCATCCAGGCCTGCTACACCCCCTCCGTCAACTCCAGCGTCCCCCTGCTCCAGACGGAGGGGAATCTGGTGAAGGCAAACGCGGTGGTCAGTCAGGTGGCCATGCTGGCCAATCTCATCGGCCCGGTGCTGGGCGGCGTGCTCTACGGCCTTTTCGGGGCCATGCCCATCATCCTGGTCAGCGGCGTGTGCTTTTTCCTGTCCGCCCTGCTGGAGCTGTTCATCCACATCCCCTTCCAGCCCCTGGACGCAAAGACCAGTATCCTCCAGATCGTAAAGGATGACCTCCGGGAAAGCATCCGGTTCATGACCAGGGAACAGCCGGACATTCTGCGCATCACCCTAATGATCGCCGTGTACAGCCTATTTATCGTCTCCACCATTATGGTGGGCCTGCCCTACATGATCCGGACCGTGCTGGGGCTGAGCAGTCAGCTCTACGGAGCCGCCCAGGGGCTCATGGCCGCCGCAGGCATTGCCGGCGGCATCGCCAGCGGCTTTCTGGCGGACCGGCTGAAAACCAGCCGGCTGTACTGGCTGCTGGTGCTGTCGGGGGCGGCCCTTGTTCCGGTGGGGACGGCGTTTCTGCTGGACTGCGGCCCCATGACCTGCTATATTGTGATTACAATTTGTATTATGGCAATGCAGTTACTCATTGCGTTATTTTCCATCTTCATGCTCTCCCTGGCCCAGAGCCGGACTCCCAGCCATCTGCTGGGGAAGATGACCGCCTACATCATGACCCTGACCATGTGCGCCCAGCCGGTGGGGCAGGCGCTCTACGGCGTTCTGTTTGACCGGTTTGCCGGGAGCCTGTATGTGCCTCTCATCGCCACCGCCCTCATCGCCGCCGCCATCGGTCTGGCCTCCAGGGGTCTGTTCGTCAGACTGGAGCAGTAGGCAAAGAGGAAGGCCCCCGCGCCGAAGCGCGGGGGGCCTTATGTGCGCCAGGATCCTTAGCAGCAGCTGTCATTGCAGCCACAGCTGCAATTGCAGTTGTTGTTGCAGCCGCAGTTGCAGTTGCAACCACAGTTGTTGCCGCAGCCGCAGTTGTTGTTATTGCAGCCACAGTTGCAGCCGCACCCGCAGCTGGAGCCGCACCCGCCGCCGTTGCCGCAGCAGCAGAACAGGATGATAATCAGAATGATTATCCAGCAGCAACCGCCGCCAAAACCGTTGTTGTTCCACATAAAGCAATTACCTCCTGTGAGATGTGAGGCAATGTCGCGCCTCAGTTCATCATATGCGGGAGGTTCCAGGAGGTGTCAGCGGAGGCGGGGAGAGTTTATCTGGGGCAGCTGGGCCTGGGGCAGCGCGCCGGCCTCCTCCAGGCGCTGGGCCAGAGTCTGCCGGCTGCCGCTGAGGGGCATCTCCAGGCTGTAGAAGGACACGTAGGCCACCTGGGCCCGGAGAAAGGGTTCGGACCGGAGCATCTCGTACTCCCGGCTGGTCAGGGCCCCGCAATCCAGGGCCCGCTCCAGGGCCGTGGCGTAGTCATGCACCCCGGCCACGCTGTAGCCCAGCGCCCGGAGGAGAAACTCCTGATACTCCGGCGCGGACAGGGCCTGCTCCGTGCCGAAGAGGGTGGGGGCCACGCCGTTGGTGTAGCCCCGCTGGTAGGCCCAGGCGGCGTACCGATCCAGCCAGGGGGGCACATCGGTAAAGGGGTGGGCGTAGGTGCAGCCCAGGGCGCTGTCCTCCTCCCCCAGAAGGCGCAGGAACATCACCAGCCCCTGGCCCCGGTTGGGGGCCAGATGGAGGTCAAAGCCCTCCCCGATGGAGGACCCTGTGCCCCGCATCAAGCCCAGGTCCCGCAGGGCCCGGGCGATAGCGAAGTAGTCCGGGTCCCCGTAGGAGGGGGAGAGGGCGTAGCCGCCCTCGTAGGACACCACGGCAGTGGGAGAGACCACGGTAAAGGAGGCCAGGGCGTCCTCGGCGGCCAGATAGCGGTGCCGGAGGGCCAGGGTCTGGCCGGAGGGGACCTCCCGGCCCTCGGTGACATCCACCACCGCGCCGCTGGTGATGGTCAGCCGGACCTCGCCGGCCAGGGGGATCACGGAAAGGCCCGTGGAGCCTGTGAGCACGTCTCCGGTCTTCAAATCCGCCTCCGTGGGCTGGGGGGCGAAGCTCTGGCCGGAGGAGGCCAGCAGATTGTCCCCCATGGCGTCCAGCCGGGCCTGGGCCGCAGCCTGGACGGACTGCTCCATGGCCTCCAGACGGCCCTCCACCGCCACGTCCAGGGACTGAGAGAAGGCACCCTGGAGATGGGAGAGGGAGAGAAGCGCCCCGTCTCCGCCGGACGCCAGGGCGGCGGTGAGACACAGCCCCAGGGTCAGCAGAAGCGCGGCGGCAATGCGGGTCTTTTTCATAGAAACTCCTTTATCGGCTTATCGCTCGGTAATTCGGTAGCTGAGGGTGAGCAGGCTGTCGGCAAAGTGGACGTCCTCAAAGCGGACGCCGGGCGCGCCGCTGGAGAGCTCCACATTAGTGAAATTCCAGAACCCCCGGACGCCCAGGTCAATGAGCCGGTTGGCGGTGGCCTGGGCCGCGGACTGGGGCACCGTGAGCACCGCCACGTCCGGCCGGTGGGCGGTGACGAAGCGGTCCAGCTCCGTCATGTTCAGAATCGGCGTGCCGCCCACCTTGGAGCCCGCCAGGGCCGGGTTTACGTCAAAGGCCGCCTCCAGGAGGAAGCCGGTGTCGTTGAAGTGGAAGTTCTGCATGAGGGCCCGGCCCAGGTTGCCCACCCCAACGATGATGATGCTGTGCTGATTGTCCACCCCCAGAATATGCCCGATCTCCGTGCGCAGCTCCTCCACGTTGTAGCCGTAGCCCTGCTGGCCGAACTCCCCGAAGCAGCTCAGGTCCTGCCGGATCTGGGAGGCCGTGATTCCCATCTTCTCGCCCAGGGTGCTGGAGGAGATGCGGACCGTGCCCCGGATGTGCAGATCATCCAGATAGCGGTAATAGCGGGGCAGCCGCCGGATTACTGCGTCAGATACATTTTGTCTCTTCATGGGGGCATATCCTCCAGGTTCATTATCTTTTTCGATATATCTTACTACATGGAATACAACTTGTCAATTGAAGTTGTTGACTTTTTTAACGAACTTTCCCCTGGGAGCCGGTCCGGAAATTCCCCCACAAAGCGGTTGACAGGGGCAGAGGTTTCCTCTATTCTATAGAGGAGACAGGCAGTCCCCGGCGGATGCGTCCTGGGGACTGCCGCAAAAAAACAAGGGAGGGGATACTGGTGCGGGAGCAGGTGGAATTTGTTGACCGGCGTGGATCGGCCAGCCTGAAGTGGGACGCGCTGGAGGAGATCTACGGACAGAAGGACATGCTGGGGATGTGGGTGGCGGACATGGATTTTCGCTGCCCGGCGTGTGTGCAGGAGGCGCTGGGGGACTACATGGCCTGCGGGGCCTATGGCTACGCCACCCTCAGCGGCCGGTTTCAGGACGCGTTCATCCGCTGGCAGCGGGAGCGCCACGGGTACGAGGTGGAGCGGGAGTGGCTGCGCTACTCCCCGGGCGTGGTGCCGGCCATCAACTGGTGCGTGGCCTCCATGACCCAGCCCGGGGACGGGGTGTTGGTGCTGCCGCCGGTGTACTTCCCCTTCTTCCAGGCGGTGGAGGACAACGGCCGGCGTCTGGTGGAGAGCCCCCTGGTCTGGGGGGAGGACGGCTTCCGCATCGACTTTGCGGATCTGGAGCAAAAGCTGGAGCAGGTAAAGATGCTCATCTTCTGCTCCCCCCACAACCCGGTGGGCCGGGTGTGGCGGCAGGAGGAGCTGGAGCGGGTGGCGGCCCTGTGCGAGGCCCATGGGGTGCTCATCGTCTGCGACGAGATCCACCAGGACTTCGTCTACGCCGGCGCGCGCCACATCCCTATGGGTACGGTGACGCGGGCCGTGACCCTCACCGCGCCCAGCAAGAGCTTCAATCTGGCGGGCCTGCAAAACGCCGTGGCCATCATTCCGGACGGGGAGCTGCGGGAGAAGTGGGACCGCTTCACCAAGCCCCTCCACCTCGCCTCCGGCAGCTCCTTCGGCTATCTGGCCGGGGAGGCGGCCTACCTGCGGGGCGGGCCGTGGCTGGATCAGGTCCGGGAGATTATCTACGGCAACTACCAGTACCTCCGCACCAGTCTGCTGGAGCGGTGGCCCCTGCTGCGCATCGCGCCCCTGGAGGGGACGTATTTGATGTGGACGGACTTCAGCCCCTACCTGGCCCGGGAGGAGATGAAGGACTTCTTTGAAAAGGAATGCCGTCTGGCGCTGAACTACGGCGGCCAGTTCCGGGGCGGCGGGGAGAGCTGCGTGCGGTGGAATCTGGCCACCAGCCGCGAGCTGGTCCAGCAGGCGGCGGAGGCGGTCCACAGGGCCATGGAGGCCCGGCAGGCGGGGATGTAGCGGGGAGTGTCCCATTCGAAGATTTTATATAGAGGTCCTGTCTAGGTCTCCGTTCCGGGAACCCGGATGAATGGGTAATTACAGGGAACTGCCTCTGTAAATCGTTCCTGTTATAAAATGCGCGAAAGGACACTCCCCGGCCGGAGGCCCCCTTGACATCCCCTGCAAACTATGATAAGCTGATGAAGAAAAGAGCGCAAGCGTATCATCAAATACGTTTGCGCTCTTTTTGTTATGCGCATAATTATTGGAAACGGAGGTTAAAAAATGAGAAGATACTTTTCACTGTTGAACGCGAAAAAACTGGCGGTTAATCTGCTGTGGGAATTGGCTGGAAGCCTCTTTATCGCGGCAGGCATCTATAACTTTGCCGTGCAGGCGGCGTTCCCTATGACGGGCTTTTCCGGCATTGCGCTGATCCTGTACCGGCTGACCAACATCCCCATTGGCCTCTCGACGGTTTTGCTGAACATTCCGGTGGCCATTCTGAGCTGCCGCCTGCTGGGCAGAAAATTCTTTATAAGCTCTGTCCGGTGTATGATCCTCTCCTCAATCCTGATTGACTATGTGGCTCCGCTGTTTCCAACCTACCAGGGGAGCAGGCTTTTGGCAGCCCTCTGTACCGGCGTGTTCGGCGGGATCGGATATGCTCTGATCTACACAAGAAATTCGTCAACCGGGGGTTCTGACTTTATTATTATGGCGGTTAAGGCCGTCAAGCCCCACCTTTCTCTGGGGAAAATCGCCTTCTGGTCCGATGTAGGCATTATTCTGGCAGGCGGCGTCCTCTTTCGTGATGTGGACGGCGTCATCTATGGAATGATTGTCAATTATATTTTCGCTGTTGTGGTGGATAAAGTTATGTATGGCATGAATGCCGGAAAGCTGTCCCTTATTGTCACTGAACAGGGAAAAAAGATCTGCCAGGTAATAGACGACTGCTGTCAGCGGGGAAGTACGATCCTCAGCGCAAGCGGAGGATACTGCGGCGTTGAGAAGCAGGTGGTTATGTGCGCTTGCAGCACAAAGGAGATGTATCAGGTTCAAAAGGCGGTAAAGGAGGCGGATCCCCAGTCCTTTCTGGTGGTGCTGGAATGCAGCGAGGTGCACGGGGAGGGGTTCCATACTGTGCAGATCGGAAATCCCTCCTGACCCCGGTTCGACAGATATTGACGTGAAACGGGCGGTATGCTGGAGAAGCATGCCGCCCGTCAGGCTGACAGAAAACCTCGCCAGAGGCGAGGCTTTTTGTCACGCTGAATAGATCTCTTTGTACCTGATCGCCACATAATAAGTCTGCGCCCCCAGAGCCTCCGTGCTATTGTTGTTATTAAGAAGAACGGTCAAACATCCCCGGCGGTCCTACATGATCCTGAAAGAACCATCAGCTGCGCTGCCACTCCTAAATAACTGAGGCAATACATGACTGCGTGACTTTGTGTAGCCTAGTAGTAATGCCTTCCATCATAGATTTTCTCAAAAATTCTCTTGACAATAGTACGGATATCTGCTATAGTCCTTATTAGGAATTAATACTAATAAGGAGCACAACCCATGGCGGATCGAAACACTATGCAAAAGGAGATCATCCATCGCACACTATGCAGGATGACCTGTCATCCCACTGCAGCCATGGTGTATGATCAGGTGCATCAAAGCCACCCCACCATCAGCCGCTCCACCGTCTACCGGGTATTGGCCCGGCTGGCGGAGGAGGGAAAGGTTCTGCGTCTGGACCTAGCCGGGGGCGACAGCCGCTACGATGGACAGCTCTGCCCCCACAGCCATGCCCGGTGCCGGATATGCGGTCAGGTGGCGGACATCCCGCTGGTGGAGGTGGGGATGCCGGCGGAGACCGGAGGCTTCCTCCTGGAGGAGGGCGCGGTGGTCTACCGCGGCGTATGCCCCCAGTGCCTGGGATTCGGCGAAAATTGTGTTAGCAACGCTGTGAGGCGTCTATAAAATTTATTCTGATAAAAGGAGAATTTACTATGAAGAAGTGGGTTTGCCCTGTTTGCGGTTACGTTCATGAGGGGGATGTTCCTCCGGAGAAGTGCCCCCAGTGCGGCGTGGCCGGCTCCAAGTTCACCGAGCAGAAGGGTGAGATGAGCTGGGCTGCCGAGCACGTGGTGGGCGCGGCCAAGGGCGTGGATGAGAAGATCATCGAGGGCCTGCGGGCCAACTTCAACGGCGAGTGCAGCGAGGTTGGCATGTATCTGGCCATGGCCCGCGTGGCTCACCGTGAGGGCTATCCCGAGATCGGCCTGTACTGGGAGAAGGCTGCTTATGAGGAGGCTGAGCACGCCGCCAAGTTTGCCGAGCTCCTGGGTGAAGTGGTGACTGACTCCACCAAGAAGAACCTGGAGATGCGCGTCGAGGCCGAGAACGGCGCCACCGCCGGCAAGATGGAGATCGCCAAGCTGGCCAAGGAGCTGGGGCTGGATGCCATCCACGACACCGTGCATGAGATGGCTCGGGACGAGGCCCGCCACGGCAAGGCCTTCAAGGGCCTGCTGGAGCGGTTCTTCAAGTAAGATTTTTACCACAATTTCAGCACTTTTTGAGGGGAACGGGGAAACTCGTTCCCCTCTTTTTTGATGTGCCGCAGCCCCGTTGTGGTAGTTTTTGTGGATAGTTTTCCGCCGCCGCCGCTGATATTTTGCCACATGTGGATATTCAGTTTTTTGCCCTATAATCAAGCGTTTTTGCGCCTAATTAACGGATTTTCAGACAAATTGAGCAAGTTTTTAGAAGCCCGAACATCTTTGCAACAAGAAATAAGCTGATTTCTTCAATACTCCACGTCTTTTTACAAGTTTTAGAGCCGCCGAGCGAAAAAACAAATGGGAATTTCTAAAAATTGCCGCTTGCCGATGGATTTTGCAGACTTTTTAGAAGTCTGTTTTTTTCTTTTCTTCATTATAGCACATGTCGTTATTAAAGTACAGGTTTTTCTTTGCCCCATGTTATACTAATTTCAAAAAGAACGAGAGACACAAAACTCTTGAAAAACAAAATTCAAAATAAAAAGGAGAGCGACACCATGAAAAAAGATTACATCATCAATCACGGAGAGCAGACCATCACCATCACTAAGGCATTTGCCGCCCGCGCCGCCAACATTTCCACCAGGGAATACCGAGAGCTTACCAAGCTCCACAGGGATTTCCCGGACTACACCATCCAGCACAGAACCGCCGTTATCCGAGCTGACAAGGCCACCTACAAGGGCCTGACGCTGGACGAGATGGAGAAGTACATCAAAGCCCAGGACAGCAGCGGTGAGGGCGTAAAAGCGTTTGAGGCCATCAAGGCATACCACACACCAACGGGAAAAGATAAGCCCAGCTATCCCAAGGTCAAGGCGTGGTTTCTCAAAACCTATCCGCAGTATGGTAAAAAGGAAATTGCGGAAAAGTTCGCCGCCTAATACAAGACCGTCACTCAACAAATCTTATTAAAATATGGAGGTTATCAAAGTGAGAGAGTACAAAATCAACTTTACCACCAACACTATCACCGTCAGCAAGAGCTTTGCCCTTGCCGCCAGCGACCCCAGCAAGCCCGAGTTTGAAACGCTGTCTAAGCTCCAAGCGGCCTACCCCGGTATGAGGATTGTCCACAAAACCCACCGCTCCCCCTCCAAGGCCAACGCGAACAAGGGCCTGACCTATGAGCGCATGGAGGGGTACATCAATCTGCATGAGAACGCCGCCGAGCTACTTACCAAATTTGAGGCGGTCAAGAAAATTGCCGCCCAACAGAAAAACCCCTACTTGTTCACTAAGGGTTGGTTTATGCAGCAGTTCCCCGACTATGGCAAACTCCCTGACATCAGTAGCAACGGCAAGATTTTGTATGTCCTCCCCGTTGACCCTCCTGCTCCCACCGCAAAAGACGATGCAGCGGAGAGCAGCAATAATATCCCCGCCGAGAGCAGCACCGCCGCCGAGCATGGTATTGATTTTACCAAAGGCCAGTTAAATAAACAGGCTAGTGGTTTTTGAAATACACTTTACAAAAGTACGAAAAGGAGCAAACGATTATGAACATGAACGATGAACGCCGCAACACGATTGCCCTGCTGCTGTCCCGCTACACAGAGGACGCAGAAGCCGAACGCGAACAGGCCAGGGCCGAGCTGGAAAGCATGACCGATGAAGAATTGAGCTGTGCCCTGGAGAATTTCAAGCATGAGGCCGAACAGGATTTTAACGCTGACAGGATGGATATTCTGGAGGGGCGCGGCGAGTAAGGAATAAAGGAACGCAAGGGGGTGGCACACCAATGTGCCACCCCCTTTAGCAATCAGCTTTCACTCAAAGTTAATAGAATTTTCCTTCTTGCTGGTGTGATTCTGGATTCTTGTCCATCGCCATTTGATTGATTTCCTGGAGGGTGTATTCTTGGCCTACAGAAATTGTTGAATCAATATTGTCGCCAACGGCATAAATTCGCATGTAAATAACGCCATTTTTCTTGCCGGACAACTTCTTTAATAGGCCTGTAGTTGTAAGAGGTGTGTTGTTAAAACCTGTTACATCAGGGACAGGAGCACTAAGGACACCCTTGCACTGCTCACATTGGAATAAATATAAATTACCCTCTAACTTCATTTGCATCTTTTGGTCAATCGCCCAGTGAGGATTACTGCTGCCGCAAAAAGGACAAATTTTTATACTTCTGTCAATAAATCCTTGGGGAACGCTTCCGGCAAAACCCTCCATTCTTTTGAACGCCAAAATATTAGCCTCCTTCTATAACTACATCCCTACCATCATGGAGATAAAAAAGTACAAGATAAGTCCGCCGAGGGCCGTAAGGATTGTGAGCAAAATATAATTCACTCCAAATGTTTTTGCCCGATCAACGGTTGCTTTGGCAGCAACAGAGGAATTAACTACTACAGGGAAACCATTTTCAATTTTTACATTAGCAGTAAAATCATTTCTTATCATAGCACCGTAGCTATTCTGGGAATCGACAAAACCGTCTATCTTATAGCCTCTGGCCTCATCTCCCACAATAGATATTAAGTCTACCGGGAATTGTGCTGAAGCCGGACTTTTGAGTTGACGGCAAATGGCTGGTTTTACTACCTGCATAATTTCTTCATTGGTCATAATGCTGTCCTCCCTTTTCCCTTGTTTCTTGGATAGATATTTTAGATTATTCTATCATCCGCTTTGCGGTACAAATATTATACCTTGTTTTACATCTAATTGCAAGAATTATTTTAAATACTCTGGCTTTCAGATGGTTTATTTTCTAGCTATATGTTGTAAAATCTATCCATAAGATAGTTAAGGGGTTATATGATGGATTTATCGCTTATGGGAAGCAAAATCAAAGCAGAACGAAAACGGCTTAATCTGACATTAGAAATGCTATCGGAACAAATAGGAATATCCAGAAACTACCTTTGGGAAATAGAGGCAGGACGTAAGGCCCCCGCATTGAATACACTTTTCAATTTAGGGGTTACCCTTAATGTGTCTATTGATTATCTGCTGGGGGCCTCCACCGAAAAGAAAAGTATCAGCGGCAATTCTCCCGCCACGGAACGCGATTTAGAAATTGCGCGGATTATGAAAGCACTAAACGAGTATGAAGTAAAAGAGTTATCACTAATATCTAACGTGATACATGACTTTTCAAGATATTTTGAACAAAAATAGCAAGCGCGGTTACTGAAAACCGCGCTTGTAATTTGTTATGAGGAAAATACTACCGCCGCCCGCTCGACTGTATGACCGCCGCCGCGTCCGCCGTTTTCGGCCGTTTCCGCCGTGATTTCGTGTCGGGAGGGAAATCCGCCGAGAAAACCAGCATTGAAAAATCAAAATGAAATTTTCCCGGAGCACTCCCCCCAGTGGGGTGCTGGCTGCTGCCCCGTTGCGGTGGGGGGTAGTCCCGCTCCCGCTCGAAATTGAAAGTGTAGATACAATTTTGCCAGCCGCCGAGCCAGGGAAAGAAAACAGGGCGTGAAAGCAACATCTTCCAAGAAGCTGCAACGTCTTTGAACGTGGCGGCAACGTGTTTTTACATGAAAGCTGCAAAAATGTTTTAGAATATAGGAGAAATGAGCACTATTCGCGTTTCTTGCCGTGAAAAAATTTTTGTAGTATAATATAATTAGAAAGTAAGGGAACAACGCTTTTTTCTTTATAGGTTTTGACAAGTCGCAGATTGAACAGCGGGGCCGTTTTCCATGATGGAGCCGCGCCGCTCTGTTCCTCCACGGTTCCGCTTAGTGCCAGTAACACGTTATCTGTGACTTTTCAAAATCTATAAGGAGGGATTTAATCATGGAAACATCAGCGATTCCGTTACTGGCGGAAAAGCAGCAAGGTTATAACGATTGTTTTTGCCTTGCACAGCAAGATAAAAAGGTCTACTATGTGGACGGTTGGGATAACTTAGTACCAGCAAACAAAAAAGGTGACGAAAAAGACTATTATTTGCACTATCATCAACCATTTGAAATTGCGGCAGATATGGCAGCATGTTATAAACACGCACATGGAGATTGTCCAACATTAAGTCCCAGTTTTTACTTAGAAAACGCAAAGTACAATGATTTGTTTGTATTTGTAATAGACTTTGACAAAATAGAGGACGAAAGCGGCAAGAAACAGCCAATAGACACAGAAGCACCGTTTTTCATAAATGCCAAAAAAGCCGCAGACCACACAACGATGTCAAAAAGCGGCGGTTATCATCTATACTTTGGCATAAATAAGGAGACAGCGACACCGCTATTTGATAGTATTAACTTATTGGTTAGCAGCGGCGCTCAAAGCTATATTTGTAAGACGGGAGTAACTACACAGGACAATAGAATTAAAGTCGATTTCTTTTGCGATACTCCGCGCCTTATTTATGAGCGGCAAGAATGGGATATTACCAAGGGCTTAACTGATAAGACACAAGAACTTTATGAACTGATACGGGATAATTTTGATTTTTGCCATTTTGCAAAACGTGAAACAAAAGTCAAGCGTACCAAAAAGGCTGATAAAACGCCCAAAACACCACGCACCCCGCGTAAACACATAGAAATTGCGGAATTAGAAGAATCTGAACTTATTGCAAGGATGGACGAAAAGCAAAGAGAGATTTTTGCAGACCTTAAAACTATTTCAGAAAGTTGCAGTCGAACAGAATGGTATAAAACAGGGATAGATATTTACTGTATCTTTGGTGCCGACCTGGGCGGTGAAGTATTTTTCTGGTGGAGTAAACCATATAAGAACTTTGATAAACAAGACTGTTGTAATGAATGGGAAAGCGTGTGTGACAAAGAAAATCCCGAGTTGTGGCGTTCTCGCTGGCGGGCCATTATGGGCCTTGACAGAATTGTTAGTGAGCGGAAAGCGGAAATTCAGCAGCAGCTAAAGAAATTAGACAAGAGAATACAGGCGGAGCGGCAAGTGAAAATGCCAGCCGATAATCCGACACTCCCGCTCCCGCTCGAAATTGAAAGTGTAGATACAAATTTGTCAGCTGCCGCGCCGCTAACATTCCGGGGCTTGCCTATTCAATGGGAACATGAAAATGTAAGTGCCGACAATGCTTTAGATGAAGAAGAACAGAGCGGTAACGCACACCACAGAATTTTATGGGGTGCTGGCAAATACAAGCGAGACGATTTTTTTAGGGCTATATGGGGTGCGGATTATAAGAAAATCAGAGAAAAAGTGATATTCAAAGGCGCAGCAACAGAAAACACTTTAAGGCTGACAATGGGACAGCGAACAGCCCTTGAATATGACGCACTCTATCACAGGCACATTGATGAATTGGTTTCTATTGATGAACAGGACGAAAAAGAGTTAAAAGCGTTCTTTGCATCTGATGATTGCTCAACAGCAAAGGAAACACTACGCCGCTTAAATTTTGCGGATGGTGCAAAAAAGATTGCTACCTTTGGGGCGGGTAGACAGCAGACCGGGGCCGCAGAATTTACATGGTGCTACACAAGAGAGGCCGTAATGGGTGGCAACAGGTACAGGGGCGTTGTCCTGGACTGGAGCCTATGGGCCGCTGGAATAAAACAGGCTTACAATGATTATTTGCGTGAGAAGGACGCTAAACTATGGGACACGGTTCGCCCCGCTATGTACTGCCAGTTTCAAGGGTACGGAATGTGCCGCATGACGTATGCCGCCGAGGATTATCAATAGGTTCAATCCTGGGTGCTGGACGGTTGCCGTGGAGACTTCCCGCTCCAAGGGGTAACGCCTGATGGTGATTATGAATTTACGGTAATGTTCGACAGTGAAGATGTGGAATACATCGACAGCGGAAAAGCTCTGGGGGGACGGAACAGAGAACAGAAAACCGAATTAGCACAGGCCAGAAAGACAGCAAAAGCAAATAAGGATTGGGCCGCTATTCGTTCACGTTTGGAAGATGATAGACAGGAGTTTACAACAGCGGATTTGAATAGCTGGGGTTACTCCAAGAACGTGATAACGCGGCTTAGAAAAGGTGTGATAAAAGAGATTGGTGTAAAGCGGTATGTGCTGGAAAATGTTTGATTAGACGTATGACCTTTGAAAAATACACATCAAAAATTCTTGTCCTTAATTACCATTTTATGATACTTAGATAATTTTTTAGTCATAAAGCGGTAATTAAGGACAAGAATTTTCACCCTGTAATCCCCAACCACCATCACCGAGGTATTGAAACCTAAAAAGGCATATCAGGCAAGTCGCGCCGGGAAAGAACGGCGCAGAGCTGCCGCCTGTTTACATAGATAACACCCCCATGTGGAGAAAGGAGGCGTAGCCGTGTTAAGTGAAATCGCACCTATCCTTGCTTTTATGGCAGGGAACAAAGAAAATAAGGAGCAAAACAACGCCATTTCTTATTATCTATATAGATTGCAGCGGGGACAGGCCCCAGGTATTGAGGTTATGCGGTACGGATAGGGAATAGCTGAACAATTAGGAAAGTCAATGCAGAGCACATTAAAGAAGATTGACATAACAATAAAGTGAGCTGGTCTTTTTGATTTACACTATTCAAATCAAGAAGTCGGTGGAAGATGTAATAATCTCCCGCCGACTTCTTATTTCTTGTAGAAAGATGTTGCTAACTTGCGGTATCTTCTTTTTCCGTGTCGCTATCCTCTTTCTTTTCCCATCCAAGAATTTCTTCCATGATAAGGGCAAGGGGCAAGTCTGTATCTGGAAACATGGGGCAATCCTCCATTCTGACAGGCCGCGCAACGGCCCAGTGTTCACAAAAGGGTGGCAGTATTTTACTGGACAAAATCAGCCACGAAAGCGGGGATATTTCCCCCATTTCCGCCGCCGCGCAAGTGTTCACGAAACCATCTGTTTTATTGAACAGGCTCCGCCGCCTCTTTGACATATTCCAGCAAGTCCCCCGGCTGACAGTCCAGCAAGACGCAAAGCCGCTCTATGTTCTCCCAGGCCAGCCCCTTGCCCTCCCGCAGCTTTTGAAGCGTGGATTGACTTAGAATGTTATCCTTGCGTAATTTGTAAGTGG
>OFFE01001435.1_pt1 | contig 17154 bp, 17 predicted proteins | sample 1521371 | NCBI WGS metagenome assembly OFFE01 (sample SAMEA3504131, study PRJEB24116) | mouse gut metagenome | biome: mouse gut; feature: mouse-associated habitat; material: faeces | place: Denmark | collected 2011 | reverse complement strand
ATTAGAATTATGATATAAATCCTGATTTATCGGGCAGTCATCCCTCAACAGGTGACTGCCCGCTTTGGATATTTTGACGAGTGATTTGACGAAGCGGCTTTCGGCAACACCACTCTGAAAAGGGAGTTTCCCCACCGCAAAAAAGGGCGGCGCAAGTCGCCCCTCTTTACATCTTTAGCAGGTCCCGCAAACCCAGTTTTCAGTCTTTGCGGCGACGAGGCGCCGCACGCCGCCCCTGCCCCTTCACTTTTCCGTTTTGGGGAGCTGACCACTGCGGATTTTCTCCAGCGTATTGGCCAGGGTCTCCACCTCCTGAAGCTCCAGCAGCTCGCCGATGAGCCGGTTGGATAACAGGAAGCCCTCCGGGGTAAAATGCCATCGCCGGCCTGTCTGGACGGCCCAGCCCTTCTGCTCGTATTCGGACAGCTTGGCCGCCAGGGGGTCGAAGTTCATGTAGTACTCCCGGCGGTATTCCCACTCCTCAATGCCATGGGTGGTGCGCAGGCGGAGCATGAGGTACTCGCTGCCCCGCTCCCGGCGGGGAATCTCGTCCATGTCGTCCAGCAGCTTATCGTCCCCCAGCACGCCCCGGATATAGCCCTCCAGATCACGGACAAAGGAGTACCGGCAGCCGCCGAAGTCGGAGTGGGCCGCCGCGCCCAGCCCCACATAGGGCCGGCCCATCCAGTATTTCAGATTGTGCCGGGACTGGTAGCCCGTGCGGGAGAAGTTGGACACCTCGTACTGCTCCAGCCCTGCCTGGGCCAGCCGCGCCACCGTCCAGAGGTAGCGCCCGGCCTGTTCGTCGTCGCTGGGGAGGGTTTCTCCCTCCGCCACCCGGCGGGCCAGAGGGGTGCCCTCCTCCACGGTCAGGCCGTAGCAGGACAGGTGCTCCGGCTCCAGGGCCAGGGCGGCCTCCACCGAGGCGTGCCAGTTTTCTTCCGTTTGGCCGGGGAGGCCGTAGATGAGATCCAGGTTCAGGTTTTTGATTTTGGCGTTCCGTGCGCCCCTGACGGCCTGTTCCACCTGCCGGAACGTGTGGGGGCGGTGGATGGCGGCAAGCTCTTTGTCGCAGGAGGACTGCATCCCTATGGACAGCCGGTTCACCCCTGCCCTCCGCAGGCGGCGGAGCATTTTTTCATCCACGCTGTCCGGATTGGCCTCCAGGGTGAATTCCACATCCTTGGACAGGGTGAACCGCTTTTTCAGGGCGGATATCAGCTCCAACAGGCGTTTTTCCCCATACCAGGTTGGGGTGCCGCCGCCGATGTAGACGCTGTTCACCACCTGCTTTTTGGTACGGGGGGCGGTGTCCAGGATTTGCTGGAGCAGCGCGCGCTGGTAGTCGTCCATCCGGTCATCCTGGCCCGCCAGGGAATAGAAGTCGCAGTAGTCGCACTTGCTCCGGCAGAACGGGATGTGCACATACAGGCCCAACGAGTTTTCCATGGTTTTCCCCCTCAAAGCCGCCGCAGCGGGTCGATCACTCAGGTAAATGATATTATACTCCGTTTTTGCCGAATATTCAATCCCCCATGTTTCGACGGGAACGTATGGGAGTAAGTTTTTGTAAATATAATTTTAATAATTATATTTAATGGTTTTTGACTTGACGTAGCGGACGGTTCGTATTATACTAGAGGATAAGAAAGGCGGTGTTTTCATGGAACAGGTATTATATCGGGACCCCTTTGAGAGCATCCCGCGCCGCCGGGCCCGGCCCGTGGAAAAGGGGAGGGACCCCTACGACGGACTGCGGCCCTGGTCGGCCATCACCCATGGGGTGGGGGCTGTGCTGGGCATCCTTGCCACGGCGGTGCTGGTGACGGCGGCGGTCTGGGTCGGGGACGTGTGGAAGATTGTGTCCTTTGCCATCTACGGGCTGTCCATGACGGCGCTGTATACCGCATCCACGCTGTACCACTGCGTCAACACCACGGTGAAGGGAAGGGTGGCCCTGCGCAAGCTGGATCACGCCTCCATCTATTTCCTCATCGCCGGGTCGTACACCCCGGTGTGCCTTATCGCGCTGCGGGGGGCGTGGGGGTGGACGTTGTTTGGGGTCATCTGGGCCCTGGCCATTGCGGGGTTGGTGATGAGCCTCACCTGGATCAACTGCCCCCGGGCGGTGACCTCCACGGTATATATCGCCATGGGCTGGGTGGCGGTGTTCGCCCTCTACCCCCTCTGGCAGGCCATCGGGGCCCGGGGCGTGGGCTGGCTGCTGGCGGGCGGTGTGCTGTACACTGTGGGCGGTGTGCTGTACGCGCTGAAATGGCCGGGGCGGGACAACCCCCGGTTCGGGTGCCACGAGGTGTTCCATGTGTTCATTGTGCTGGGCTCCATCGCCCACTTCGTGATGATGTATGGGGTGCTGCTGCCGCTGTGACCTGCTTTTTCTTGAAAGAAAAAACATCAGTTCTTATACACCGCTGTCATTCCCTTATACGTCATGTAGCAGTCCAGCTTGGCCACCACCTCGAAGGGGGCGTGCATAGCCAGCACCGGCACGCCTGCATCCAGCGTGTCGATATTCCGATTGGCCATGTAGGCTGCCACGGTTCCACCGCCGCCGGCATCTATCTTGCCCAGCTCCGCCATCTGCCAGACAACGCCATTTTCATCAAAGATCCGCCGGACATAGGCCACCAGCTCCGCAGAGGCATCGGACGCGCCGCCCTTGCCCCGACTGCCGGTATACTTGCACAGACCGATGCCATAGTTGAGGAAAGCGGAATTCCGTTTCTCGTACACGTCGCCGAAATTGGGGTCGAAAGCCGCCGTCACATCGGCGGACAGGCAGAAGCTCTTCTCCAGACAGACCCGCACCGGCACGTCCTGGCCCTGGCACAGATCCTCCATAAAGGTATCAAAGGCCGCTGTCAGCATTCCGGACACACCCACGGAGCCGATTTCTTCCTTGTCCGCCAGCACGCACACCGCTGTTTTGCCAGGAACCTCCTCCAAATCCAGCAGAGCCTTCAGCGCCGCGTAGCTGCATACACGATCATCGTGACCATAGGCTCCGATCATGCTGCCGTCCAGACCAACATCAACCGCTCCGGCCGCAGGCACCGCCTCCAGCTCGGCGGAAATGAAGTCCTCCTCGGTGATGCCGTACTTCTCATACAACCGCTTCATCACCGCCAGCTTCACCCGGTCCTTCTCCGCGCCCTCCATAGGCTCGCTGCCCACCAGGATATTCAGCTGCTCGCCGGTGATGCCCTCCGCCAGGGTCTTCTTGCTCTGCTCCGCGCCCAGGTGGGGCAGCAGATCGTTGACCACCAGCTTGGGTTCCTCCCCCTCGCCAATGACCACACTGACGGTCTTCCCATCCTTCAGGGCCACTACACCGTGAATCTCCAGAGGAATCGTCACCCACTGATACTTCCGGATACCGCCGTAGTAGTGGGTTTTCAGATAGGCCATCTCACTCTCCTCGTAAAGAGGGCTGGGCTTCAGATCCAGACGGGGACTGTCAATGTGAGCAGCGGTAATCTGAGCTCCCTCGCTCAGAGGCTTCTGCCCGATGACCGCCAGCATCAGCATCTTGCCCCGGTTGTCCAGGTACACCTTATCCCCGCTCTTGAGGGCCATGCCCCGCTCATAGGGCCGGAACCCCTTCTCCCGGGCCAGCCGGATACCCTCCCGGACGCACTCCCGCTCGGTCTTGCCAGCGTCCAAAAACGCCTTGTAACCTGCGCAGTAGCGGTCCATGGCTTCCCGCTCCTCCTTGGGCATGCGGTCATAGCCGTTTTTCTTCTCCAGCAGAAGTTTTTCCTTCCATTCCTTGGCTTCCATCACAATTTTCTCCTTTATCAATAATTTCCAGCAGATTCTGAAAGAACGTGCGCATCAGCGCCTGAAAGACTTCCCGGTTCTCCTCCCGGTTCTCCAGCAGGAACGAACAGTGCTGCCGGTACCAGTCCGCACTCTTCTGCGCCGCAATCCTGGCCCCGGCCTGCTCTTCGGTAAGGCCATCCCGGTCCATAATGCGCCTGCGCCGGATCTCCGGCGGCGCCGTTACGGCCACCGTGACGCCGCACAGCCGTCCTATTCCGGATTCTACCAGATTGATGGCGTCAATAGCAAGTCCTTTTTGTGAACAATTCCGAATTTTCTGTTCCACTGCCGCAGATACCGCAGGAAACACAACGGCATTCAGCTTCGCCAGCTCCGCCGGATCGGCAAACACCCGTTTTGCCAGCGCCCGACGGTCCAGGCCGCCGTCCGGCAAAAACACCTGTCCAAATGCCTCCTCCATTTTCCGCCGCAGCTGTCCGTCATCCCGCAGCAGGCGATAGTACAGCGCGTCGCAGTCCACAATCTCAAAGCTCAGCTCCGCCAAAACCTCCAGTGCCGTGGTCTTCCCCGCGCCGGTGGGACCGGTGATTCCGACGACGGTCATGGCTCCTCCCCTCCTACGTTCACTACCTGAAATCCGGCGGCCTTTTTCAGCCGGTTGGCCACCGCCAGCCCCAACCCCGTATTCCCGGGACATTGGGCAAATATGGCCTCCACTCCGGTTTCGTCAAAAACCCGCAGCGCGTCAAACACCCGGCGGGCCTGCTCCGCCTTGTCCCGGAAGGAGCCGATGGATTCCACCACGCAGCCAGGAAACTCGCCGCGATACTCGTCGAAGCAGATCACTCCTGTATACTCTCCCAGCCGCTGGCGAATATACCGGGCAGTGCGGCGGCTCTCCCCTGTGACCACAGTGACGGGCGCTCGGGGAGCATAGTGCCGGTACTTCATCCCCGGCGCCCGGGGCTTCTCCCCGGCGGCCAGCGGCGCCAGTACCGCCTTGTCCACCGCGACCTCTCCCAGCGCTTCCCGCAACGCCTCCAGCGGCAGTCCCCCAGGCCGCAGCAGCCGAGGCACAGGGGCAGTCAGATCAATAATCGTGGATTCCACTCCTACATCACAGGGGCCGCCGTCCACAATGGCGTCGATCCGGCCGTCCATGTCCTCCAGCATGTGGGCGGCGCAGGTGGGGCTGGGCCGTCCGGAGCGGTTGCCGCTGGGAGCGGCCACAGGCGAGGATGCCGCCCGGAGAATTTCCAGGGTCACGGGATGGTCCGGGCAGCGGACACCCACGGTGCTCATCCCGCAGGTGACGGCGTTGGGCACATTCTCCCGCCGCCGGAGGATCATGGTCAGAGGTCCCGGCCAGAAGCGCTTCGCCAGCGTATACGCCGCCGCAGGAATATTCCGGCAGTACCGCTCCAGCCATCCCGCCTCCGGAATATGGAGGATCAGCGGGTTGTCCTGCGGGCGGCCCTTGGCCAGAAAAATCCGACGCACCGCCTCCGCATTCAGTCCGTCGGCCCCCAGTCCATAGACAGTTTCCGTGGGAATGCCCAGCAGACCGCCCCTGTGGAGAATGGCTGCGGCCTCTTCAATATCTTGCTCCGTCAGAAGCCTGGTTTTCATCGCAGCGCCTCAATTCCATCAAAGTAAAATGATATACCCCACCGTTGGTGGGGACCTCTTCCGCTCCGGTTTTCACAAATCCCGCCCGCTCATACACCCGGATCGCCCGGCTGTTGAAGGAGGCCACACTGATCCGGATTTTTTCAAACAAATAGCGCGTTTTCACAAAGTCAAGGATTTCCGCCAGAAAGGCACCTCCCCTTCCCTGCCCCGTCAGGTCGGGGCGGAGGCCCAAGCCGATTTCAACGTCCGCCCCCTCCTGCTCCACGCAGAAAAAGCCGGTCAGCTCCCCGCCACTGAACACGGAATAGTACCGGCCGTCCCGGAGCGCCGGGGTGGTGATCTCCCGATAATCCTCCGGGTCCGCCGTCATGTCGTAGAAGGCGTATTCCCCGTCATATTTCCACCGGTCCGCGATCTCCACCGCCTCGGACTGGCGCATCTGTTCAATGGTCATTTTGCCGTGTCCCTCCCCTCTGTGGATCTCATCCACAATCCAGCAGGCGCACAGAAGCAGTCCCGTATAGCCCACAAATCCCTCGTGGAAGCCAGCATCCGCCCGCCTTACTCCCCCGCCTCCGCCAGCTTTGCCGCCTGTCTGGCGGTGGTCAGGGCGTCGATAATGGGATCCAGCCCGCCGTTAATGACGGCGTCGATGGCAAAATTCTTGTTGTCTCCTGTCAGCCGGTGATCTGTCACCCGCCCCTGGGGAAAGTTGTATGTCCGAATCCGCTCGGACCGGTCCCCTGACCCCACCTGGCTCTTCCGTTGGGCGGCGATGGCGGCATTCTGCTTTTCCCGCTCCGCCTCATAGAGCCGGGTACGCAGAATCTGCATGGCCCGGTCCTTGTTCTTGTATTGGCTGCGCTCGTCCTGACACTCCACCACCACGCCGGTGGGCAGATGGGTGATGCGAATGGCGCTCTCCGTCTTGTTGATATGCTGGCCCCCCGCGCCGGAGGAACGGAAGGTGTCAATCTTCAAATCGTCGGGATCAATCCGAAAGTCCACCTCCTCCGCCTCTGGCAACACCGCCACAGTAGCGGCAGAGGTCTGGATGCGGCCGGAAGACTCCGTGACAGGCACCCGCTGGACCCGGTGGGCCCCGCTTTCATACTTCAGCCGGGACCAGGCCCCCTCGCCCTCAATGACGCACTCAATGGTCTTGATGCCTCCCAGCTCCGTTTCGCTGCGGCTGACCACCTCCAGCTTCCATCCCCGGCTCTCCGCATACATGACGTACATCCGGAACAGGTCCGCGGCAAACAACATGGCCTCCTCGCCGCCCACGCCGCCCCTGATCTCCATCACCACGTTCTTTCCGTCATTGGGGTCTCGGGGCAGCAGCAGAATTTTCAGCTCCTCCCGCAGCCGCTCCGCCTCTTCCCTGGCCTCCTGCATCTCCTCCTGCGCCATTTCCCGCAGCTCCGGGTCCCCCAGCAATTCCTGCGCGGAGGCCAGTCGCTCCTCCGCCGCCCGGCAGGCCCGGTATGCCTCCGCCACCGGTTCCAGTTCCTTCTGCTCCCTCGTCAGGCGGCGCAGCAGATCCGGATCGGCGTAGGTGGCAGGATCTTCCATCTGACTGACAATGGCCTCCAGACGCTGGTCAATAGCCTGCAGCTTATCGAGCATAACCTGCCCTCTCCTTTCCTCCGTCCCGGACGCTGGTGAGAAACTCATCCCTCCAGAAGGTGGCTCCCACCGTGTTGGGCCGGATGGTCACAGCGGACGCCCGGGGAGACTTGACATACATATCCATCTGGTCGAAGACTTCCTCATAACGGACATCGCTGCTGCGGGTGATAACATAGGCAGTCTTCCGCAGCTCCTCGCCATGCTGGATCAGAAAGCTCCGCACCGGAGCAGAGCACCGCCCCGCCCACACCGGCGTTCCAATGATGACCAGATCATAAACGTCCAGGGGAAAGGCTGTCTTCACCGGCTTCACCGGCGGCACCCGCCGGGCCATGGCCTGCATGCCGCTGCGCAGCCAGCCCCGCACTCCGGCGCGGTTCACGCCGTCATCCAGCTTGACAATTTCACATTTCAGCTCCTGAGCGATTTCCCGCATCAGCTTTTCCGTCGCGCCGGTGCGGCTGTAGTAAACACATAGTGTGTAAGGCATTATATCTCTCCTTTTTTATTGCAAAACCATAGCCGCCAGACCGAATGCCTCCCGAATATAGTAATTGACAGTCAAAGGCCAGTACCGCGCCGGCATCCGCGCCGCCACCGGGACCATATTGCCGCCCAGATATGCCGCCGCCCGGCAGAGATGGTAGTCGCTGGATACCACGGCAATATTTCCCGCAATGGTCCGCTGCTCCAAGAGCTCCAGGGAATAGCGGATATTTTCCTCCGTATTCGTGGCCTGCTCTTCCAGAATAATCCGCTCCTGCGGAACGCCGCGGGCGGTCAGCCAATCAGCCATGCACCGGGCTTCGGAAATATCCTCCCCACGCCCCTGGGAGCCTGTAACCACAATGGGAATATCCGGCCTGTCCTTTACATAGGACAGCGCGGCATCCAGACGGGTCCACAGGCTCAAGGACGGCTCTGTCCCATTGACCCCCGCGCCCAGGACGATCACTGCCGTCACCGGGGTCTCACGGTCCGTCCGCGCCCAGGAGAGCACCCGGATCTCCAGCACCGCAAAAAGTGCGAACCCCGCCGCCAGCAGCCCCAGAAAGATTCTCCGGCACCACAGCGCCCATGGGCGTCTTTCCCTCCACCGGGTCAGCAGCACAAAGATCACCAGCGCCGCTGACCCGCAGCAGAGCAGGAACCCTGTAAACCGCACCGCCGTGAACACACTGAGCATCAAAACACCTATAAGCAGGCTCAGTCCTGCCAGAATACAGCAGACTTTTTCCAACCGGCTCATGCCTCGGCCTCCTCGGCCAGCTTCTCCCAGCGGTCCATCAGCTCCAGCAGCCGCGCGTCCAGCTCTTCCTTTTGGGCGTAAGCCGCGCTGTATTTCTCATAGTCGCAGGCACTCCGCTCCATTTCCGCCTCCGCTTCCCTGATCTCCGCCTCCAGCTTCTCCATGTCCCGTTCGCAGATGGTCAGCTGCCTGCGGGCGTTCTGCTGGGCGCGGCCGCCCTTGGAGGCCGGCCTGGATTTATCCTCCTTCTTCTCCTGCCGGGCCTGCGCCGGGAGCAAAGTCTTTTCCCTCTCCCTGATCTCTCTGTAGCGGGCAAAAGACACTGGATAATCGGTGATGACACCGTTTTCCAGTTCCCAGATCCGAGTGGCAAAGCGGTTAATGAAGTAACGGTCGTGACTGACGAACAGCAGCGCCCCCTCGTAGGCTTCCACCGCCTCCTCGATCCACTCCCGGCTGGCAATGTCCAGATGGTTGGTGGGCTCGTCCAGCACCAGCAGGTTGATCTCCTCGTCCATCAGCATGCACAGCCGCAGGCGGCTCTGCTCGCCGCCGGAGAGCACGCTGACAGACTTGAATACGTCCTCCCCCCGGAAATTGAAGGCCCCCAGACGGTCCCGGGCGGTCTGGGTGGTCATGCCATGCTTGGCGTAGAGCATGGTGTCCACCAGATTCCGGCGGGGGTTGTCAAAATGGATAATCTGAGGCAGATAGGCCGTCCGTACCGAAGGCCCAAAGCGAACCCGGCCGCCATCCGGCTGTTCCTCTCCCATGAGAATCTTCAGCAGCGTGGACTTGCCCGTACCGTTGTCCCCGATGAGGGCAATGCGCTCGCCCCCCTCCACCAGCAGATCCAGATCGTGGAACAGCAGGCGGTCTCCGAAGGATTTCTCCAGATCCTTGAGATGCATCACCTCGTCGCCGGAAAACTCACGCTCCCCGAAGCGCTCCTTCATGGCTCTGGCCTTGGCGGGCTTTTCCGTCTGACGGATACGCTCAATGCGGCGCTCCATGGAGAAGGCCCGCTTGTGGAGCTTGTCCGCGCCCATGAAGGCCCAGAGGTGGAGCTTGTCCGCCGCCTCCTGAAGCTGCTTGATCTTGGCCTGCTCCTTCTCATACTGCTTGAGTTTCTCCTGATAGCGGCGTTCCTTCTCAATGGCATAGAAGGTATAGTTGCCAGGATAGAACTCGGCCTTTCCGTCCAGAATCTCCACCACCCGGCTGATGGTCCGGTCCAGAAAGTACCGGTCATGGCTGATGGCAACCACGGTTCCCTTGAACCGGCGGACGTAGTCCTCCAGCCACTCCACGGCGTGGAGGTCCAAATGGTTGGTTGGTTCGTCCAGAAGAAGAATGTCAGTGTCCTCCAGAATGAGGCGGCCCAGGTTCACCCGGGTCTTTTCCCCGCCGGAGAGACTGTCGAAAAGCTGGGAGCGCATTTCCGGGGAAATGGAGAGGCCGTTGGCCACCTTACCCACGGCGGTATCGGTATCATAACCGCCGATGCCCTCAAATTTGGCAGACAGCTCACCATAGCGGCGAAGGGTCTGTTCGCTGCCGTCTCCCGCCGCCATGGCGACGGCCAATTTTTCCATTTCCTCCGCCAGCTTCTGGTGTCTGGCAAAAGCGGTATGCAGCACGTCGTCCACGGTGAAGCCCTCGGGATACACGGGAATCTGGGAAATCAGGCCCACGCGGCTGTTTTTGGCTATGACCACGCTGCCCTCGTCAGGCTCCAGTTCTCCGGTCAGAATCCTGAACAACGTGGATTTTCCGGCGCCGTTTCGGCCCAGAAGCCCCACCCTCTCTCCGCTCTCCACTTGAAAGGTGATCCCATCGAGTATGTTATTTCCTATTTCAAAGGATTTTTTCAGTCCATTTACACTAATTTCTATCATAATCTTACCTATACTGTTTCTCGCCGCCCCGCATGGACGGTGGGCAGGGGCGGGTGTCCCTATGGAAAGGGATACGCCCTCAGCTCATCTGCCATCAGGTCAAAGCGCCCAAAGAAATGGGAAGCCTTCAGCAGGAGCGCGTCGCCGGGGGCGTAGAGGGACAGCAAATCCTCCCTCACCGATTCCCGGTCGGGATACCAGCGAACCTCCGGACACCCCGCCTTCCGGGCGGCGGGCACCATATGCTCCCTGCTCCGGGGGCCGACGGCCAGCAGCACCTCGATCCCCAGCTGTCCCACCAGCTCCCCGACGGACCGGTGGCCGGGAGCCTCGGCGGTTCCCAGCTCCGTCATATCGCCCAGCATGGCAATCCGTTTGCCGCCCGTATGCCGGGCCAGAATCGCCACATCCGCGCGGACAGACCTGGGATTGGCGTTATAGCTGTCGTTAATCATGATCCGGCCGCCGGGCAATCGCTCCACCCGCAGGCGGTTGTCCGCCGGCGCGTAGGAGGAAACGCCACGGACGGCCTCTTCCCTGGTCAGCCCCAGCCGCTCCGCAGCGGCAATCGCCATAGCCGCCAGAGACGCCATGTGTGCGCCGGGAGCGGGAATGGTCAGAGGATAGCTATCCCGGGGCGTTACAACAGTGCAGCCCACACCCTCCAGCCCCAGGTCTTCCAGCGCCGTGATCCGCACGCCGCAGTCCTCCGATTGACCGCAGCGGACCGTCTCCTGCGCCGGGCGGAGGGTATTGAGCAGCGGGTCGTCCCCGTTGAGCACCGCCAGCCCGCCGGGGCGGAGATTCTCAAAAATCTCAGCCTTGGCATGCAGGATATCCTCCCTGCTGCCGAAATGGGAGAGATGCACGTCGTCAATGATGGTAATCACCGCCACATCAGGCCGGATGGCCTGACCGAGATAACGGATCTGGCCAAACTCATCCATTCCTGTTTCAATCACCGCTGCCTGATGCTCCGGTGTCAAAGACAGCAGCGTCAGCGGCGCACCGATATCGCCGTTGAGATTTCCGGGCGTTTTAAGGGTATGGTACCGCTGGGACAAAATGCCCGCCAGCAGTTCCTTAAAGGTGGTTTTCCCCATGCTGCCGGTGATCTGGACAATGGGAATGTCAAACTGATTCCGGTACCATGCTGCAAGATCCCGCAGCGCCAATCTGGTGTCCTCTACCAGAATATAAACCTTATCGTCCCGGACCTTCTGCGGCAGCCGGGCGCAAAAGCACCCCGCCGCGCCCTTGTCCAGGGCCATGTCGATGTAGTCGTGGCCGTCGAACCGCTCCCCTGCCAGAGGAACGAACCAGGCCCCGGGAGTAATGGAGCGGCTGTCGGTGGATATATCGGTGACGGCGGTATCCTCGCTTCCGAACAAGGCGCCCTGTACGGCTTCACAAATCTGAGCAGTTGTTGTGGGGGTCATAGAATGCTCCTCCTGTCCTTCTATTCTTTCTGTCCGGCTTCCTGCCGGGCCGCGAAATAGGCGCTGCACCAGTCATGCCACTTTTCTTTCTGCTCTTGGGAACCGTATACGGCCATATCCTGAATATGAAAAATTTCACGGGCGCGGGCCTCCCGGACGAAGTCCTCCATGATGGCCCTCTGCCCGGATGGCATGGGGCTGTCAAACACCATAGCCCGCCGGATGCCCTGCCGCCACGCCTCGCGAAGCCGGGTGTGGCCGTCCAGAACACACAGAGTTCCATCCGGCAATATCATGGTAGGGATGACCAGATCGGCGGCGGTATGAAGAAAATGACGCACCGCCGCGCACTTCTCCCTGTCCACGGAGAACTGAGAGGGCTGGAGGATACTGATCTCCACTTCCCGCCGCTCTACTGGCGGCAGATCCAGAAGAAGACTGCCTTCCTGATCATAAAATGTGGTGATATGTTCCCCATAGAAACGAAAATATTCTACCGCCTCCGCCAACACCTCCGGGCCCGGCCTTTCCGCGCTCACCACGGCCTCGTGGTCCGAGATCACCCGGAAGGACCAGGGTGCGCCGTCCACCAGAAAGGCTCCATGCTGGTACAGAATCTCTTGGGAGAAGCGGGGATCCGTATAGCTGTCAATTCGTTGAATTTCCATGATCTTTCTCTCCTGGGCGGATATTTACATGGGGTATAGTATATCATATGCGTCCGGGAAATACAACCTGGCCAAACAATTTTAGCACTCTGACTGCGCGAGTGCCAAAATTCACAGTTCAGACATAGGATCCGCTATATTTGTTCATAATGAAAGGGCATACTAAGGCCATAAACAAAAAGAAATCGGAGGTTTTAACCATGTTTGAAATGATGCCTTTTACCCGCAGCCGCGGCGTGGACCTGTACCATCCTTTCCGGGATCTGGAGGAGCTGGAGCGCAGCCTGTTTGCCAACGGCGGCGTGAACGCCTTCCGGACCGACATCCGAGATACCGGAGACGCGTACCTGCTGGAGGCCGACCTGCCGGGCATGAAGAAGGAGGACATCCGCATCGACATTGACGGCGAACGGCTGTCCATCAGCGCAGAGCGCAGCGCTGTCAGAGAGGAGAAGGATGAGAACGGCGGCTATATCCGCTGCGAACGGTCCTACGGCTCTTTCTCCCGGAGCTTTGATATCTCCGGTATTCGCGGAGAGGATATCTCCGCAGCCTATGAGGACGGCGTGCTGAAGCTGACTCTGCCCAAGCAGACGCAGACCGTACCAGCCAGCCGGAGACTGGAGATTCAGTAAGTTTCAGCAGGAGGCCGCTTCCCGAATGGGAAACGGCCTCCTGCTTTCCGGACAAATCAAAGCAAAAAATGACATGACAACCGTCCCCGCTTCATGTAGAATAATCCCATCAAGCGAAAGGAGGATGCCGCAATGGAATGGATGGAGGCTCTTCGGCGAGCAATAGACTGTCTGGAGGAGCATCTGTTGGATGAGGGGGCGGCGGAAAAAGCGGCTCATGCGGCCTGTCTCTCCCCGCTCTATCTGCAAAAGGGATTCCGGCTGGTGACAGGGTACTCCATGGGAGAGTATATCCGGTGCAGACGTCTGTATCTGGCCGGGCTGGAGGCCGTGGCCGGACGGGAGAAGATCATTGATCTGGCCTACCGGTACGGTTACGACACGCCGGAAAGCTTCAGCAAGGCGTTCAGCCGGTTTCATGGGGTATCCCCCGCCCAGCTGCGGCAATGCCCGGAGCATCTGGTTCCCTTTCTGCCATTGAAAATCACACTTTCGATTCGAGGAGGACAAGGCATGGATTTCACTGTGGAAAAAATGGAAAGCTTCCAGCTGATCGGTATAGAGCGGGAATTTTCCCTGGAAACCTCCTATCAGGAGCTTCCAAAGTTCTGGGACGAGTTCATCCGCGGCTACTGCGCTGCCACGAGGGCAGAAAAAGCACCGGAGACGGCGCTGGAGCAGGCGGTCTGCCAGTGCAGCATCGGGGAATTCGGCGTATGTATCGACAGCGACGCTTCCCCAGAGCGGTTCCGGTATCTGATCGCCGGGCGGTACAACGGCCGGGCGGTCCCGGAGGGGATGACGGTATATACTCTGCCCGCCCTGGAGTGGGCCAGATTCCGGTGCAGCGGACCAATGCCAGAGGCACTGCAAAGTGTAAACACAAAGATTTTCCAGGAGTGGCTGCCGGGCAATCCGGAATTTGAGCTTGCCCAGAGCATAAATGTGGAGTGGTACTCCGCAGACAAGTCCACCAGCGCAGCGGACTACGAGAGCGAAATCTGGATTCCAGTGAGGAGGAAATAAGCCATGCTGCCACAGAAAATTGCCCAGCACTTCCTGTGCTTTGGTCCGTTTACCGATCCGGGACTTTATGGGGACTATTTCCGTTCCCTGCCGGATGACCCCGGGGAACTGAGCCGGCTGATCTCCCGGCAGATCATTCACCGCGTCACTCTGGCCCAGGGAAACACCAACGCCAACGCAGATCTGCGCTACGGCGACATGTCGCGATGGCCGTGGTACCGGAGCGCCTGCGAGGACGATATTTATCTCACCGCTCCAGCCATGGCAGCGGGCCTGTTCCGGTTGGATGAACGGGGATTCGTACCGGACAGACAGGTGGAGGACAAGCTGGTGCTGACCTGCCGGTTCGTTTCGGTGCTGGTATCATCCATCTACAAGGCCAAAGGAATCCCCTGCCGGAGCAGGGCGGGGTTCGCGCCCTATATCCGTCAAGGGATCAGTATGGACCACTGGATCAATCAGGTGTGGCACGACAGTGAGAACCGGTGGATCACCTTTGATGCGGACGGCCTGTACGATGGGCTGAACATGCCCTTCACCCCTTACGACATGTCCTCCGGCCAGTTTGACTGGGCGGCCGGAGCCTGGCTGCGCATACGGTCTGGAGAGGAGCCCGGAGAGCGGTTTCTCTACGCGGACAACCTGGGCACCTGTGGCCTGCGGGCAGCGGCGAGATACCTGATTTATGATTTCCACGCACTGATGAATCACGAGATCTCATATGTCTTCCAGCCAAAATATCTGGAAAAATTCCTTCTGGGAGAGGAAAGCCTCCGTGAGGAGCAGCTAAAGGAGCTGGATCTGCTGGCCGGGCTGCTGAGAGACCCGGACGAAAGCTTTGACACTCTGACGGATTGGTGGGAAACCAGACGGCATTTCCGGGAATTGAGCAGTCCCCTGGTATAACGCGGGCTACTCCTCCCCATCTCCGCTGTGGAGCACATGCCCCGGCGTCTCGCCGTAGGAAATGGCGCTGCCGCCATACTTCTTCCGGATGGCGTCCACGGCGCGCTCCAGATTCTCCCGCCGGGCGTCCTCCGCCTGCCGGCCAGGAGAGAAAAGATCTGTCTGCTCGTAGGTCTCCAGGCTGTCCGTCAAGGCCAGGGCGGTAACGCTGAGCAGCCGGACAGGAGAGCCAGGCTTCCACACCCGGTCGATCAGTTCCATGGCCGTTTCCAGCAGCTCGCCCCGGAGGTGGGTGCTGTGGGGCAGATGTTTTTGCCGGGACACGCTTTTGAAGGCGGGGTCCTTGAGCCCCACCGCCACCGCGCCGCAATACAGCCCATGCCGGCGCAGCCGTCCCGCCACGCTGTCGCACAGCATGGACGCGCCCCGGCGGATTTGGGCCCTGGTCGTCAGGTCCTCCCGGAAAGTGTAGCTGTTGCCCACACTTTTCACCGGCTCCTTCTCATGCTGGGGCCGGACGGGGGAGCGGTCCAGACCGTTGGCATATTCCCACAGCTGCCGCCCCATCTTTCCCAGCAGCCGCTCCGGCAACGCCAGAGGCAGCTTGGCCAGATCGCCTATAGTCTTCACCCCATACTGTCCCAGGGCCCGCTGGGCGGCAGGTCCGGCAAAAAGCATAGTCCCCAGCGGCAGGGACCAGACAATCTCCCGCCACCGGTCCGGCGGGATGAGGGTGGTGGCGTCCGGCTTTTTGTAGTCGCTGCCCAGCTTGGCAAAAACCTTGTTGAAGCTGACCCCCACTGACAGCGTCAGCCCCAGTTCCTTTTTGATCCGCGTCCGGATCCCGTTAGCGATGGCGGCGGCGTCCCCGCCGAACAGATGCATACTCCCCGTGATGTCCAGCCAGCTCTCGTCAATACCAAAGGGCTCTACCAGGTCGGTGTACTGACCATAGATCTCGTTGATCACTTGGGAGAAGTCCCGGTACAGATTGTGATGGGGCGGAAGAAGAATCAGATCCGGACACTTCTGCTGGGCCTGCCAGATGGTTTCCGCCGTCTTTATACCGAAGGCCTTGGCGGGCTCGTTCTTTGCCAGAATGATGCCCTTTCGGCTGTCTGGGTCACCGCACACCGCCACAGGGAGCTCCCGCAGCTCCGGTCGGGATAGCAGCTCCACCGAAGCATAAAAGCTGTTGAGGTCACAGTGGAGAATTACGCGGTCCACATCAGCTCCCCCTTCCTGAAAAAATGTGGTATGCCGTAAGAACAGCATACCACATTTTTTTACTTTTGAAAAGAGGAAACCGAATGTTTGTTCCTTATTTGTGGAGCAGAGGCGACAGGGGCTTATAGATTAAAAAGCACAGCGCCATATCCAACAGGCCCTTGAGCAGAGTGAAGGGTGCGTTGAAAATGATGAGACAGCCCAGCAGACCATTGGCCGAAGGCAGGATTTCCTGATATTGGGCAATGATCGTATCCAAAGGCATAAAAGCTGTATAGAAGGGATAAGAAATGAAGTAGTTCACCGGGATGCTGCATACAGCCATAACCACCGCCCCCGCCAGCGCACCGGCAAGCGCACCAGTACGGGTTTTCCGATACCGGTAGATCAACCCGGCGGGGATCACGAAGCAGAACCCCAGCAGAAAGTTGCACAACTCGCCTACGCCTTGAGTGGAACTCATGGTCAAATGGATCAGGTTTTTCACCAGACACACCACCACCCCGCTGACCGGTCCCAGGCTGAACGCCGCCAAAAGAGCGGGCAGCTCGGAAAAATCCATCTTGACAAAGGGCGGGATCAGGAATGGAATCGGGAAGTCCAGCGCCATAAGTACGGCGGCCGCCGCCGAGAGCATGGCGGTGACTGCAATCTTGTGGGTCCGGGACCTCTGGGTGGCGGATACTGCGGTAGACATAAAAAATACACTCCTTTACAGAAATACCCGAAGACGCTTCATCTCCGGAGTATCGCCGCAAAAGAGCGCAGCAAGGCGCGTCAAATACGACCATCTTCTTCCATCCAGACTATCACTGTCGGTACCGGACTTGCACCGGTTCAACGCTTGCGCGGTCGCGGACTTTCGCCGTACGACGATTACCGCCGGTGGGGACTTGCACCCCGCCCTGAAGATGAGTGTTCGGTTGCTTAGGATTTATTATACACAGATTTGGGGAAAATGCAAGAGTTTTTTCCGGGGCTTCTCTTCCGGGCAGGTTTTAATATATAAATGGACAGCCGGACCGACGGGTCCGGCTG
>OFFE01001434.1_pt1 | contig 17155 bp, 11 predicted proteins | sample 1521371 | NCBI WGS metagenome assembly OFFE01 (sample SAMEA3504131, study PRJEB24116) | mouse gut metagenome | biome: mouse gut; feature: mouse-associated habitat; material: faeces | place: Denmark | collected 2011 | reverse complement strand
AGTTTGTGACCCATGAAATCCTGTCGGAGAAGAAATTTGATAAAATTTTAGTGGGTAAGGGACTGTGAACCGGAATTACACAAGTCAATAAATTTAGGGAGTGTTGCTATGAAAAAGAAACGGTTTCACTATTTTATCAGAGGCTACCGCCGGGCCCCGGAAAATTTTGGGGCCAGCAAAGGGCTCACAAAAGACTCCCGCAAGGCTATCCCGCTGACCCTGGACGAACGGCGGGAGGTTGGTATCCTCTCTTTAACAAAAGGCCCCGATGCGGCAATCGGCTATGTCAAGCACACCGAACGGGCGCGGGAACGCCAGCGCAGGAAAATGATAACCTATGGTTTTCTTTCAAAGGAAGTATCAGGACGTTTTGTGTACTGTCCGCAACTTTCTTTCCGCGCTGACGCTTCTATTGATGAACGTCTCCGGGTGTTCAAAAAAATCCGCGCCATTCTGGAGGAAACCGATGGACGTGTCGTGACCTCTACCGAGTGCGAGCTGGACGGCCAATACCGCCCCACCAATGTCAAAGAAAACACCATCACAGCGGATTTCAGCCGCCCCTTGACCATTCCCATGGGCGAGAAGTTCATCCGGGACGGCCTGGAAACTCCGTACCGCCCCCGGCCCAAGGCCCCGAAAAAGGCCAGCCCCCATAACCCCCGGGACATGGCCCCGATCCGGTAGACAGCGGAGCCGTTGGCTCCGCTGTCCCAGCAAGTACGGAATTTTGACAGCAAAATTCCACTTGTTAGGGGCCAGCCCCTAATACCCCCCCGCCCGGAAATGCGTCTCAAGTTGAGACGCATTTTTTCGACACATTTTATAAAGGAAGTGCTGCCTATGGCAAAGCCCTACAAGACCGTCACCCTGCGGCTGACCGCCAGCCAGTACGTCCACCTGCGCCGTCAGGCAGAGGCGTCCGGGCTGAAAATGGAGCCGCTGCTCCGCCAGCTCATTATGGGCGTGAACCTCCGGCCCCGCCCCCCCGACACCTATGCCGCCCTGCTGCGGGAGCTGAACGCCATCGGGACGAATATCAATCAGATCGCCCACAACACCAACGCCAGGAAGGAGGCGGGCCAGACCGATATTGACGAGGCGGTGAAGCTGGTGCGGCAGGCATACCGGCTGGTGAAGGAGACCCTGTAATGGCCTACGATAAAATTATCACCGTCCGTTCCCGACTGGACCATTGTGTGGACTATGTGCTGAACCATGAAAAAACCGACATGGCCGCTGTGCTGGATTACATTGGCCGGACAGATAAAAACGCCCTGCCGGACGGCCGCTCCGTTTTGGAGACGGCCATCAACTGTGATCTGGAGAGCGCCTATCAGGATATGCAGGAGACCAAGCGCCGCTGGGGAAAGCCCGGCGGCGTTTTAGGGTATCACCTGATCCACGCCTTTGCCCCCGGAGAAGTCACCCCGAAACAGGCCCATGAGATCGGTGTGGAGTTCGCGTCCCGGCTGCTGGGGGACCGCTACGAGGCGGTCATTTCCACCCATTTAGACCGGGACCACCTGCATTGTCATATCCTGTTCAACTCCGTTTCCTTTGTGGACGGGGCTAAGTACAAGAATACTTTTAAGGACTACTACGGGGATATTCGCGGCATTTCTAATGAAGTCAGCCGCACCCACGGCCTTTCCGTGATCGAGCCGGGAAAGGGCGGCAGGCACTATGCGGAATGGGACGCGGAGGCCCAAGGCAGGCCCACTCTCCGGGCACTGGTCCGGCAGGACATTGAGGCCGCCATCGCCAGCGCCTACACCATGAAAACCTTCTGGCAGCAGCTGGAGGAGCTGGGCTATACCGTCAAGCGGGGGGCCAATGTCAAGCACACCGCCGTCAAGCCCCCCGGAGGCCAGCGGTTTTTCCGGCTGGACAGTCTGGGCGGCGGCTACACGGAAGCGGACATTCAAGCCCGGCTGTCCGGCGTCCGTTCCGGCGAGGCCCCGCCGTCCGCTCCAGCCAGCCCATCCTTCCACCCCCTCGTCCAGCTGCTGACGCCGGGCCGGAGATACCGGCCAAAAGGCGGCATCCCCGGCAGGCCCCGCAAACTGAAAGGCTTGCGTGCCCTCTACTTCAAGTATCTCTATCTGCTGGGGGCTGTCCCGAAGCGCCGTCCGAAAAAACGGGCGGCGTTCGTCTCACGGGCGGAGATCATCAAGTTTGACCGCTATCAAGAGCAATTCCAATATCTGATGAAAAACCGCATTGAGACAGCAGACCAGCTATCCATGCAGTATGACGCGCTGCAAGCCAGCATCGACGCACTGACGGACCAGCGGCGGGAACTGTATAGAATCCGCCGCGCCGGTCATGGCGGCGACGCTGTGACGGACGAGATCACCGGCCTGACCGCCAAATTGCGGGAGCTGCGCCGGGAGTTGAAATTGTGCGTCCGCATCGAAAGAGACATACCCACGGTAAAGGAGGCGGTGCAGGCCGACACCAGCGAGACAAGGAGCGTGACCCATGAAAAAACTGATAAAAGCAGACCTCAGCGGCATTTTGAGACTGGCCGGGGCTTATCAGGCGGTGGAGGCCCTGGACGTTGAACGGGAGGCCGCCGTGTTGCAGCGTTCCCGGCACACCGACTACTTATTTTTGGCCTGGAATGGGCGCTGCCGCCTGTCCACCCTGCCCGCCGTCTATGAGCCGGACACTCCGGCCAATCTGGACTGGCTGGCCTGCCGGGGCGTCACACCATGGCCGGTCATCGCCCTCTATCTCCATGCGGACAAGGCGGTGGAGGGCCTGCCCTGGGGCAGCGTTACCCTGCTGGACCAGCAGACCGCCGTGGAGGACGTGCGTATCTTTTCCGCCCTGCCGGAGAGCCAGCGGGAGCGGCATATCCGCCTGCTCGTCAAGCGGTATCAGAGGCACGTTACCTACTGCTCCATGCTGGAGGTTATCCAATATCTGAAAACAGGAAGGGGGTGAAAGTCAATGGATGTAAGCGGTGATGTGGCCGACCTGATGGTAAAGGAGAGCATCCAGCTCACCGAGGCCAGTATCAAGCTGCTGGCGGCGGGCGGCACCAGTCTGGCGGCGCTTTTATGGGCGCTGGCGAAGGAGGACAAAAAGCTGGTAGGCAAGGCCGGTATGGGCCGCCTGCTCCGGGAGAACAAGGAGCTGAAGGTGTTCCAGATCAAGGAGAGCGACCTTGCGGAGTTCCGGGCCTATGCCAAGAAAAATGTCCTCTACTCTGTTGTAAAGGACAAACGGAGAACAGACGGCGTGGTGGACCTTGTGACGAATGTGGATTTTGTGTCCCAAGTCAACCTGTTCATGGAGCGGCGGGGCTACGGCGCTCCCGCCAGAGGAAAGGAGGACGGGGAGCCAAAAAAAGCCGTCCCCCGCGCTCGGCCCGGCAGCTCCTCACCACAGCGCGGAAGTGGCTCGACGCCATCGCAGAGCGAGAGGAGGACGACGAGGACTACTGACACCCCCGCCAAGGTGGGGGACATTCCCACGGTCAAAGGGCGGCTGGCCGCTCTGCGGGCCGCGTCCGAGGGGATGAAGGAACCGGGCAAGGCCCCGCAGCGGCAGGCCCCCAAGCGCCCGCCCCAAACACGATAAAATGGAGGTAATTTTTTATGGCAAATCTGGAACAGATCGTCTCCCAAAAGGCCGAGAATGACACCCGCTGGAAGGCACAGCAGCAGTCGGAACGGGAAAACACCGTCGCCTTGCAGGACGCGGGCATTATGCAGATCACCAGCAGCCCGGAGGCATACGCCCGCTACCTGGATATGCAGGGGGACAACCCGGCGTACAGTGTGGGCAACATCGCCCTGGTCATGGTGGCGCTGCCCCAGGCCACCGTGTTCGGCACCCGTGACCGCTGGCGGGCCCTGAACCGCTCCGTTATGGGCGAGGAAATGAACAACGGCGTGAAAATCTTCGCCAGAGGCCCCATGGGGCGGGGGTATGTTCTGGCCGACGCCTATGATGTGAGCCAGACCCAGGGCCGGGATCTGAAACGCCCCGTTTTGAAGGAGGGAAGCAAGGGCATGGAGACCGCGCTGACTACGGTACTCAACTACGCCGTGGCTCCCGTGGTCATTGACAAGGAGCTGCCCGTTCCCGCCTACTATGACCCCGGCAGCATAGAGCTGGCCATCAATCCCGATTTCCCCGACCATGAGGCGTTCGCCGCTATTGCCGCAGAGGTGGCGCAGTCCCGTTTCCACGCCAAGGGCGCGACCCCCGGCTACAACCGGGCTGAATGTGAACTGGACGCCCAGAGCGTGTCCTACATCCTTTGCCGCAGGTTCGGGATCGAGCGGCCTATGCCGGAGACGGAACGCCTGCCGGAACTGTATGACGGCTGGGAAACCGAGGACCGCAGGCACGCACTGGACACCATTCAGGACATGAGCAAAAAAATAGGCCGCTCTATTGACAAAAATCTGGAGGTGGACAAACAGCGGACCCGGACCCCGCCCCGCCGTCCCGGAAGGTAGAGCCGGAATAGGGGTGTTTTTCCCCTTTGAGAGACTAATCCGCCGCTCGTCCCCCGTCAAGGCCGGACGATTGCTGGCGCAATCGCCCGCGAGCCGGCCAGTCTGCGGACTGGCCGGACCTTGACAGGGGCCGTTCGCCGGATTTTTTAGTCACCAAGGGGAAAACACCCCAAAAGCCGCTTGTCAGCGGCTTTTGCTATCCTGGAGAGCTGGCGGACCTGACGGGATCGCCAGCAGCCCTTCCAGCGCCCCGCCGCAAGCCGTCGGCGGGGCGGCAAGCCCGGAAATGCGGCTCAATTTGAGACGCATTTCGACATTACTTGAAATTGGAGGTTATCTGCATGAAACGCATCACACCCCTGCTGATGGCGGTGATTCTGGCCTGCGCCATGACCTGCCCGGCCTTGGCCGCGGAGGCGCCGGAGGGGACCGCCCCCGTCCGGCCCGCCGCCCTGTACCCCACGGAGATCGTGGAAACCGAGACGGGCAGCGGCCGCCGTCTGGAGAAAGTCTATCTGCTCACCGCAGCCGACAATCCGGCCAATATCCCCACCGCTGATTTTGAGCGGGAGGGATACCGCTATACCCTGCTGGACGTGACCCGGCAGGACTACACCGAGAGCGAGACCAGAGAACACACCGAGACCGTCACCCTGGACAGCGGCACCAAGGATATGGACAAGATCATGCCCCAGCTCGCGGCCACACGGGAAGTCACCACCGAGGACGGCTTCACCGGCATCCTGACACTGGACACCACCAGTATTACCGTGGAGGCTGCGGGCTATGGCTCCTCATCCCGCACCGTTACCGCTACCCGGTCCTATCCCAGCCTGTCCGACGCCGACTCCTCCCTGATCCCCAAGACTATTACGGACGGCGGGCGGACACTGACCCTGGCGGACGTTCAATGGCTGGAGGCCGGGGAGTTTTACAACGCCACCGCCAGCTACACTGGCACCGCTACCAGTAAATATGCCACCGGCTATGTTATCACCGCCGAATATGCCGGGGAGGTGGTCAAGACCATCAGCGGCGAGATGATCTATACGGCGGTGTTCAGCGGCACCCCCATCAATGCCCCCGTCCAGACCGAACCGGGAGCAGAGGATAACAGTACGGAGACCCAGCCGCCGGAGCCGGCAGAACCCGGCAGCTCCAGCGGTATCGGCCTGAAATGGCTGCTGATCCTGCCCATCGGGGCGGGGGCGGCAGGGCTGGCCTTCCTGGGGAAGTTCCTGCTGAAAAAATACAAGGCTAAAAAAGAATGGAAGGAGTACACCACATGAAGAAATGGAAAACCACACTGTTGTCCACCGCCCTGCTGCTGGCTCTGGCTGTGACCCCGGCCCATGCGCTGGAATATACCTTTGACGGCCCTCCCACCGGGGATTTTGGGACGCCCACCAGCACGGAGGACATCATCCAGACCGGGGCGGAACCCGCCAACAAGGACAGGAGCAAGAGCAGCGCCCTCATTCCTCCCGGTTTTGGGACACCCACCAGCTACTTGCCCAACTCCGGGGAGTACCTGACCCCGAACCTCGCGGCCGACGGCCCCCTGAGCGGAAACTACACCCTCACCGTGACGGGCGGCACGGGCGGCGGCGCACCGGCCCTTCCCGGCGCGGTTGACACCTTCGCGCCCAGCAGTCCGGCGTATCCCACCACCAGCGGCCCCGTCACCGCCTTTACCGATGTGACCGCCGACCTCTATTACAGCAACGGCAGTTTGGGGACATTGGAGATCCCGTCCATTGGCCTGTTGGTCAAGATCATGCAGGGGACGGACAGCGCCGCGCTGAAAAAGGGTGCGGGCCACTTCACCAACACCAGCATCTGGAACGGCAACGTGGCCCTGGCCGGGCACAACCGGGGGGTAAACAACCATTTTGGCAAAATCCATACACTTGACACGGGCAACACCATCACCCTCACCACGGCCCTGGGAACCCGCACTTATTCCGTTACCAGTGTGGCAAAGGTTGACGTGATGGACAACACCATGCTGGAGGCCACCAGCGACAACTGCATCACCCTTTTTACTTGTGTGATGAATGAGAGCGAGTACCGCTGGTGTGTCCGGGGGGTGGAAATTTAACGAAAAATGCGTCTCAGTTCGAGACGCATTTCCCGACGTGATATTGCATTTTTAGACAAATTCCCTTGAATGTAGTATAATAATTGTAGGAAAACCAACCTAAAAACTACATTACAGGAGGAAAACGACCATGAAAAAAGCAGGATTGACCGCGCGGCTCACCGCCGCCATTCTGGCCCTCTCCCTACTCCCTGTCCCTGCCCTGGCCGCCGCGCCCCCGGCAAGTGCTGTCCGGGTAAGCAGCTATAAAGGCAATACCCTGGCAGTTGGAGAGCGAAGCGGCCTTATCATCGGCCCCAGCGGGACGGAGTACACCGTTACCTCCAGCGACCCGGACACGGTGCTGGTGGAGCAGATCACAGGCTTTTGGGTGGCCGTAGCCAAGGCAGAGGGAACCGCTGAGATCACCGCCGCCAACCGTGCCGGAGAGAGCGGAACCCTGACGCTTACCGTTGGCTCCGGCACTTCCGCCGCTCCAACGGCTCCCGCCAACGACAACAGCGCAGGCCAGCCGGAAAATCTGGATGTGCGGCAGGAACTGATACGGCTTATCAATCAGACCCGCAAGGCCAACGGCGTATCGGAACTGATGGTAAACGAGGCCCTGATGAACGCAGCCCAGACTATTTCGGACAAGCGGTATTCCTGGCATCACTCCCAGGAGGAATGTGAAGCCGCACTCGCCAGCGGCTACCCTTACGGTTTTGGCGTAAATCTGACAGTATTCACCGGCGTCGCCACAGAGGACGCCGCCCAGCACGCCCTGGAAAACTGGATCAATTCTCCCGGCCACTTTGAGACTATGCTAAAGCCGGCCTGCGACAGCATTGGCGTGGGCGTGACCGAAAGCGGCGGCGTGACTTACTGTTATATGTTCATCGGCCAGCCGAATACCCACAACCCCTACGAATAACTGAATATGGACACGGAAAGGCCGTTCAGCCCCAGGCTGGAGGGCCTTTTCCCTGCCCGAAATGCGTCTCAAGTTGAGACGCATTTCGACACATTTCCCCATGACCGTCCTGCCGCACAGGGCGGCGTTTTTATATCCCCGAAAAATGAGAACGGGAAAAGAACTTCCAATCACGCATGAAAGGAGGATTTTCCCAACTTTTCAGGGGAGTTACAGTTTCCTTTCATGCACGAACATGAACAGGAGGCTATATGAAAAACCGTATTACCGCATTATTTCTGGCAATCGTCTCCATCCTCAGTATGCTGACGGCTCCCGCCAGCGCCGCCACGCGCAGCACCGCCGCGCCGGACACCATCAAGATGGAGGACTGCACCCACAACGGCGTATCCTACGTTTCCCCCAGCCTGGGGACGTGCTACCTCCACCAGATGACCTTTGACTACAACAAACAGAGTACGATTGGCTTCTGCGCGGAAAAGGGCAAGGGTATGGGCTGGTCGCTGGAGGGACACACCTGGGATAATCCCCGGTCCATTTCAGATCCCACTGTATCGACCATGATGGCCTACTACTACGCCCACTCCACCGGCGTATTCACCGACGAGGCCCGCGCTCTGGGTGTGGACGATGTGTGGGACAGCGGCTACGCATGGACCATGAACGCTTGGGTACAGGCGATTATCTGGCGCTATAAGTCCGGTCTGCTCTCCGATCCCGTTGTGGCCTGCGCCGAGGAACTGCTGTGCGTTTACAACAATCTGGAGCATACCAGCTATACCAGTATTGACGATACCATGGACGGTAAATCGTTCCGCGACCGCGCCCAGTATATTCTGGATTTGGGAAATCAGGGCGTATGGGGCGAGTGCAGCGTTTATGAGTTCAATTATGCCGGACCCGGCTCCAACTATCACCCCGCAAATGATGTGCAGGCCGTTATGGTGGGCGAGCTGAACATCACCCGCCAAAAATATGAGCTTACCGTCAAAAAGGTAGACAGTACCAACCCCAACAAGGGTCTTGCCGGGGCGCGGTTTATGGTACGTTCGGAAAACGGGACCTACTCAAAAGAAATCGTGACAGGGAGAGATGGGACTTATACCCTGTTCGGCCTGGATGCGGGCACTTATGCCGTGACCGAGCTGGAGGCCCCAGAGGGCTACGAGATCGACAACGCTGGACCGCAGTATGTTGTCCTGCCCAGCAATGGCAACAACACCGTGACCGTCACCTTTGCGGATACCCCAACCATTACCGGCGAGGGCAGCATCCGCAAGGTGGACGCGGACGATCCCACCAAGGGGCTGGCCGGAGCGGTCATTAAAATTGAGGGCGTGGACAATGATTTTACCGGCACATATGTTACCGGAACCGGCGGCTACCTGACCGACGTACCCTGGAAGGATATGCCCCTCGGCAGCTACACCGCCGAGGAAGTCACGCCCCCGGAGGGCTACACCAAAAGCCCCGATGTGAATAAGACCAAGCAGACCTTCCGCTGGGATGGCAAGACCGACATCGCCCTTGTCTTTGAAAATGACGCCAAAGTGAAAGTCAAGCTGATTAAGCTGGACGACAGCGACAACCCTCTCCCCGGCGCTGTGTTCAATATCGTGAAGGACGGTCAGATCATCGGCACGGAGGCCACCAAAGCGGACGGCTCCATTACCGTCACCGATGTGACCGAGGGGATGTACGCCTTTGTGGAGGTATCCGCCCCGGCCCCCTACGCCACCCTGACCGAGCCGGTCATTGCCCATGTGGATCAGGCGACTATCAACGGCGGCGGCACTGTCACCGTGACGGCGGCGGATAAGAAGCTGCCCAGCCTGTCCATTCTCAAGCGGGACGCACAGACCAAGGAGGTTATTCCCGGAACCGTCTTTGAGGTCAAGGGCATCCACTACGGCTATCACAACGACGTGACCACCGGGCCGGACGGCAGGGCCGTCCTCTCCAATATCCCCGTGGACAGTTATGAAATCATTGAGAAGTCCGTCCCGGACCCCTATGTGGTGGGGGATGAACCCATGCAGACCATCTACCTCGGCCCCGGCGAGGAACGGGAGCTGATTTTCGATAATTTGAAGCAGCCCCTTTTGACCATCGCCAAACTTGATGCTGACACAAACGACATTATCCCCGGCACTGTGTTTACCATCGAGGCCATTGACGGCGACTATCGCAACGATGTGACCACTGGCGCGGACGGAACGGTTTCTCTGCGGCTGGCCCCCGGCTCCTATAAAATCACGGAGAAGTCCGTGCCCGCGCCCTACTACCTCCCCAGCAAGAACGCAGACCGGGAGCAGACGGTCAGCCTGAACCCCGGCGATGAGAAAACCGTCACCTTTAAGGACCACAAGGCCCCGGAGCTGACGATTTTTAAGGAGGACAGTGTGGCGGGCGCTCCCATCGAGGGGGCCAAGTTCCACGTCACCTACACCAGCAACGGCGAGGCGGCGGACGCTCCCGGCTCCATTGACTACGGGTATATTTTCACCGACGCCAACGGTCAGATCAAGGTGCATGAGCAGGGCAAGAAGATGTACCCCGGCGAGTACACCGTGACTGAGGTGGCCCCCGCCCCCGGCTTCCAGATGAAGGAACCCACCACCCAGCGCGTTATTATCCACGGCGGCGAGAGCAAAACCCTGACCTTCCAGAATGAGCCGCTGAACGGAATTATTGTGGAGAAATACGACAGTGTGACCCATGAGGCCCTGCCGGGATGTACGTTCCAACTGCGGTATTTGGGCGGCACTTCCGGCACGGGCGGCACCGTCATCGGGCAGAAAGTGACCGGGAAGAATGGCACCGCCATCTGGACGGGGCTGAAAAGCGACACCTATGTGGTGGAGGAAGTAGACCCGGCTGACGGCTATTCCATCATCAACGCCTCCGAGACGGTGTATCTGGCCGACAGCGGGGAACAGAGTGTTGTCACCGTCCGCTTTGACAACGCCCCGGACGGGATTTTGCTTATCAGAAAGGTATGCTCCGTCAACCCCAGCATTACACTCCAGGACGCCGAGTTCAAAATCATGTACGCGGACGGCACCCTGATCGGGGACAGCAACGGCATATACCGCACCGACGAGAACGGCGAAATCCGCATTAGCGGGCTAAAACCCGGCAAGAGCGTGGTAGTTACGGAAACCCGCGCCCCTGCCGGTTTTATCATCGACAGCCAGAGCCAGACCGTGCAGATCAAGGAGGGCCGCACCGTTACCCTCACCTTTAAGAACCAGCCGAAAGGCTCCATGATTATCCAGAAACGGGACAGTCTCACAGGCCAGCCCCTCCCCGGCGCGGAGTTTCGGTTGGCTACCGCCGCAGGGTGTGAAGTGGGGCTGGACGGCGTAATTGGCGACAGCACCCTGACGCAGAACGGCTTGTTTATCACCGACAGCAACGGCGAAATCCGCGTTACCAACCTCGCGCCGGGGGCCTATGTACTGACTGAAACAAAAGCCCCGGCAGGGTATGTCATGGACAGCCCCAGCACCAACGTGGTCATTGGGGCCAACGGCGACACACAGACGGTCATTGTCACCAACACCCCCAAGGGCGGGCTGATCGTGGAGAAGTACGACAGCGTAACGAAACTGCCCCTCTCCGGCGCTCAATTCAGAATCACCAACGCCAACGGGGAGCTGACCCCGGACAATGAGGGCCTGACCAGCAGCAACGGCCTGTACACCACCGACCGCAGCGGCCAGATCGTCCTGTCCAAGCTGCTCCCCGGAACCTATGTAGTGTCCGAGGTAAAGGCCCCGGACAATTATCAGGCGGACCCCACCCCGCAGACTGTGGTGGTCAATGCCGGGGATACGCAGACCCTCCGCTTTTACGATGACCCCCTCTGCACGTTGACCATCCTCAAACGGGACGCTGTGACCAAGAAGCCGCTGAAAGGGGCGGAGTTCCTGGTCCGGGACAGCGAGGGCCGGGCCATCGGCCCCAACAATGGCCGGTATATCACCGGGACGGACGGAACAGCGACAGTCTCCGGGCTGGCTCCCAACGCCACCATTGTAGTGTCCGAGAGCAAGGCCCCCACCGGCTATATCAAGGATGAAACCCCGAAAAATATCGTTGTCCGCACCGGCGTTGCCAACAGCCTGATTTTTGACAACGAACCCGCCACCACCCTGATTATCCGCAAGTTCATTGAGGGCACTGAAAATGAACCGCTTTCCGGCGTGTGCTTCAAGGTGGTGGACGGCTCCGGGGCCGCTGTTGGCCCGGACGACGGAACCTACTACACCGATAAGGCTGGTGAGATCGTTCTGGGCGGCATTGAGCCGGGAACTACCGTGATTGCCCGTGAAATCAAGACTGTGGAGGGATATGTCCTCGATGGCACTCCACAGGACATTCTCATTAAGGCCGGACAGGTGCAGCAGCTCACCTTCTGGAACAAGCGGGCTGGTACGCTGGTCATCCAGAAAAAGGACAGTGTTTCCGGCAATCTGATCGCCGGGGCGCAGTTCCAGCTCACTTATGCGGGCGGCGGCTTTGTTGATAACGCCAACGGCCACCTCTCCAGCAACGGCCTGTACACCACGGACGACAAGGGAGAAATCCGCGTTTCCGGCGTGACCGGGACTATTGTTGCCAAGGAGGTCAAGGCGGCTCCCGGCTATGTGATCGACCAGTCCACCCAGACCCAGACCGTCACCGTCAACCCGGAGGACACACAGACCCTTGTTTTTTTGAATGAGCCTCTTTGCAGCCTGACCCTGACCAAGCTGGACTCCGTGACCGGAAAGCCCGTGCCCAATACGGAGTTTACCGTGAAGGACGGCAACGGGAACATCATTGGCCGCTATGTCACGGGGAAGGACGGCACCGTTGTTGTGACGGGCCTCGTTCCCGGCAGCACCGTTGTTGTCACGGAGAGCAGAGTCCCCGATGGATACGTGCTGGATACCACGCCCAAGACCATCATTGTCAAAAACGGTTCTGGAAACAGTATTGTCAATGGCGGAAGCGGAAACGGCTCTGGCAGCAGCGGCGGTAGCTCTGGCGGCAATGACCTTACTTTCGAGAACGACCCGAAAATGACGTTGACTATCCATAAATATATCGAGGGCACCGCCAATGAGCCTTTGGCTGGCGTGGCCTTTAAGGTAGTGGATGGCTCCGGCAAGCCTCTGAACCCCGATGGAGGCATCTACTACACCAACAATGCCGGTGAAATCGTGCTGGAAGGGCTGGAACCCGGCACTACTATCACCGCACAGGAAGTCAAGACGGTGGACGGCTACGTTCTGGACGGACGGCCCCAGAGCATCAGGATTGAAGCTGGTAAGGCGCAGAACCTGACCTTCTGGAACAAGCCCGCTGGTTCTCTCATTATTCGGAAACTGGATAAGCAGACCGGGAAACCGCTGGCAGGTGTGGAATTTGAGCTGACCTATGCTGGCGGCGGCTATGTGGACACCGATAACGGGCACCTATCCAGCAAGGGGCTTTACACCACCGATGACCACGGCGAAATCCATATTTCTGGCATCGTAGGTACAGTCATAGTCAAGGAAACCCGGCCTTTGTCTGGATATACGATTGAACCGGGCCGGGAGAGCCAGACCGTTACGGTCAATCCGCAGGAGACACAGACGCTCACCTTTTACAACATTCCTGCCAATACCCTGACAATTCAGAAGTATATTGATGGCAGCAGGAATGAACCTCTCGCTGGCGTGGAGTTTCTGGTAACGGACAGCACCGGCGCTGTGGTGGGGCCGAACAACGGCTATTATACCACGGATAATGACGGGCGCATTGTGATCTCCGGCCTTACACCCGGCACAACCATCACCGCTAAAGAAACCAAGACGGTGGATGGATTTATCCTGGACGGCCAGCCCCAGAGTATCGCCATTAAGGAAGGCGAAGCGCAGTCTTTGACCTTTTGGAACAAGAGAGCTGGTGGGCTGGTAATCCGCAAGCTGGATTCCGTCACCAAGCAGCCGCTGTCCGGTGTGGAATTTGAGCTGACCTATGCTGGCGGCGGCTATGTGGACACCGCCAACGGCCACTTGTCCAGCAATGGCCTGTATACCACCAATGCCAACGGAGAAATCCGAATTTCCGGCGTGGTGGGTACTATCGTGGTCAAGGAAACCAGGACGATTCCCGGCTACACCATTGACGAGGCCACCCGGACGCAGACGGTGGAAGTGCGCCCGGAGGACACGCAGACCCTCACCTTCTACAACGCTCCCCAGCAAACCCTCACCATCCAGAAGTATGTGGACGGCACCACCGATCCCATCCAGGGTGTGACCTTCCTCGTCACCGACAGCTCTGGTGCGGTTATGGGGCCGAACAACGGCGAGTATATCACCGATAGGAACGGGCGCATTGTTCTCACCGATCTGACCCCCGGCACAACCATCACCGCCAAGGAAACCAAGACCGCCAGCGGCTATGTGCTGGATACCACACCGCAGTCCATCCTCATCAAGCAGGGGAACGCGCAGAGTCTCACCTTCTTCAACAAGGCCGAGGGCGGACTGGAGCTTATCAAGGTTTCCGAGAGCGACAAATCCAAGCGCATCCCCGGCGTGTCCTTTGAGATCAGGAAGATGGACGGTGCGCTGGTGGATACCATTACCACCGATAAGCAGGGCCGCGCCCATCTGGACCTGGATGCCGGAGACTACTACGCTGTGGAGATCGAGGCGGCGAAGGGTTTTGAGTTGGACGCTACCCCCACCTACTTCACCATCCAGGACGGCAAAGCCACAACCGTCACCATTACCAACAAGGCTTTCAGCGGCATTTTGATTCATAAGACCGACAGCGTGACCGGGAAGGGCATCCAAGGGGTAACATTCCTGCTGTACGACAGCGCTAACACCCCCGTGGGCCAGTACACTTCCGACAACAGCGGGTACGTCTACATTGAAAACTTGACCACCTCCGGCCGTTACTACCTGCGGGAGCTGGAAAACGAGGGCTATATCCCCGATACGCAGATGAAAACCGTGTATGTCACTGCCGGAGAGACCACGCTGGTGGAGTGGAAGAATACGCCCATTACGGCGCAGATTCAGATCGTAAAAAAATCCGCTGATTACAACCCCACCAACGGTCTGCCGGAGGGGACGCTGCTGGAGGGGGCCGTGTTCGAGATTTACGATAAGGCCAGCAATCTGGTGGATACCATCAAAACCGACAGCCGTGGTCTGGCGGCGTCCAAGCCCCTGCCCCTGGGCCGCTACACCATTCGGGAGGTCAAGGCTCCCGCAAATTATGGTGTGAACGATACGGTTCTCACTGCTTATTTGGAGCATGAGGGCCAGATCGTGCGCTTTGAAGTGACCAACAAGGCATTGACCACCGGCGTATCCATCACTAAGACCGGTCCCAAGGAGGTCATGGGCGGACAGCCGGTGCGCTATGTGTTCTCTGGCATCGCTAACAGCTCCAATGTCCGTCTGGACAGCTTCTATTGGAGGGACACCCTGCCTGCGGAGGTGCGGCTGGATACCGTTGTTACCGGAACCTATAACCGCCCTGGCAATTACAAGATCGTTTACCGGGTCAACGGCGGCGAATATCAGACATTGGCGGATAACCTGTCCACCAGCCGGAATTACACCCTGGCTGCGTCTCCTGTTGCCCTGGGGCTGGCCTCCAATGAGCGAGTGACCGAGATCATGTTTGTGTTTGGTCAGGCCCCCGCTGGCTTCGCCCAGGTGGAAAAGCCCTACATCTATTGCACCGCCCGTTCCGGCCTGCCTGCCGGAGCCTTTGTAAATAAGGCTGATGTAGGCGGCGTTTACAATGGCGAGTGGATTCAGGCGGTGTCCCGCTGGGTGACGAACATCTACGGGAAATCCACCACACTGCCCCGGACGGGCTATTAACTCCAATTAACCACACATCATTCGTTTGCCCCGGAAGGACTTGTTCCTTCCGGGGCTTCTTTTTGCGTCTAAGGAGGTTTAATTGACGAAAACAAACGAAAACGGCAACTTTTATCACGCTGTCAGCCTGAGCGGTGGAAAAGATAGTTCGTGCGTTTTGCTCCTGATGATTGAGAAGGGAATGCCCATTGACTGCGTACTCTATGCGGATACCGGCATGGAATTTCCTGAAATGGAGGAACATATTGCCAAACTGGACAGTTTGCTTTTTCGGGAGCGTGGCATCCATATCACCACTTTGCGCCATCCCCACAGCTTCGAGTGGATGATGTTTGAGATTCCCCAGCAGCAAAAACGGGCTATTGAGCGCCGTATCGCGAAAGGTCAGCCTTTGACGGGCTATGGCTGGCCCGGTATGAGGGTACGCTGGTGTACTGGACAGCGCAAAACACACCTGATTCGGAAAGAGGCCAACCGGCTGAAGCAGGAGAAGGGGAAGAACGCCCTGCACTATATTGGAATCGCCGCTGACGAGGCCCACCGATGTAAAGATGATCCGCAGAATCGCTATCCTCTGGTGGACTGGAAGATCACCGAGGCTCAGGCATTGCAGATTTGTTACAGCCGGGGCTTTGACTTTGGCGGGCTGTATAAGATTTACCGCCGTGCTTCTTGCTGGTGCTGTCCCCTGCAACGCATTGACGAGCTGCGGAAACTGCGGACCCACCACCCGGAGCTGTGGGCGCGGCTGCGGGATATGGACAACCGGGCACGGGCTATGTTCGGCCCCGGCCCTCTGGGACAGTTCAAGAAAGATTGGAGCGTGGAACGGCTGGAGGAACGCTTTGCCCGTGAGGAAAAGGCAGAGCGCAAGTGACACATCACCTTCTCCGCCATCGGGTAGTCCCACCTTGATTTTTCCCGCTCATATAACACAAAATTACGAAAAGGAGGCAGGCCCTTATGAACTATGAAATAAAGCGTCCGCTGATGAAAGTGATCGACAAATGCCTGCTGGACCACGCTGCCGCTGTCGGCACAAAAGAGGGCGGGCCGGACATTGAAGATGTGTACCGGCTGCAAAACTTGTCTAAAATTCACTACTATTTGAAGGAGGAACATGACTTTCTGGCCGATGAAGTAACAGCCCTGCTGCAATTTACTGACCCGCTGACCGTGGCGCTGGAGTGCTGGAAAGAACAGGACCACCCATGGGAGTTTCCCATCTGCGACATACTCTATGCGATCAAGGCGTATGAGCGATTCCCACTGGTGAACCCGGCTGGCTATGTCCAGCAGAAGGTGGATCAAATCCAATCCCTGAAAGACCGGCTGGACCGGAATATGTCTGACTTTCGGGCGGAGCTGCTGGGCATGGACAAGATGGAGATCATTGCCATGAGTGCAGAAATCTCTGCCATGCAGGGAGCGCACAATTTTATGAAGAAATACTTCAAATTTGAGCCGGGTAATGCTGAAATTTTACTCCGCATGGAAAACCCCCTGAAATTTGTCGCGACCCAATGGCGGTCTGATGTGGCTGAACTGTTTGATATGAACGCTCAGGTGGGAGAGGCGATTGTGGAGGCGGGCAAGGAGGCCGCAGTCCTGCGGTATTTTGCTGCGCCGGAACAGAGACAGGCTATTTCCGTCGAAGTGCAGGCCACATTGCAAATGCTGGTGGACACCGACCTGAAGCTGTACGGCGAGGTAACGGGAGATACCTTGGAGGCGATCCAGACACAGGGCTTTCTTTTGCGGGACGGCGCTTTGATAA
>OFFE01001428.1_pt1 | contig 17185 bp, 15 predicted proteins | sample 1521371 | NCBI WGS metagenome assembly OFFE01 (sample SAMEA3504131, study PRJEB24116) | mouse gut metagenome | biome: mouse gut; feature: mouse-associated habitat; material: faeces | place: Denmark | collected 2011 | reverse complement strand
TAAACTTTAGTTTACTTCGTATGTTTCGCTGCGCGAAACGCAATCCTCAGTCAGCCTGCGGCTGACAGCCCCTTTCAAAAGGGGCCTTTGGCAGAGACCTGAAGCGTTACAGCGAAAATGAAAACGACAGCAAGGAGGAACGCGTTATGAATACTAAAGCGGTACGGCTTTACGGCAAGATGGACCTGCGGCTGGAGGAGATGGCCCTGCCCGAGGTGGGCCCCGACGACGTGCAGGTGAAGATCATTTCTGACAGTGTGTGCATGTCCACCCACAAGGCGGCCCTGGAGGGGGCGGAGCACAAGCGGGTGCCCGACAATGTGGCGGAAAACCCGGTGATTGTGGGCCATGAGTTCTGCGGCGACATCATCGCCGTGGGCGACAACTGGAAGGACAAGTATAAGGTGGGGGACAAGTTTGTCATCCAGCCCGCCCACTACTACAAGGGTTCCCAGGCGGCCCCCGGCTACTCCTACCCCTACTGCGGCGGTTCCTCTCAGTACGCCAACATCCCCATCGAGACCCTTATCATGGACTGCCTGCTGCCCTACCACTCCGACACCTACTTCTACGGCTCCCTGGCCGAGCCGGTCTGCTGCGTGGTGGGCACCTTCCACGCCATGTACCACACCAAGGCGGGCTCCTATGTCCACGAAATGGGCATCAAGGAGGGGGGCAAGATGGCCCTGCTGGCCTCGGTGGGCCCCATGGGCCTGGGCGCCATTGACTACGCCATCCACAACGACGACCGCCGCCCCTCCCTGCTGGTGGTCACCGACATTGACGACGCCAGGTTGAAGCGGGCGGAGTCTATTTTCACCGTGGAGGAGGCCAAAAAGTGCGGCGTGGAGCTGCACTACGTCAACACCCGCATGGACAACGCCACCGAGTACCTGCGCCAGCTCACCGGCGGCACCGGGTATGACGACGTGATCTGCTTTGCCCCCGTCCGGCCGGTGGTGGAGCAGGCCGGCGATATTCTGGGCTACGACGGCTGTCTCAACTTCTTCGCCGGTCCCACGGATTCCCGGTTTAAGGCGGAGTTCAACTGGTACAACGTCCACTACCTCTACACCCATGTGGTGGGCACCTCCGGCGGCAACAGCGACGACCTGCGGGAGGCTGTGGAGCTGATGAACGCCGGCAAGCTGAATCCGGCGGCCATGGTCACCCACATCGGCGGACTGAACACCGTGGTGGACACCGTGTGCAACCTGCCAAAAATTCCCGGCGGCAAGAAACTGATTTACAACCATATCGACCTGCCCCTTACCGCCATCGACGACTTTGCCGAGAAGGGGAAGGACGACCCCCTCTTTGCCGAGCTGGATAAGCTCTGCAAGGCCAACAACGGCCTGTGGAACCCCGAGGCGGAGCGGTATCTGCTGGCCCACGCCAAGGCGATCTGAGCAAACGGAATTTTCCCCGCCCACCAGGCGGGGAAAATCATCATAAAAGGAGGCGCTGCATATGAAACCCGATCTGGAGCGGGCGGTGCTGGGGCTGGAGCTGGGCTCCACCCGGATCAAGGCCGTCCTTATCGACGAGAACCACCGGCCCATCGCGTCCGGGGGCTACGCCTGGGAGAACAGGCTGGAAAACGGTATCTGGACCTATGACCTGGAGGAGGTTATCAAAGGGCTTCGGGCCTGCTACCGGGCCCTGGCCGACGACGTGGAGCAGAGCTTTGGCCAGCGTCCCCGGCGGTTTGCCGCCATGGGCATCTCAGGCATGATGCACGGTTATCTGGTCTTTGACAAGGCGGGGGAGCTGCTGGTCCCCTTCCGCACCTGGCGCAACACCATCACCGGCCAGGCGGCGGCGGAGCTGACGGAGCGGTTCCGCTTCAACATCCCCCAGCGGTGGTCCATCGCCCACCTGTATCAGGCCATCCTCAACAGGGAGGAGCATGTGAAGAATATCGCCCTGCTCACCACCCTCAGCGGCTACATTCACCTGCGGCTCACCGGCCGGAACGTGGTGGGGGTGGGGGAGGCCAGCGGCATGTTCCCTTACGACCAACAAAGCGGAGATTTCTCCGCCGCCCATGTGGAGCGGTTCGATGCCCTGGTGGCGGACCGGGGTTTTCCCTGGAAGCTGCGGGACATTCTCCCCGGCGTTCTGCCCGCCGGGGCCCCGGCGGGGGTGCTGACGGCGGAGGGGGCCGCCCTGCTGGATGAGACCGGCCTGCTGGAGCCCGGCATCCCCCTGTGCCCCCCGGAGGGGGACGCGGGCACCGGCATGGTGGCCACCGGCGCGGTGCTGCCCCGGACGGGGAGCATCTCGGCGGGGACCTCCTCCTTTGCCCTGCTGGTGCTGGAGCGGGAGCTGAAGGGCTGCTACCCGGAGATTGACGTGGTGGCCACCCCCTCGGGCCAGCCGGTGGCCATGGCCCACACCAACACCTGTACCTCCGACGTGGACGCCTGGGTGCGGCTGTTCGGGGAGTTTTACGAGCTGATGGGCCAGAAGGCCGACCTGGGGGAGCTGTTCCCCAAACTGTTCCATAAGGCCCTGGAGGGGGAGCCGGACTGCGGCGGGCTGGTAAGCTTCAATTACTTTTCCGGCGAGCCCGTTACCGGGACGGAGACGGGCCGGCCCATGTTTGCCCGCCTGCCCGGCGGAGGCTTTACCCTGGCAAACTTCATGCGGGCCCAGCTCTACGGAGCTATCGCCGCTCTGAAGCTGGGCATCGACCTGCTGGTGGAGCAGGAGGGGGTGGAGACCGACCGGTTGCTGGGCCACGGCGGATTTTTCAAAACCGAGGGGGTGGGCCGTCAGGTTATGGCTGACGCCCTGGGGGTGCCCATCTCCACCATGACTACCGCCGGAGAGGGCGGTCCCTGGGGGATGGCCTTGCTGGCGGCCTACCTGTGCCGGAGGGCGGAGGGGGAGACCATGGAGGACTATCTGGAAAAGGTCTTTTCCCGGGCGGACAGCCAGACCTCCCACCCCGATCCCGCTGGAAGCGAGGGCTTCCGGGCCTATATCCGGCGTTACACCGCCTGCCTGCCCGCCGAGCGGGCGCTGGCCGCACTGGAATAGGAAACAGCCCCCCGAAGGCCGACACTCCGTAAAGAAGTGCCGGCCTTTCGGCTAACCTGTAAAGAAATTCTATCTATTGGGACGGTGTAGCTATGGCTAAGCCGTCTTTTTACGCTGGCCTGCAAGATACTCTTGGAACAGCTTCTCCATTTCTTCCGGGGATGGGGCGCACCACAAGCCAATGGTGTTGTAATGGATGTCCACCCGCTGGTGGCGTTTGCCATCTACCTTGTCAGGCTTGAACACTACGATTTTCTCAATGAACTCGTGAACGATTTCAGGCGTCAGCTCCGTCAGCCGTGTCACCTGTCTGGCCCGCTCAATGAACCGCTGCAAGTCAGCGGCCTTGTCCGTGGTGGCCTCCAAGCTGGCCTCCATCTCCGGGATGGCCTCTTTTAACTGCCGCTGCTCGGTTTCCAATGATACCGTCAGCGTGGCGAAGCGTTCCTCGGACAGCAAGCCCTTGCTCATGTCCTCATAGCTTTTCTGGATAAGCTGGTCAATCTCCGTTACTCGCTGTTTGGCTTTCTCCAACTCCCGGCCCTTGGCAGTTAACTCTTTTTTCTCTTGTAGTCCAAACCGTTCCATCTGCTCCTGGGCAAACCGCTTTTCATAGACCTGGATGTACCACAACAGCCTTTGCAGGCCCTCAAGTACCAATTCTTCAACTACTTTCTCCCGGATGAAGTGGGCAGAACACACATCGGAATTGCCACGATAAGCGGAGCAAAAGAAGAATGCCTGTTCACGCTTGTAGTTGTTGGTGGCGCTGTACCCCAGCTTGCTACCACAGTCGGCGCAATAGAGAAGCCCGGAGAACATACTGACAATGCCCGTTCTCGTGGGCCTGCGGCGGTGCTGGCGGAGATTTTGAACCAGGACAAAGGTTTCTCGATCAATGATGGCGGGGTGGGTGTCGGGGAATATCTTCCATTCCTCCTGGGGTTTATCCAGCCGTTTTTTCAACTTAAAGGACTGTCTGAACGAGCGGAAATTCACCGTATCGCCGGTGTACTCCTGCCTGTCCAGAATAGCGGCCACGGTGGAGGAACACCAGTTGTGCGGGTACACAGGAGGCTTAACGGGGCAATTTACGCCAATGCTGTGAAGATACTCGCTGGGGGTCCACACACCTTCAGAACGCAGTTTCTTAGCAATTTGAGTAGGCCCCAGGCCGGACACGCTCATTCGGAATATCCGCCGCACTACCTCCGCCGCTGGTTCATCCACGATCCACTTGTTTTTGTCCTCCGGGTCCTTCTTATAGCCAAAAGGAGTGTTCGTGGTCAAAGGTATCCCGGCGTTGCCACGGCTCTGCATGACCCTCCGTACCTTGTCACTCGTATTTTTTGCGTGCCATTCGTTGAACAAATCCTGCATAGGAACGATATCGCTCACTCCGTTGGCGGTGTCGATGTTGTCCATGATAGCAATATACCGCACGTTCAGCCGGACAAAATCTTCTTCCAGAAGCTGGCCCACCACAAGGCGGTTTCGGCCCAGCCGGGAGTGGTCTTTCACAACGAGGCTTGCTACAAGCCCCTGTTCAGCCAATTCCATGATCTCCATGAAGGCCGGACGGGTGAACGAAACCCCAGAATATCCGTCATCAAAGAAAAATCTTGGGTTTGGCAGGTGGTTGTCACTGGCGTACTTCTCCAGGATGGCCTTTTGATTTTGGATTGACCCTGAGATACCTTCTTTCTCATCGTCACGGGACAATCTGGCGTATAATGCTGTAATTCTCTGATTATTTGGCTGCTTTTTCTTCAAAGTATGCTCCTTTCCGCAGCCGGATGTGATATGAATTGCAGGGTACAATTATCATACCACATCCGGCGCAAAACTTCAACACTTTACAGTGTGATATTTTGATTGAGAATGCGGTTTACTTTCCTGTCTGCGGTTTCAGTGTTTTCACTGAAATGGGCATTGACGGTGTAGACGGTGCCACCGATCTCCCGCTCAAAACTGATGGGGTGAGGATATTGATGCTCTCGGAACCATGCAAGACGCTGTTCCTTGCTCAATGTGGCGAGATAGGCGGTTTCCTGTTCCACTTTCGCCCATATTTCCTCAACAATTTCCCACTGTTTTTCTGTCAATTCAATCTGAAATGCGCTCATCTGGCAACGCTCCTTTCCCTGTGCTTATCTTGAGTGCGGCCCATGCGCTGGGCCTGCATCTCTTGTTCCAGCCTCAAATTCTCTTTCAGCCGGTCGCTCCGGGAGAGTACGCCCTCGGCGGTCTTGATGTCCTTTCGGCAAACAGCTATCGCCGCTGTCAGCCGGTCACGCTGGGCCTTGATTTGGGCGATCTCCACTCCATCGTCACAGCGGCGCAGACAGTTGTAGCATTTCTGGCGGGCGGCTTCCAACTCTTTTATTTCAGCTTGTTTGACACTGATAAAGTCCGCAACATCTTCCAACCTGTCCATCTTTTCCCGGCAAATCAACTTTGCCTGTTGGCTGATGGTGTCCAGACGGCGGCACTCCTCCCGCAGTTCCGGGGACAGAGGGCGGTGGCTGCTTCCTTTGGGCAAAATACCTAAACAGTAACAGTAATGGAGATACAGCCCCCGAAAACCGCCGATCTTCTTCACTGTGCTGAAAGAGCCTTTTAATCGTAATCGCCTGGGCTGTGGCCCCTGGACGGACGTAGGCTTGTACCGCTGATAGCCCAGGTCATAGGCATACCGCTGGCGGTTTTCCTCAATCCGGTCCCGAAGGGCCGGGAGGTCGTATTCCTCCCCCAGCCGGTACAATCGCACCGCCTTTTTATTGCCGATCCGCCGCAGAGTGGCGTATTTGCGGGCGGGGTTGGCGTCCAACTCGTAGCCCTGCTCCCGGAGGGCTTTCCGCAGGTCGTTCCCGTCCACGCTGACCTTGAGGGCAGCGTCCAGGGCTTCCCGCATCAGGTTGTACTTGGTGGGTTCGCCGTTCTTTTCAGCAAAGTAAATGCTTCGGGGCGTTTTCCCCTTCGGATTTTTGATGGTGGAAAGCTGGTATTCCTTGCATAAATCGTCCGATAGTTGGCGAAACTGATAGTAGGCCCGCTTGCCGCAGTTGAACTTTTTGCCGTTCCACAAGCCTACGGAATTGACGACAAAGTGGTTATGATACTGCGTGGGGGCGAAGTTGTGGGAGCGGTTCAAAAAGGCGCTGCGTTTTTCGCTGGTTTTCTCGCTGGCGCTGGGGGTAACCCTGACTGTCATTTGCTACCTGTTTGTCAATCAAATCGTAGGGGCGTTCCTGACGGACGCAAGCGCCTATTCCTACGCCGTACAATTCTCCTGCATCCTGCTGACGACAAGCTCTTTGTTCGGCGTGTTCTATGTGCTGATTAACACACTGCAAGCGATGGGAGCCGCCACTCCTGCTCTGGTTATCAATTTGAGCCGTCAGGGGATCATCTTCATTCCGGCCCTGTTTATTTTACAGGCAGCTATTGGCATCACCGGCCTTGTGTGGGCACAGCCGGTGGCGGATATTCTTTCCATCGGTTTGGCGTTGTTCCTCTATGGCAGGGTTTCCCGGAAGATGATGCTTGAAAGCGAATGAGGACATAGACATGATGGAAGGAACCGAAATCCTGGATATTCCTCTGCCAGATGATGATGCTTTAACAAAATTTATCCTGCACTATAAGCAGCTAATGACCCTGTACGAAAGTGCAATCCGTTGTGTTGCCATGCGCCTAAATATCATGGAAAAGGAAGCAGGCACCAATGGAAAGCACAACCCGATCCGCTCCATTTCCAGCCGCATCAAGCAGCCTCTCAGCATCAACCGCAAACTGCGAAACAGGGGGATGCCGCTCACAACAAAATCCATTATGGAGAACTTGCATGATGTGGCAGGAGTGCGGATTATCTGCGAGTATTTAGCAGACGTTTACAAAGTGCGGGACAATCTGCTTGCGGACGGTTTCATGGAACTTTTGCAGGAAAAGGATTATATCAAAACACCAAAGCCAAACGGCTATCGGAGCCTGCACCTGATTGTCGCTGTCCCTGTTCCTTTTCAGACCGGCGTTCAGAAAGTGATCTGTGAATTGCAGCTTCGTACAACAGCGATGGACACTTGGGCGGCGTTGGAACACAGCCTGCGCTATAAGAAAGATAGGCCCTGCGGCCCGGAGATTGACCGAGAATTACTGGAATGTGCTGATATGCTTTCTGAAACAGATATCAAGATGCAGAAAATCGCAGAACAGCTTTGTATTTTTGAAAATGAATAGTTTGCATTGCAAGTGCAAAATAGGTAAGATTTTGCCGTTTAGTCCTGAAAATAAGTAAATAAAGAGAAGATGCTGCCGCACAATGGCACACAGGAAAAATATTTGCGGGCTGCATAAGTATTTCTGGATACTTTTACAGCAACCCCGGCTGCCGTAGTCCTCCATCCAGTCTGAATTTTAAAAAATTCAGACTGGATGGAGGAAAGCGGCGTGATTGATTTTGACCCAAGGCCGAAACGCAGAAAAGCAAAAGATAACCCCTATGAGATACTTTCCAGAGGGGGAGGAACAAGTTCTCCCCATTACTACTTAGCATTTCTTGACAGTAGCGGTATCAGGCAGTTCATAGAAATCAGTGAAACACTATTCAATGTCTTTGATCGCTTTGAGCTGGACGACATTTCTTATATGAACAAAATTGACAGGCATTATGAACACGCTGAACAAACAGAGAGTACGCTTAATAAAAGAGCGATAACTCCCCAGGTATCTTTAGAGGAAACTGTTGTTGAAAGGATTGAAGTAGAAAGGCTATATGCAGCAATCGCCAAACTTTCTGACACGCAACGTCGCAGATTGCTTCAATATTATTTTGGCGATTTGACATATACCAAAATTGCTAAAATGGAGGGGTGCAGTTTAGAAACTGTAAGAAAATCTGTGAAAACAGCCGAGCGCAATCTGAAAAAATTGTTGGATAAATAGAGCACGAAAGGACGCAAGGCACACAGCCTTGCGTCCTTTTATAGTGCTCGCCTTTACTAAGATAAAATCAACTCATCATTAACTATTTCGATTGCCCGACCACGAATGTTGTTCATGTGTCCAACCCATTCCATTTGGCTATCCGCTTTAAGTTGCTCCGTAACACCCTCTCGTTCTGCCATCTGCTTTACAAGCTGAGAAAACATATCTTCCGCCTGCTGACTGATGTCAACCAAGTGGCTACTCAGCTTTCCGCTGAGTAACAAGGCATTGTAAAGAGTTTTCCTGTGTTCTCGTAGATACCACCGCCTGCGCTGGCCCCAGATGCCAATAGGCGCGATTTCTGGCACAGAGAGATTCGGAAGAAGATAATCTCCCTCTTGGCGATAAGTCCCGCCCATTAGCTCAAATGTGGATTTATTCATAATATTTACCTCCAAAGTGTTGAATATTCCTGCAATTCAATCACATTCGGCTGTCTTAACAAATGTTTTGGGGGACACCTCCTTACGAAGTGTCCCCCAAGTCCCCTCTCCCTTTTTCGCGCCTATCAGTCCTTCAGCTCCCACACGTGGTCGGTGCGGTACTTTCCGTCGCTGTACCGGCTGGAGCCGGACTCAAAAAGCACCAGCATCCCATCCGGGCTGAGGCACAGCCCCTCGGTCATGGGCATTACGGTCATGGCTTCGCTCTGCCGGGCGCTGTCCAGGATATAGCATGGGATCTCGCGGCCGCACACGTCCAGCGCACCGTCAAACCCCTCCCCTTCCGGGAGGCGGTAGAACAGCAGCGTGGAGTTGGCCCCCCGGCCATAGGACTGGCTGAGGATCACCTCATCCCCCAGGCAGCACACGCCCTGGATGCGGTCGGGGGCGGCCATGGCATAGTCCGGGATGGGGTACTTCTCCCCGTCCGGGATGGCCAGCAGCCCGTCCTCCCCCATTTTGTAGCCCAGGATGTAGCAGCCGTACTCGCCGTCGGCGCTTGGGGTGGTGAAGTTGAGCTCGGGGGACAGGTTATAGTCCGCCTTGGGGTGGTAGAAATTGCCCACCCACAAAACTCCCCGGGAGTAGTTCAGGAAGGACGGGGAGACGGGCACCGGGATGGTCCGCTCCACCGTCACGTCATGGCTGCCGGAGGCGGGCAGCTGATCCAGGGGGAGTACAGCCACGCTGTGGCTCCCGTCGGAGTCCAGCTTGGCGGACACATAGACCATATCCCCCACCACCGCGATCCCCCCCACATGGCTGGTGAAGGGGGACCCGTCCGGGTTGAACAGGTAGTACTCCGCCGCCAGCTCCCCCGTGTCCAACGACACGCCGGTGATGGCGGAGGGGGTGTCGGTGATGGCGTAGGACGTGATGTAGGCAAGGCCGGTATCCCCGCTGTAGCTGATCCCCTGGGGGGTCATGGCCTGGTTGAGGCCGGCAATCAAAAATTTGGACTCCGCCCGGCCGATAAAACCGGCGAATTCCTCCCGTTCCCGGAATTTTTCGTTGCGCACGGAGCCCTCCTGGGTCATGCGGAAGGCCCCCTCGCCGCCCTGCTCTGAGGGGGACGCTGCCTCCGGGGTGGGGGCGTTCTGGCCGGGAACATCAATATCCTTCTCTGCCGGGGCGCACCCCCACAAAGACGCGCACAGCGCGGCGCACGCCAGCAGCGCCGCCTTTTCAGGCCAACGCTTTTTCATTCCAATACCTCCTCAATTTTCCCTAAGAGCCTGTACCAATAGCCGAAGTATTCATATGTGCGAGCCTAAATTGCCGGTGGCAAGGCGAAAAATCGCAGGATTACGTTGTATATTTCAAGATTTTACAACGAAGCCAGCGGCAGTTTAGGCCGCGAAAATGTGTGCTGAGGCTATTGATACCGCTTCTAGATACCCAACTCCTCCCGGGTAAAGGCGCGGGTGACGGCACGCCCGCCCTCCCCGCCCAGCAGGGAGAAGTAGACGTAGGGCGCCTGTGCCGGGATGGTAAACTCCGCCCGGTCAAAGGGCTGCCCCGGATGGGCGCACAGGTTGACCGCCCACTTGGGGCTCATGTGCATAATGGCGCGGCTCGCGCGGGAAAACTCCATCACAACCCTTTCCCCCTGGAAGGACAGCCGGGTAAAGGCCGGGCCGGTGCTGGCGTAAAACCGCCCCCCTCCAGCGCCCGGATCACCGACGGATAGCTCAGCTCTTCTGAAAGCAGCATGGTCCACGCCCCAAACGAATCGCACAGGGGGGAACCGAAGGGCTGATGGTTGTGGTTGTCCTCCGCCCCGTGGACGTATGGCCTCTTCCCCATGCGCAGCATTCGGTCATAGAGAGCCATGTTCTCCTCCGCGCCGCTGATCTTCATGGAGCCGGTGTTGAACACCTCCAGGCTGAAGCAGCCGGAATAGGCCAGGATATCCTCCTGGCTCTCCATGGACCAGCAGGGGTGGTTATAGGCCACCAGGTACCCGCTCGCCCGGGCCTGGTCGATAAACGCCTGAATATATGCCCGGTCATAGCGGCGGGGGCCCAGGTTCCCGGCCTTTTCCCGCCGGACCGCCTCCTCCGGGGGCATGTATTTGCAGAATTTGGGGTCGAACCCGATGAGGGTGGTGTTGTGGGGCTCCCTTGCCAGCAGGTTCAGGTGGATCTCCGGGCCGTAGTTGTCCAACCGGCAGTCGGGGGAGGGGCGTATGTACGCCTCGTACCCCGTCACCATCAGGAAATCTGGCCCGGAGACCGCCGTATGGTCGTAGGACGCCTCGTGGTCGGTGATGGCCAGGATGGAATAGCCCTGCCCCCGGTAGGCCCGGACCAGTTCCTCCGGGGTGAGCCTGCCGTCGGACAGGTTAGAGTGGCAGTGCAGGTTGGCCTTGAACTGTGGGGCGCCCGGCGAGATAAACTCCATATCGCGCTTCCTTTCTCTCTGGGGTGGGGACAGAAACGGGGCGGACCGCCCGGTCCGCCCCGTTTGCCCCTTATTTCATGGCAGCCTTTGAGTAGCCGGTCATCATGTACTTCTGGAAAATCATGAACAGGATAACCAAGGGGAGGACTGCCAGCACCGCGCCGGCCATGATCTCGTGGTAGTTGGACACGGCCTGCCCGGCGAAGGTGGTTTTCAGCTGGGCCAGGCCCACGGTGAGCACCCGCCGCACCTCGTTCTTGGCGATGATCTTGGGCCAGAAGTAGGCGTTCCAGCCGTTAGAGAAGGTCACCAGGGTGACGGTGAAGATGGTAGCCTTGCACATGGGCACCAGCACGTGCTGGATGGTACCGAAGCGGCCCAGGCCGTCAATCAGTCCGGCGTCCACATAGCTCTGGTCCACCGCCATGAAGGAGTTGCGCATCATGAAGATATAGTACGCGGACACCGCCTCCGGCAGGATCAGCCCCAGGAAGGTGTCCTGCAATCCCCAGTTGGAACACATGATGAAGATGGGGATGAAGGTCACCTGGAGGGGGATCATCAGCGCGCCCAGCACGATATAGAACATGATGTCGCGGCCCTTGAACTTGCCGAAGGCAAAGCCGTAGGCGGCCAGGGTGCCGGTGCCGATCTGGAGGATCAGCACGCCGGCGGTCATGACGATGGTATTCCAGTAGTATTTCAGGAAGTTGGCCCGGGTGAGCACGTTGAGGTAGTTCTCGAAATGGAACTCATGGGGAAACAGGGTGGGGATGATGAGCTGGGACTCCGCGGCGGACTTCACCGAGGTGGCCACCATCCAGTACAGGGGGAAAATCATAACGATGGTGATTAAAATCGCCACCACGGTGATGACATAGTAGCCCACACCATGCTTTCTGCTTCCGACAGTCATAACGCTTTTTCTCCCCCTTCCTTACGAATCGTAGTTCACGGTATTGTTGGAGTACTTCATGGTGGCCACCGTAATGCCCAGCAGGATCAGGAAGAACATCACCGCCGAGGTGGCCGCGCGGTCCATGCGGAAATCCACCATGGCGTAGCGGTAGATGAGGTAGACGAACACCTCCGTGGACCGGGACGGTCCGCCGCTGGTCAGAATGTCCACCGACTGGAACACCTTCATGGAGGACAGGAAGGTGGTCACCAGCAGGAACAGGGTGGTGGGGGAGAGCAGGGGCAGGGTGATGCTGAAAAACTGCTGGGTCCTGGTGGCCCCGTCCAGGGCGGCCGCCTCATAGTACTGGGGCGATATGCCGATCATGGCGGACAGGTAGATCATCATGCCGTAGCCCAGAACGCGCCAGCAGGTGGTCATCAGCACAGACAGCAGGGCAGTGGATTTCTGGCCCAGCCAGTCCACCGGCGCCGCGCCCACCAGGGACAGGAAGTAGTTGAGCACGCCGTAGTCGGTGTTCAAAATCCACATGAACACCACGGCGCAGGAGGACATGGCCACGTACTTGGGTACGAAGAGGATGGCCCGCATGGCGCTGAAGCCGCGGGTCATGCGGCTGAAAATCAACGCCAGGATCATGCCGCCCACCAGCGTGGCGAAGATTTCGCCCGCAGAATACAGGAACGTGACCTTCAGGGAGTTCCACAGGTATTTCGCGCCGCTGCCCGTGAACAGCCAGATCCAGTTCTTCGGCCCCACCCAGTCCCACGTGGGGCTGAGCAGGTTCCAGTCGGTGAAGCTGATCTGCACCAGTTTGGCCACCGGGTAGTAGGTGAACAGGGCCAGCAGCGCCAGCGCGGGGACAACAAAGAGGAAGTCCACGATTTTGGACTTGGTGCGGGCGGTAAACAGCGGCTTTTTCTCCTGGGCGCCCGTCTGGCCGGACGGCGGGGTCCTCGCCGGGGAGTCTGTCATAGCAACCATTCCTTTCTTCCGGATTGGGATGGGGACGGCCCCCAGCCCCAAATGGACGGAGCTGGGGACCGGGATCTTGCGGGGCCGCTTAACCCAGCTTAGCCGTGGTCCGCCAGGATCTCGTCGATCTCCTCCTGCATCGCCTCAGACTCGGAATTGACGTCGCCGCCCTGGTTGATGATGGTGTCCATATAGTTCTTCCAGGTGGTGGCCAGCTCGCTCCAGGCGGCGTTCTGGATGCGGGGGTTGATGAGGTTCAGGTTGTCGAACACGCACTTGAACGCGGGCTTCTCCTCCAGGAACTTCACGCCCTCGTCGGTGGTGAGCACGGAGTTACGGGTGGGGATATAGCCGGTGACCTTGGCCCAGTCCATGTTCACTTCCTTGCCCACCAGGTACTGCAGGAACTGCCACGCGGCGTTCTTGGTGGCCTGGTCGTTCTTGGCGGGGATGCCCAGCACACAGCCGCCCACCTCGGAGTTCTTGCCGCCGGTGGTGGCGGCGGGGTACCACGCCATGCCCACCTCAAAGTCGCACTTGTCCACGTAGTTGTTGTACAGGGAGGAGGTGTGCATCACGGAGAAGGTCTTGCCGTCGTAGAAGGTCTGGCGCATACCGGCGGAGGCGTCGGGGCCGAAGGGCCAGGCGATGAGGCCCGCGTCATACCAGTCCCGGAACTGCTGGGTGACCTTCAGCGCGGTATCGCCGGCCAGGTCGCAGGTGTTGTCGTCGGTGATGATCTTCACGCCCTCGTTGAGGTAGAGTGTCTCAAAGTACCACTGGTCCCAGCCGGGGATCATGGTGCCGTAGCCTCCACAGGCTTCGGCACCGGCCTTCAGGAAGGCCTCGAAATCCTCAATCTTCTCAGGGATGGTGATGCCCTTCTCGTCCGCCATGGTCTTGTTGTAGTAGATCACCTGGGTGGAGTGCAGGAAGGGCATGGCCACCTGCTTGCCCTCGTACTGGGAGCTGAGCAGCAGGCCGGTGGAGAAGTCGTTCACGTCGTAGCCGGTGCCGGCGATGTAGGGATCCAGGTTCTCGAACACACCGTTGGCGCCGTACTGGGCCACGTAATCGGTGTTGGCCACGCACACGGCGGGCAGGCCGGAACCGGCGGCGTGGGCGGACACCAAAGCCTCGTTCACGTCTTTATAGGCACCGATGTACTGGGCCTCCACGGTAATCAGATCCTGGGACTCGTTGAAGCCCTTCACGATCCGCTCCACGTCGGCGGAGTACTGGTCCTCCAAAGCGTGCCACCAGATGATGGTGATGGGCTCGGTGACCTCGTACTGGCCGGGGTCGGCGGGCGCGGGGTCCTTGTTTTCCGTACCGCCGGAGGACTGGGCCGGGGGCTGGGAGGCCTGGCCGCCGGTACTCTTGCTGCACGCGCACAGGCCCAGCAGCATGACCAGCGCCAAGAGCAGGGAAATCGTCTTTTTCATTGTGGTTCCTTCCTTCCTTTTCTAAAAAAATGTGGCCCAGGTTCGCCGGAGCATTGTCAGCTCCGCCTCCCTTGAGCTTTGTGCTGTCGCCATTCTACCACACAGTTCCAGTTCTTGCAAGGGGAGTTGTGCAAATATTTGAAAAATTATTTATAGCTGCGCCGGTATTTTATGTAAAACGCCGGGCCGCGGGGCTGTCCGGCCGGGCTGCCCGGTTTTCACCCCTTGCAAAAAAATCCCTTTGTGCTATACTATGTCCCATGGAAAATGGGCCGGGCCCCTTCTGCCGGCCGCCGCCGCAGGGCGGCTACACTGTAAAGAAAAGCGAGGCTTTGCACCATGGATACCATTAAATTGAACAGCGGCCATGTAAAAATGATCGCCCACCGGGGGCTGAGCGGGCTGGAGCGGGAGAACACCTGCGCAGCCTTTGTAGCCGCGGGCAACCGGGCAAAGTATTTCGGCATTGAGACCGACGTGCACAAGACCGCCGACGGGCGCTTCGTGGTGTTCCACGACGACGACACCGCCCGGGTGGGGCTGGACCGCCTGGCGGTGGAGGAGAGCACCTTCCAGACCCTGCGCGCCCTCCAGCTCACCGACCTGGACGGGGCGCGGGGCCGGGCCGACCTGGTGATCCCCACCCTGGAGGAGTACGTGGGCATCTGCAAGCGGTATGAGAAGGTGTCCGTATGCGAGCTGAAAAACGAGTTTGCGCCGGAGGATGTGTACCGCATTGTGGAGACCTACCGGGGGATGGGCTACCTGGACCATGTGGTATTCATCTCCTTCTGCGCCGCCAACCTCACCGCCCTGCGCCGCCGCTATCCTCACGTCCCCGCCCAATTCCTGCTCAAGGAGTGGTCGCCGGACAACCTGGCCTTCCTCCGGGACAACAACCTGGGGCTGGACATCCGCCACACCGCCGTGACGGCCGGGGTGGTGGAGGCCGTACACAGCATCGGCCAGGAGGTCAACTGCTGGACGGTCAACACCCTGGAGGAGGCCGGGGCCGTCATGGCCGCCGGGGTGGACTACATCACCACCAACATCCTGGAGTGAGCCATGATTAAACTGTTTGACCCGGAAAACAAGTTCTGGCAGTTCCTCAGCAAGGTGACCGACGCCGCCCTGATGAGTTTTTTGTGGCTGCTCACCTCCCTGCCCCTGGTCACCATCGGGGCGTCCACCGCCGCCTTTTACAGCTATACCCTCAAGCAGGTGACCAACCAGGAGGGCTCGCTGGTGAAGAGCTACTTCTCCGCCTTCCGGGCCCATTTCAAGCGGGCCACCCTGCTGTGGCTGCTCCAGGCGGCCGGGACGGCCTTCTTCGCCGCCGACCTGTGGGCGGTGTGGAACTTTTTCCTGGCCCAGCAGGGCGGGGCGGCGGGCATCGCGGTGCTGGGCGTGTGCGGCTTTGGCGCGCTGGCCTTTTTGTGCTGCTGCCTCTACGCCTACCCGGTGCTGGCGGAATACGGGCTGCCGGTCAGGCAGGTCATCTCCACCAGCTTCCTGCTGGCGGTGGCCCGGCTCCACGTCACCCTCACCCTGGCCCTGCTCATGGCGCTGTGCTGCGTCCTGTTTTACTTTTTGAGCGGCCTGTTCTTCTTCTGGGTGGCGCTGTATGTCTTTTTCTCCTCCTACCTTATCTACGGCGCTTTCTTGAAGTTCCCCCCGCTGGCCGGGGCGGGGCCGGAGGCGGAGAACGGCGGGGAAGCGGCCCAGCCCCTGCCCGACCATGAGGAGACGTGGACGCTATGATGGGGCGCTTGATGGAACGCCTCCAGGGCTGGCGGGCCCGGGAGGGGGAAAAGCTGCGGGGGATGATGCTCCCCAAAAAAATCGGGTACATCCTCACCTATTACAAGGGCTGGCTGCTGGGGCTGCTGGTACTGGCGCTGTTCACCGGCTACGCAGTCGACGTGGCGGTTCAGAACCAAAAAGAGACGGTTCTGCACGGCTTTTTCACCAACGACCAGCGGGACTACTTCCCCGCCTCCCAGCTTCAAAAGGACGTGTCGGCCTATCTGGGCCTGGAAAAGGGCCAGCGGGTGATTTTTGACGACGACCTCTACGTGGACCTCCACGGCGAGGCCACCGAGTACACCGCCGCCAGCAACGGCAAGATCATCGCCTATATCTCCACGGCCAGCCTGGACTTTGTGGTCACCACCGGGGAGGTCTACCGGCACTTCACCCAGGACGTGCCCCTGCTGGACCTGTCCCAGCTCCTCCCGGAGGACGTATACCGCGCCCTTGCCCCCCGCATCGCCTCCGTCCCAGATCCCACCGGGGAGGGGGGCAGCGTCCCCGGCGCTATTGAGCTGTCCCGCAGCCGGTTCCTCCGGGACTCCGGCCTGCCGGAGGGGAGCTACTACCTCTTTGTCCCTTACAACGCCCCCCACCCCCAGGCGCTGTGCGAATTTATCCAATACTGCTTCCCGGCGGAGCTGTCCGGCTGACGCCCGCCTTTCCAGACAGGAGGAGCCATGGAACCCTTACTGAAGCCCGGCGACACCATCGGCATCGTGTCCCCCAGCCACGTGGCGGACCGGGATGAATACCAAACCTATGTCCGGGGCCTGGAGGGGCTGGGCCTCCGGGTCAAGCTGGGCGGGCATATCTACAGGGACACCTGGGGCTATGTGGCCTCTGACCGGGAGCGCGCGGACGATTTCAACGCCATGGTCCGGGACGAATCTGTGCGCATGGTGTTCTTCGGCGGCGGCCAGGGGGCGGCGGACCTTCTCCCCCTCCTGGACTATCAGGCGGTCCGGCGCTTTCCCAAGCTCTATTTGAGCTACAGCGACGGCACCTCCATTCTGGACGCCATCTACGCCCAGACGGGTCTTGTCACCTACTACGGCCAGACCCCCGCGCTGTACGGCGCCCCCTCCCCCTATGACCTGGGGCATGTTCCAGGCCCCCGAACGGCTCAGTCGGAAGTTCATAACCGCTTTCCTCCGCGC
>OFFE01001426.1_pt1 | contig 17220 bp, 12 predicted proteins | sample 1521371 | NCBI WGS metagenome assembly OFFE01 (sample SAMEA3504131, study PRJEB24116) | mouse gut metagenome | biome: mouse gut; feature: mouse-associated habitat; material: faeces | place: Denmark | collected 2011 | reverse complement strand
GTGTGGAAAATGGAAGGCTGTATGTCCCGTGTGAATATGAGTTGCAGGAATATAAGGAGCCGCAGAAGGACAGGAGGCGGGATTATGAGCGATGAAAAAGAAAAGCGTATGGCAGAAAACTATAAAATTACGCATGGCATCCCCATCGGGGATAAAGAGGTTGTCTTAGGCGTGGATGAAAAGGCGGAAATGCCCTACCTCTGCGCCTTTTATACGAGCAATGAGCTTTTCGGCTCTTACACGGACTGCATGGTGGCGGATGACTATGTGGAGATTGTGGAGATGTTTGCGGAGCGTGTGAAGGCGCAGTGCGTGAAGATACGGGAGGAGCAGGCGAAAGTCACCGTGCCGAGGGAGGTTATTACAGCCGATATGTGCCTGCCGCTTAAAAACGATGACAGTCTGGAGGGGAAGGTTGCCGCAGTCAGGACAGACAGCATCCGGCCGGAGTACCGTTCTGCAGAACACCAGTTAGTCTTAGTGACGGGCGGGAACGGTGCAAGGGGAGGCGCACGGGGAAGTGCCTGCTTCTGCACGAACCTTTATACCGGGGAGAGGAGCAGGTGGGAGAGGTACGACATCCAGGGCGAGGTAAAGCCGGAGTGCTTGCCGGAATGGGCAAAGGAACGCTTTGCCGAAATTCAGAAACAAGAGGCGGCGAAAGCTGCCCCGAACAAGAATCAGAATAAGGATATGGAGGTGCGTTAAATGGACAGTTTCAGAACCAATGCGGGGTTTGTCATCACAACATCCATCCCCGTGGGAAATGCCGAGTTTGTTTTGGGCGTGAACATGAAAAACCCAAATTCCTTTGTCACATGGGAGTGCAAGGGACAGACGGATTACTTTTGGGGGCATTATACGGACAGCCTTTTAAAAGCGACAAAGGATTTGTGCCAGCGGGCAATGGATGAAATTCTGTATCTGGAGCAGAGGGAGGAAAAAGCAGCGCAGAGGAACCCGGACAGCGGGTATCATCTGGAAGCATTCGTAAAATATGGGGACAGCAGTGCGGTGATCCAGTTCCCAACGCCGGAATTGGCGGATGTGCTGGGGAGCATTGGAATCACGCAGCCACCGGAAAAGGTATATCTCAAAGCGTATTCCGACATAGAAGTGCAGTTGCAGAATGGCGGGAATAAAGTGTCCGACGCACTGGTGCGGCTTTTCCGGGACGACAATTCGCTCCGCATGGTGAACGAGGTTGCAAAAGAGGTGTTCCATTCTGATTGCCGGGTATATGAATGGGTGGAAAAGAACCTGCGATAACGTATAATAAGTTTCGCAAATTCAATTTCATAAAAACAGACATGGTCTATAGCCGTTTGGCAGAATTAAGTTACCACACAAAATTTTACTAAGGAGGCTAAAACCATGTCTGATAACATTATACAACTCAATGAAGATTTAATAAAGCACAATTTAAAGGATCCTGTCCGCAGCAGCGTCGAAGAAACTCTGAATGCCATGCTTGATAAAGAGGCCGGCGAACTTGTAAATGCCCGGAAATATGAGCGTTCCTCTGACCGCCAGGGGTATCGCTCTGGCCATTACAGGCGAAATTTTCAGACTACTGCTGGTGATGTCGAACTAAAAGTTCCAAAGTTGAAAGGTGTTCCTTTTGAACCTGCTATCATCGAACGCTACCGCCGCAGGGAATCTTCCGTAGAAGAAGCTCTGATTGAAATGTATCCGGCAGGCGTTTCCGTACGGCGTGTTGAGGACATTACCGAAGCCTTATGGGGAACAAAAGTGTCCCCAGGCACGATCAGCAACCTCAATAAAAAGGCTTATGAGCATATCGAAGTCTGGCGTACACGCCCATTGACTGGCAGTTATCCGTATGTCTATGTGGATGGCGTCTGTCTGAAACGCAACCGGGGTGGTGAAATCCAAAACGTATCTATCTTTGTTGCTATTGGAGTCAGCAACGATGGATGCCGTGAGATCATTGGTGCGGCAGAAGGTATGAAGGAGGACAAGGAGAGCTGGCGCTCCTTCTTTGTATGGCTGAAAGAACGTGGTTTAACCGGAGTTCGCCTGATCATCGGAGATAAAAACCCGGGAATGCCGGAAACTATACCGGAAGTATTTCCAGATGCCCGTTATCAACGCTGTACGGTTCATTTTTACCGGAATATTTTCTCTGTTACTCCACGTAACAAAATGAAAACGGCAGCTATGATGCTCAAAGCGATCCATGCCCGGGAAAGTAAGGAGGCAGCCCGTGAAAAAGCACTCCGGGTTGCAGAAAAGCTGAAAGAAATGAAACTCAACTGTGCTTCTAAAAAGCTGCAGGATGGAATTGAAGAAACGCTTACCTACATGGATTTTCCAACACAGCACTGGACGAGGATCCGGACCAATAATACCATAGAACGGTTAAACCGTGAGATCAGACGTCGGACAAAGGCAATCGGGGCGTTTCCGGACGGTCAGAGTGCTTTAATGCTGGTATGTGCCAGACTGCGCCATGTGGCCGGAACCCAATGGGGAGCCCGCCGTTACATGAACATGGATCATCTCACAAAGCCAGAGAATGAACTGTTGTCTAATATCATAGTCGGTTGACTACCGGATACCAAATGGCACAAATTAAATTTGCGAAAAAATCTTGACACTATCGAACCTGCGGGATGACCGCTATAAATCCGTGGAGGACGTATTGCGTGACGCAGTGGACTATGGGAAATATTTAAAGGACGTCTCCCATAAACAGAAAAAGGCAGGCGGAAGGGAGGAACGCTGATATGGAAATCCGGGCAATGGAGCAGGAAGAACAGAAATACACTTACAGGCAGAGTATGCAGATTCAGGGGCAGACCGGGAGCATCGGGTATCTCCGTGGCGATTTTGGGAGCCGGGGGAATGAATTTTACACCACATGGAACGACCACAGGCAGTCATTGAAAACGGAAGAATTTCAGGCGGAATTTGATGAGGTGATTAACGCCCTGCGCTCAAAAGAGTATGGGCTTTTGGAGGGCAGAAGCCAGATGAGCGCATATGCGGGGAAATGCCCCGGCAGTGCATTTTCAGGGAATTGCGGCACAGAGTACGGTTTCCGGGTGGATACAGAGAAACACGCCTACCTGATACGGTGCAACCCCGTAAAAGGGGACTATAATTTCTACTGTTTCTGCTATGTAAAAGAATGGCTGGACAGCCATATGAAAAAGGCAAGGCAGGGCATACGCTTCATTGATCCGCATTACAAAGAGCTGTTCCGCATCCCGGACGGGGAAAAGATTCTCATTACGACCGGATGGGGCGAAAAGAATGAGCGGGTTTGCAGGTTCATTGACGAGTACCACAGCGAGATTGGCAGCAATTTATACCATATCTGCGAATTTGCCGAGCGCATGGAGCGGAGCGGGGCAACCTGTGAGCCAGTGCAGGCAGAGCCGCAGAAAAATAGAAATATGGAAAGGTAGGTAGTTCTTATGGCACAGATAAACAATAAATATGTCCGTTCCCTCTCAAAGCTGATGGAGGCGGGATTTAGCGATGAGAAAGCAATCCTTGCCATGACGATGGACGACATTCTGGCACTGCCGGGCATTTCCGTGGCGGAGATTGTGATGATAAACGGGATTCAGAAAGCGGTGAAGGCAAACAAGGTCATCACGTTTTTGGGCGGCGGCGAGGTATAGCGGGAAAGGCAGGTGCAGACACATTGGCAAAAAAGAGATTTGACATTATCACGGAGCTTTACGCAGAAGCCGTAAAGGAAGTGGCCGCAACGCCGGAAAACTGGATGGCTTTCTTAAACTCCGCCTGCCGCAATTACCGCCTGCCCTTTGACGAGCAGTTGTTAGTCCATGTGCAGCGTCCGGACGCTACCGCAGTCTTACAGATGGAGGACTGGAACAGGAAGTTTGGGCGTTGGGTGAAGCGGGACTCCAAAGGGATTGTGGTCATTGACAAAAATGCGAAAACCATGCGCTTAAAGCACTACTTTGACATTTCCGACACGCAGGAGGGACGCTACCGCCGTCTGGTGCGCCCCGTGCCTTTGTGGGAGGTAGGGGAGAAATACAGGCAGGATGTGCAGGAAACCCTTGCAAATGCCTTCGGCGTGTCCGGGGAAAGATTAGATTTTGCGGGAACCATACTGGAGGCGGCGGAAAACGCAGCCGATGACAACATCGCAGATTATTTAAAGGATATTTTAGCTTACCGCACGGGCAGCTTTTTAGAGGAACTGGACGAGTACAGCGTGGAAGTGCAGGCAAAGAGCCTTTTATCAAGCAGCATAGCCTACATGGTAATGGTGCGGTGCGGCATAGACACGGAAACCTATCTGGATAAAGACGATTTCCGAAACATCACGGATTTCAACACGCCGGAGCTTGTGAACCTGTTCGGCACAGCCACCAGCGACGTGGCGGAAATGGCGTTGGGGGAAATCTCCGACACCATCCTGAAACTGCAAAAAGAGGAAAAAAGAAGGAGCCGCACATTTGCCGGGGAAAATGCAGGCAGGTATAATGAAAGCGAGAAAGACAAAAACAACACTTCGGAAAGGGGTTTTGATGATGAGAGAGATAGCTTACAGCAAACAGGGCGATTACCTTCTGCCGGACATCACCGTACCGGACGAACCGGAAGTACACCTTGGGAAGTACGGCTCACTGCGCCGGAATTACCTGAAAGAGCAGCATTACGGGATATTCTTAAGCCTGCTGACGCAAGGGAAGCTGAACCAGCACCTGAAGGAAACGCAGGAGGAGGCGCAGGGCAGGATGGAGCAGATCGTGTCGCAGATGGCACAGTCGCAGGAGGTGACGGAGGAACTGAAAGCGAAAGACCAGATGTTGTGGCTTTCGATGATGAACAACATCCGGCAGGCGGCGGAGGAAATCGTGATGAACGAACTGGTTTACGCATAACGTCCAAAGAACCGGAGCCGCAGACAGAAGGCGGTTTGTCGGCGGAAGGGGAGCCAGAGGCACAGGAACCGGAGCCGCAGGCGGACGGTGACTTGCCCACAGAAGATAAGCCAGCGGAAGTTTTAGCGGTTTATGACAGAAGCAGCGAGGACAGCTCTTTTCCTTTTTTCGGGGAGGATGAGGACATCAAATCGCTGCTTTTGTCTACCTCGCATCTGAAAGCGGACAAAGGGGAAATCCGGGCATTTTTTGAAAGCCATGAGGATAAGAAAGAGCGCACGGAGTATATCAAAGGGATATTCAACAATGAGTACACGGAAATCACGCTGGAGGACGGCAGGCGTGTAGGATATAAAACCTACCAGAACGTGCTCCATATGTGGGAGGGGAGCTACCTTTCCCGCACTTCGCAGTCTTATTTTGACTGGGGAAAAATCGCAGGGTATTTTGAGGGTATGCGGCTTTTGGGGGAGCTGAAAGATAAGATGAACCCGCTCCCGACCGTGGAAGGGCAGCTTAGCCTGATGGAAGATTTAGCAGAGGAAAAGACCTCTGCTTTTTCTTTTTCCCAGGAAATCATTGATACCGTCATCAAGAACAGCGCCGATGTGAAGCCGGGGAAATACGGCATTTATGTCTATTTCCTGAAAAACCGCACGAACCAGCAGAAGGCGGACTATCTCAAAAATGCCTATGGATTTGTCGGCGCTTATCCGGTAATTACGGGAACCGGGATTGATATGCTTGCCAGCAGTGAAGGGATGCAGATTATAAAGGGTGAAACGGAAATCCTGCTGAAATGGGGAAAGGTTGCAAAGCGCATTGACGAGCTGATTGCCGCAGGGCGGTATATGACGGAAAAAGAAATGGAGTACCTGCCGGAGTATGAAAAAAGCGTCCTTACGGCTGAAATCTACCATTTTTATACGAACCAGCCGGAGGAAGTGGCGCGCCCCTATCCGTTTGGTTCGGAGTACCGTGCAGGCGTGAAGGCAATCCGGCCGCAGATTGACATCCCGGAGCGTGTGGAAGAAATCTTGACTATAATGGCGGAAGTGCTTAATAATACCGCAGATTATGACAACCGTTATCCATTCATGCAGAAGGTGTACCGTGACCTTACGGACTACCGGGACGGGAAATTCAGTCTGATTTCCCCCATACCAACCGAAACAGAAACACCGTCCCTGCCGGAACCGGAGCCAGAGCCAGTTCCGGGGCAGGGTAAAGAAAAGACAGAGCCGGACAGCCTTGCAAAAAGGCTCAATGAACTGTATAAGGAAACCGACCTGCGGGCGTATGAGGCGAATATAGAGCAGGGGGAATCCGAGCAGGAAACGATAGCGCAGATTGAAAAGCAGCTTTCAAACCCGGACGAGGTAGGGGCAATTTTAGATTACCTTATCAGCGTCCAGCAGGCAACGGAGCCGGATGTGGAGGCGTATCAGGAGCTTGCGGGACTGATTGAGGAAGTGCAGGGGCTTCCGGCCATGAAGCAGCCCTATGACCTTCAGCCGGAAACCGTGGTGTATATCGGCATGGAGAAATATGAAATTCTTACCATGACCGACAGCATGGTAGTATTGCATGACCTCACCTACCCGCTTTTCACGAAAGATATGCCCCGTGAGGAATTTGACCGCAAGCTGCGTGAAAACCCGGCAAATGACCATTTGAAAATCAAACGGCCATTGCCGGAGCCACCAGCCGAAAAGAAAAACACGGAACCCCTTCCCGCAGGGGACGGGCAGGGAACCGCTTCACCAAAGACGGAAAAAGAGGAAATCCCGGAAGAAAGCCTTACCGCAGCACAGAGGAATTACCGTGCGGTTATGGAGCTTGCGCCGGAGGTGCTGCGTGGGGAAACGGAGTCAAAATCATTTGAAGCGGGACAGTCCTTTATGCCGCTTACTGTGGAGAGCATCGGGGAGAACCGCATTGCAATCTCCCATTATTACACGCAGAACGGGGATTCCCTTGCCGATCCGGACATGGAGTTTGTGTTCGACCATGAGGCTAAGACCTTAAATGCAAGGACATTCCAGCAGGACAACTTAAACCGTTTTGAGCAGGTAGTGACAGACGGCGTTGTGGACGAGGAACTGGAGAGCGAATTGAATGATTTTGCAAGCCAGTGGTTTAAAAATATCCGGGAACAGGGATATTTGCCCACCAGAGAGGAAAAGCAGCTATCGGAAAGCGACGTCCCAATCGGCACGGAAAAGGAAAGCAATGAACAGGCAGACCTTGCGCCGGCGTGGGAGAAGAAAAAGCCAGCGGGCAGGATACGGGGCTTTGACCTGCACCCGGAAATCCCAAAGGAGCAGCGGAGCCAGTACCGGATTACCAATGACGAGCTGGGGTACGGGACGCCAAAAGAGAAGTTCCGGGCAAACATTGCCGCCATCCAGCTATTGAAGAAGTGCGAGGAAGAGGACAGGTACGCAACGCCGGAGGAGCAGGAAATCTTATCAAAGTATGTGGGCTGGGGCGGCTTGTCGGACGCATTTGACGAAACCAAATCCGCATGGGGATATGAGTACCTGGAACTGAAAACCGTATTGACGCAGGAGGAATACGCCGCCGCAAGGCAGTCAACCTTGACCGCATTTTACACGCCGCCCGTTGTCATCCGTGCCATGTATCAGGCTTTGGAGAACATGGGCTTAAAATCCGGCAACATCTTAGAGCCGTCCTGTGCAGTGGGCAATTTCATCGGCATGAAGCCGGAGAGCTTATCAGACTGCAAGATATACGGGGTGGAGATTGACAGCATATCGGGCAGGATTGCAGGGCAGCTTTACCAGAAATCCACGGTTGCCGTGCAGGGGTATGAGGAAGCCGAGCTGCCGGACAGCTTTTTTGACGTGGCAATCGGCAACGTCCCGTTCGGCCAGTTTAAATTATCCGACAGGCGGTATGACAAAAACAACTTCCTTGTGCATGACTATTTTTTTGCAAAGACGCTGGATAAAGTCAGGCCGGGCGGCGTGATTGCGTTTATCACGTCATCGGGGACGATGGACAAGAAGAACCCGGCGATACGTAAATATATCGCACAGCGGGCGGAGCTTTTGGGAGCGATACGCCTGCCCAACGATACGTTTAAGAAAAATGCGGGGACGGAAGTGACCTCTGATATTTTATTTTTGCAGAAGCGTGACCGCATGGTGGAAACGGAGCCGGACTGGTTATACCTTGATGTTGATGAAAACGGGATTACGCAGAACCGCTATTTTGTGGAACATCCGGAGATGGTGTTGGGCGAAATGGTAATGGAAAGCACGAAGTATGGCATGGACAGCGCCTGCCGCCCGTATGAGGACGCCAGCCTTGAAACCCTGCTTGCAGGGGCGGTGGAAAACATTCAGGCGGAGATTGCGGAACAGGAAACGGACGAATTAGTGGAGGAAGAAGATAACTCTATCCCCGCCGATCCGTCCGTTGCCAATTTCTCCTTTACCGTTTATGACGGGAAAATCTACTACCGGGAGAACAGCCGCATGAAACCCGTGGAGCTGTCCGTGACCGCCGCAAACCGTGTAAAAGGCATGGCTGCCATCCGTGACTGTGTGCGGGAGCTGATTGCTTACCAGACGGAAGGGTATGCCGATACGGTCATCGAAGAACAGCAGAGGAAGTTAAACCAACTGTACGATGCGTTCCAGAAGAAGTACGGGATACTGAATGCCAGGGCGAACAGCATGGTCTTTTCGGACGATAACAGCTATCCGCTGCTCTGCTCTTTAGAGATTGTGGCGGAGGACGGCATACACGCACGGAAAGCCGATATGTTCCATAAGCGCACCATCAAGCCGCATCAGGCGGTGACAAAGGTGGACACAGCCAGTGAAGCATTATCGTTATCTTTGTCCGAGAAAGCCAGAGTGGACATGGATTATATGTGTTCCCTGACCGGGAAAAGTGCGGAGGAGATTGAGCGGGAGCTGTCCGGCGTGATTTTCCGTCTGCCAAATGTGGCGGGAGGGGAGCCTGAATTTGTTTCGGAAGATGAATATTTATCCGGCAATGTCCGGGAAAAACTGAAAGAGGCGAAGCTGGCGGCGCTGGCGTCCGAAGCCTATCAAAGCAACGTGGAGGCACTGGAAAAGGTACAGCCGAAGGACTTGACCGCATCGGAAATCAGTGTGCGGCTGGGAGCCACATGGATTCCCATCAGCGACGTGTCGGAATTTATGTTCCAACTGCTGGACACGCCCAACTACAACCGATGGAATATCAAAATCCATTTCTCCAAGTTCACAGGCGAATGGAACATTGAGGGAAAGAGCAATGACAAGGGGAACCCGAAGGCGAACAACGCATACGGGACGCACCGTGCCAACGCCTATAAGATTATCGAGGATACGTTAAACCTGCGTGACACCCGTGTCTATGACTATATCCCCACCGAGGACGGGAAGAAAAAGGCAGTCTTAAACAAAGAGGAAACCGCCATAGCGCAGGGCAAGCAGGACTTAATCAAGCAGGCGTTCCAGGACTGGATCTGGCAGAACCCGGAGCGCAGGCAGAGATTGACGGCATATTACAATGAGAATTTCAACGCCATCCGGCCGAGGGAATATGACGGGAGCCATTTAAATTTCTATGGCATGAACCCGGAAATTAAGTTAAGGCAGCACCAGAAAAACGGGGCTGCCCGCATCATTTACGGGGGGAACAGCCTGCTTGCCTATGTGGTGGGAGCCGGGAAAACTTATACAATGGTTGCGGCGGCGATGGAGTGCAAAAGGTTGGGACTCTGCAACAAATCCATGATTGTGGTTCCAAACCACATCATAGAGCAGTTTGCCGCCGAGTGGCTCCAGCTCTACCCTGCCGCCAACCTGCTTGTGGCCACCAAAAAGGATTTTGAAACCAAGAACCGGAAGAAATTCTGTGCGAGGATTGCGACCAGCGACATCGACGCAGTTATCATCGGCCACAGTCAATTTGAAAAAGTGCCGCTCAGTACAGAGAGGCAGCAGCGTATGCTGGAGGAGCAGATTGAGGAAATCATAGACGGGATAGCGGAGGCAAAGCGCAACGGAGGGAGCAGGTTCACCATCAAGCAGATGGAGAAATCAAAGAAATCCCTGCAAACCAAACTGTCAAAATTAAACGACCAGAGCCGCAAGGATGACGTTGTTTTCTTTGAAGAACTGGGCGTTGACCGCCTGTTTGTGGACGAGGCGGACGGCTATAAAAACCTTTACCTTTACACAAAAATGCGGAACGTGGGCGGCATTGCACAGACGGAGGCGCAGAAATCTTCTGATATGTTCATGAAGTGCCGCTATCTGGACGGGATAACGGGCGGGAAAGGCGTGATATTTGCCACCGGAACCCCCGTGAGCAACTCAATGGTGGAGCTTTACACCATGCAGAGGTATTTGCAGTACAACACCCTTGTGCGGAACCATTTGCAGCATTTTGACGCATGGGCGTCCACCTTCGGGGAAACGGTCTCTGCAATAGAATTAGCCCCGGAGGGCAGCGGCTACCGGATGAAAACGAGGTTTGCAAGGTTCTACAACCTGCCGGAGCTTATGATGATGTTCCGGGAGGTGGCGGACATCCAGACCGCCGATATGCTGAACCTGCCCGTGCCGGAAGCGGAATACAAGGTGGTGGCAGTAAAGCCCAGCGAGATACAAAAGGATATGGTACAGACATTAGGGGAACGGGCGGAGCGTGTGCGAAACGGCATGGTGAACCCCATGCAGGACAATATGCGTGAGCGATACGTTACAGCTACAAACCACGAGGAAAACGTGACAAAAGCTGTGACTGGTTTGCAGTAGTTAAAAGCACATCAGGATAACTGATAATCTGAGAAGTGGAATGACAGGGTAACGCCTTGAAACGCTTCCCTTAATACCCCGTTGGGCGAGTGGATAAAGTTCACGGCTCACAGCACGGAGAGGACGGCTGAAGTATACCCAAACAGGCAGAGCTGTGGAAAGGCCGGCAGAGGTGCCGGCTGTATATGACAGGTCGGAGGTCTATATATAGTCATGGTTAGAATGTCTGAAAAGACTGACATATCTGCGAACGTACAAGTCTATATGTCGCATAGATAGAAATGTCTATTCCACGGGCGTGGAGCCAGTGAGGTAAAGTAAAAGTGCATGTTATGAAATACCTTATGCCGTTACAGGCGGCATCAAGCTGGCAGGCTTAAAGCAGAACCTAAAACTATATTGAAATCCTTGAAGTTTTTTTCAGGGATTGGGATAAGATTATCGGAACGTAGTAAGTTACCCGACACCTGCCCATTTGCAGGTGGTGATGACGAATCATATAAGCGTCTTTGCGGGTGATGAAAGTGGAGGCACAGTACTGATGATACACGCAATAATAAGGCGTGAGGAGGGATAGCCTCCAGTCAGTAGTCAGATTTGTAATAGGAATTATCACCATAGGTTCGAGCAAGACAAAAAGTTTGCTCCGAAAGGAGTGATGTTCTATGACAAAGAAACTGAAAAACAAGAAGCTAAGGCACAACGAATACTACGATATGCAGAATATTTATGACGGGCTGTACCAAAAGAGCAAAGACGGCGGGAAATTCAGGAACCTAATGCAGTATATCACTTGTGAAAACAATATAAAACTTGCGTATAGGAACATCAAAGACAATGCCGGGAGTAAAACGTATGGTACAGACGATATGAATATCAAAGATATTGAGCGAATCGAAGTAAGCGAGTTCGTGCAGATTATCCAGCGTAAATTTAAGGATTACCAGCCAAAAGCAGTAAAAAGGGTAGAAATCCCAAAAGAAGGGAGCGACAAAACAAGGCCGCTTGGAATCCCCACAATGTATGACCGTCTGATACAGCAATGTATCTTGCAGGTTTTGGAGCCAATCTGTGAAGCAAAGTTTTATGAACACAGCTATGGGTTCCGCCCAAACCGGAGCGTGGAACATGCTATCGCCCAGACGCACAGGAATATGCAGTTATCCAACCTGCATTACTGTGTGGATATAGACATACAGGGATTTTTCGATAACGTCAACCACTCAAAGCTGTTAAAGCAGATTTGGACAATGGGAATACAGGACAGGCAGTTATTAGTGATTATAAGGAAGATGTTAAAAGCCCCGGTCAAAATGCCGGACAAGACCGTCTGTTATCCAACAAAAGGAACACCACAGGGCGGAATTTTGTCGCCGCTGCTGTCCAATATTGTGCTGAATGAGCTGGACTGGTGGGTCAGCAGCAACTGGGAAAACATGCCGACAAGGTATGAATACTACACAACCACCACCAAAAACGGCACGGTCAGCAGGAGCGGCGCAATGGAAGCATTAAAGAAAACCAATGTAAAGGAAATGCGGATTGTGCGGTATGCGGATGACTTCAAAATCTTTTGCAGGAGTTATGACGCCGCCGTCAGGACATTCCATGCGGTGAAAGGCTGGCTGAAAGAACGGCTGAAACTGGACATCTCACCCGAAAAATCAAAGATAGTAAACTTGCGGAAACACTATTCGGACTTTCTTGGATTTAAGTTAAAGGTTCATCGGAAAAGGAATAAATACACTGTTGTCAGCAGTATGAGCGACAAAGCTGTGAAAAAGGCGGCAAAGAAGCTGGTGGAGCAGATAAAGCGCATACAGAAGCCGGACAGTGGCAAAGAGCAGTATAAGATGATACAAAACTACAATTCAAAAGTCATGGGTATACACAATTATTATAAAATAGCTACCCGGATATGCCTTGACTGCCGAAAGATAGCATTCCAGGCAACGGCTGTATTCAAGAACCGTATGAGGAAAAATTTTAAATCCGTGAAGTATTATAAAAAGCGGAAAAAGAGAGTGCCAAACATATCAAAAGCTGTGAAAATGAACTATGGGAAAAGCGAGCAAATCCGATTTATAAGCGGCTATGCAGTAGCCCCGGTTGGATATGTACAGAACAAAATCCCTAAGTGTAAGAAAAAGTCTGTCAATAAATACACAGCCGAAGGGCGTGCTGAAATCCACAATAATTTAGGGATAGACACCTTTACGCTGTTGAAACTCATGCAGAACCCTGTCAGCAACAGGAGCATACAGTATGCGGACAACAGGATTTCGCTTTATGCCGGGCAGTATGGGAAATGTGCAGTAACAGGGATAAAACTGGAATACAGCGACATCCACTGCCACCATAAAACCCCATGCTGTCAAGGCGGTACAGATGAATATAGAAATCTGGTAATCGTGCATGAGGACATCCACAGGCTAATCCATGCGACAAAGCAGGACACAATATCACAGTATATTTATGAATACAAAGACACCATAGATTTACGCAAACTGAATGAGTTGAGAAACTTAGCTGGAAACACAGAAATAAGTTCTTTGGATAATACTATTGCAATCTAATTATTGATGGAGCGCCGTGTGATGGGAAACTGTCATGCACGGTGCGAACCGGGGGAAAGCGGCGAGAACTGTAAAGCCAGTTCAGACTGTTACCTATCGGTATTGCTGATTACCAATGACGGGCGCAAGCTGGCGTTAGACCAGCGGCTTACGAATGAAATGCTGCCGGACGAGCCGGAGAGCAAGGTCAATGCCTGCGTCAACGAAGTCTACCGCTTTTGGGAGGAGGGGAAGGAGCAGAAATTAACACAGCTATTGTTCTGCGACCTCTCCACACCGAAGAATGACGGGACATTCAGCGTCTACAATGACGTGCGGGATAAGCTGATTACGAAAGGAATCCCGCCGCAGGAGATAGAATTTATCCATGACGCCAACACGGAGGTGAGGAAAAAAGAGTTATTCTCAAAGGTACGCAGGGGAGCCGTCCGCATCTTAATGGGCAGCACGTTTAAGATGGGCGCAGGCACAAACGTCCAGAATTTAATCATTGCCAGCCACGATTTAGACTGCCCGTGGAGGCCGAGAGATTTGGAACAAAGGGGCGGTCGAACCATCCGACAGGGCAACCAGAACAAGAAAGTATTTATCGTGCGGTATGTGACCGAGGGGACATTTGACGCTTATATGTACCAGATGATTGAGAACAAGCAGAAATTTATCAGCCAGATCATGACGTCCAAAAGCCCGGCACGCACCATCGAGGACATTGACGAGGTGGCTTTATCCTATGCGGAAATCAAAGCCCTTGCCACCGGGAACCCATATATTAAGGAAAAGATGGACTTAGACATCCAGGTGTCGAAGCTGCAACTCTTAAAGCAGAGCTTCCTAAGCCAGCGTTACGAGATGGAGGATAAGGTGACGAAATACTATCCGATGGAGATAAAAAGGCAGAGCCAGTGGATTGTGGAGTACCAGCAGGACATCGAGCAGGTGAAGGCGCACACGCCGCCAGACCGGGATACGTTCCCGCCCATGCAGATAAACGGCGTGACCTATGGGGAGAAAAAGGAGGCGGGACAGGCGATTATTGCAGCCTGCAAAGCCATGACTTCCCCCGATCCGGTTCCGCTGGGAGCCTACCGTGGGCTTGCGATGGAGCTTTCTTACAGCACCTTCAGCAAGGATTTTGTCATCACCCTGCAAGGGAAACGGGCGTACCATGTGACGTTGGGGACGGACATTCACGGGAACATTACCCGTCTGGATAATGAGATAGAGAAGTTTGGCGATAACCTCTCCCGGTGTGAGGAACATCTGGAAACTTTAAAAGCGCAGCTTGAAAATGCAAAGATAGAGGCAGTCAAAGAGTTCCCCAAAGAGCAGGAATTAGCAGAAAAGACTGCCCGGCTGGGGGAGTTAAATGCCCTGCTTGATATGGACAAGAAAGAAAATATCGTGCTGGACGTTGAGCCAGAGGAAGAAGAAACGGAGCCGGAGAAAGGCAGCAAAGACCGGGAACGGTGAAAAAAGCGGTATTGGGCAACCAGTACCGTTTACATAGCGGGGAAAAGGGAAGGCAAATGTGTAAAAAGAAAAATCGCACACTGGATTTCCCTGCCATTTCCTGCTATATTCCTCTGGAAAAAAACGGAAAGGCGGTGATAGATTTGATAGAGGATGAAAAGATTCAAAGGGTAATTGAGGAAAATGAGGGCTTTTTCCAGAACACAATTTCAGACATAGCCCGGACAAAGAAAGGAGCGAGGATTTTCTTTGAGTATGACAAGGAGCATAACTGGTTCAGGGAGGGATAAAGATTATGGGAAATGCAAAAGGCGCAACTATCATGGACATAAAAAATATAGACATTTACAACCTGCCCAAATGGTTCAGCGACATCATAGAGGAGGTTGATATATTGTGTGAGGAGGCATTGAGAAGCTCCGTATCATACAGCAGGATTACAGAAGAACGGTACAAGATACTTGATAAGCACGATTTTATTTCAAAGCTGACGGATGACGGGGGTGTGGATGAACCGATGGAACTGACCGCAAGGGAAACAAAAGCACTGTCCAGATTTTTCACGTTGGAGTATGATAAGGCAAGGGCAGAAAGCATACAGATGTACCTTTTAGGGTGTAGCCATATTTTCAAATTGTTGCGGGCGTTGGAGGAAATATGAGCAGTTACATAGCCGGATGGTTTTCAGAAATGAAGATTGTCCGGCTATTTTTATGCCCGGATATTCTTAAATTTATTTGTAAATATCCAATCACGGGCAGGAAAGGAGCTGAAATTTATGCCATATATCGCACCGGAAGTCGTGCAGGAGGCAAAGCGGATGGACTTGTTGACGTATTTGAAAAACTATGAGCCTTATGAGCTTGTGCATTTTTCGGGCAACACCTATACCACGAAAACCCATGACAGCCTGAAAATTTCCAACGGGAAATGGATGTGGTGGAGCCGTGGGATCGGGGGCAGGTCAGCGGTTGATTACCTGATAAAAGTCAGGGACTATACCTTTATGGAGGCGGTACAGACGATTGCAGGGCAGGCGGCGGTTGCGCCGCCTGTTTCCCTACCAGCCGAAAAGACAACAGAAAAGAAACTGCTTTTACCCAAACCAAACCGCTACCAGACGCAGGTTGTTTCCTATCTGAACAGGCGTGGGATTGACACGGACATCATTGGATTCTGTCTGCAAAGAGGGATGGTTTTTGAGAGCGAGAACTACCACAACGCTGTATTTGTGGGCATGGACAAGGGAGGAAAACCCCGGTATGCCGCCCTGCGTGGAATCGGGACGGACTTTATCGGGGACGCAAACGGGAGCGACAAAAACTATTCCTTTTCTATCCCGGCAGAGGGAAACAGCATAAAAGTCCACCTGTTTGAATCCGCCATCGACCTGCTGTCCTATGCCACCCTGCAAAAAATGGACGACCAGGACTGGAGGGCGGAACATCTTCTATCCCTTGCGGGAGTGTACCAGCCAGCAAAGGAAATCGGGCGCAGCAAGGTTCCGGCAGCACTCACACGATTTTTAAAAGAGTACCCGGAGGTTGAAGAAGTGGAGCTGCACCTGGACAATGACCGGGCGGGCAGGCTGGCGTCAGAGGCGATCAAGACCGTGCTTCCGAAACAGTACCGGACACGGGATAAGCCGCCGCCAAAGGGCAAGGACTGCAATGATTTCCTCTGTATCCGGTTAGGAATCGGGATAACGGAGCGGGTAAAAAAGAATCACGGAAGGAGCCATGAGAGATGAAAACGTATGACGTAACAATAACGGAAACCCTGCAAATGACTGTACCCATTGAGGCGGAGAGCCTTGCGGAAGCGGAGCAGACAGCAGAGGATAACTGGAACAGAAGCCAGTATATTTTGGACGCAGACCATTTTGTGGGGGCTGATTTTAAGGCGAAAGAGTGCGTCCGGGACAAAGGCATAGGGCGGTAGGAAAGGAGGCGTTTGCCATGAGGCAGTATGAAATGACGCTGGTTGCCATCTCGGAAAAGAGGGTGAAAATCTCAGCGGAGAGTGCGGAAACCGCCGCAAAGATGGTGGAAAAGATATACAGCGAAACCAATATCTTAGATTTTTCCAACCGGGACGTGACGGATGTTTCCGTCCTTGCGAGAGCGATAGATATAGAGAAGTAAGTCGTGTTTTTGCGGTATCGGGGAACCGATGCCGTGCTACATAACGGAGAAAAGCATAAATCAAATGTGCGAGATAAAAAATCACACGGTGGATTCTCCGTTGGCTTTCTGCTATATTTCTCTGGAAAAACAGAAAGGAGCCATAGCTATGGACATAAGGAACATCGACATCTACAACCTGCCCAAATGGTTCAGCGACATCATAGAGGAGATAGACATATTGTGCGAGGAGGCGTTGAGAAGCTCCGTATCTTACAGCAAGATTACAGAAGAGCGTTACAGGATACTTGATAAACACGATTTTATTTCAAGGCTGACGGATGACGGGGGTGTG
>OFFE01001423.1_pt1 | contig 17230 bp, 13 predicted proteins | sample 1521371 | NCBI WGS metagenome assembly OFFE01 (sample SAMEA3504131, study PRJEB24116) | mouse gut metagenome | biome: mouse gut; feature: mouse-associated habitat; material: faeces | place: Denmark | collected 2011 | reverse complement strand
GCCCCGTGTCAAGCACGGGGACAAGATAGCTCACTTTTGACAAATTCTGAACCGATAGATTTCCTGGTATTTCCTCTAAGCATTCAAAACAGGATGTTGTTTTAGCTTGTTTAGGGATAAGGCCATGGGGTGAATCCGAAATAGTTTCGGGTGACGCTGCTTTTGCAGGACAGCGTCACCTGAAGATGCTGATAAATACAGGGATTCCAGGAGTTTTATTGTTGGGTGACTCTGGAGTGTGTAAAAAATGATGCTTAGAAATAAACTGTTTCATCGCTGGTACCACCATCCAGCCAAGGATTGATACTGCCTGAGATGCTGATGTCCTGGGCTTGTATGGTGAAAGAGTAGGTTTGTTTTTTTCCTCCTTCGAATGCTTTTGTCGATTCGATGCGGTAATCTTTGTTACTCATCCGGACAATGAAAACAGGTTTCTCTACCGGGTAAAGAAGATAGTTGGTAACGATTGTTTCTTCGTTCGGAGTTATTTCTTTATTCAGGTTGTCGATAAGTGTATAAGGCGTAATTGAGGGAGCGGCACTTGGCTTGCCGGTTTGTACGTTCAGTTGTATGGTTGACGGATAGTTCTCCATCGAAATGCTTTGCAGGATCATCTCTTCCTTAATATCATCCGCTTTCTTGAATTTAAGCGTAATGGCGGAAAGGATATGGTTGAAAGAGAGGTTGACAGGTTCATTACTTGTTGTTTTATCCCGGTCCAGTACGGGAGTTGCCCACATGATGTCGTCTTGTTTTTTCAGGTCAAAGGGGATACTTAACGGAGCGGCTGTCGCTGCTTCGGTGTAAGGGTAATAAGCGTAAAAGTTTAGTAAGGTGTCGGGGTTGATGGGGTAATGGGCATGGGTATCGCAGGAAAATTCATTGCTACCGGAGGTTTTGGTGTATAAAGAGTTGTTAAGATCTTTACGGATGTTATTGTTTGTGGTTGTGCCTATAATATGTCCCCAGCCAAAGATGCCGATTTGTGAATTATTGGGAAAATTGATTTCTCCTATGATTGTTTTGGTTGAGATTTGGTTTACTATTTGTGAAGAAAAACGGATTGAGGCTTTTTTTTCAGACAAATCAGATGATGTATCTTCGGTACAGGAACAAAAGACTATAGAAAGCAAGTATATGAATGTAACTTTATATTTCATGACTAGAAGATATTGTGTGTTCATAAAAATGATGAAGAAGACAGAGGTATATCGTATAAAAAACTGTGTTAGTAAAATTTATATTTTATCTCTTTACTAACACAGTTTATTTTACACTACCAAATATAGTTATTTGTTTAGCGTATATATCATTTTAAATGACTTCTCCTGTTCCATTTGCTTGAGTCCAATCTGTTACAGTTGCTGTTACATCTATTGCTTTTTTCTTGAATGTTAATTCAATATCATAAGATGTTCCTCCATGTGTGTCCTCAGTACTTAATGTAACAGGTATATTAGTGAATGTTCCTTGACTAGTCACTATGTCTAAGGTTATCTGTTTGGTACTTATAGGCTTAATCATTATTGCATCGCCTGCAGAACCAGAATTGCTATTTATAGTGTTATTACTGATATTACTGATAGCTATATCTTTTGCTGTTTCGTAGGTTATTTCTCCTGTGGCAATATCAAATCCAGTTGGTATTTCTGCATTTTTAACCGTAATTGATGTTAGAGTAACATCTTCATTTAACGAGTTATCTTTTTTGATATTCATTTTTAGTTGAGATAGTTTGTGAGAAAATGTGATAGCTGTAGCGCTACTTGAAGTTCTGGTTCCTGCATCTTCAATGCTAGTCATCATGACATCTACATCTCCTTTTGTATTTGTAAATGTTACTTTACCGTCTTTTAATGTACCTGTGGGATAATATCCTATGATAAATGTTTTTTCTCCATTCGGATTGTAGTATTGGGGAGTCGTTAGTTTTACTTCTGCACTGGTTGCTCCTCCAGAAATAGCTTCTGTGGTTGTGTTCCATGTAGGTTGTGTTGTGGTGCTAGGAGCTGTACTTCCTTCCCATCCTGCAATAGTTGCTATGAATGTAGTACTTGTAGTAATTGCTGCTTTTGTTTCAACTCCTAGGACCCCTGCATTCAACTTTATCTCCACCTTCGCATCCTTCGGATTTGTAATATCATTTATCGGATCACTCTCGCTTGTACAAGCGGTCATTGCTGCAACAGTTGCAGCAATTGAAATCATACTTAATACTAATGTTTTCATAATTATAAAAATTTAATTGTTGTTATTTTATTCGTTGCTTATTACTTATCATTCAATTCATTCGATGACCATGTCATCGCCGGCAGAGACTTCCCACTTGTTGATTGTGACAGTGAAGGAGGCGTCTTTTTCTACCGTTACGGATATGTCTACATTTACTTTGTTTCCTTCCGTTTCTCCGATCGAGTTGCCCAGGTCGAGGGTGGAAGTGGTGGTACTTCCGTCATTGAGGGTGAAATCCAGCTGTACTTCGTTTTTAGGGAGGGCAGGTGGGGGTGTTCCTTGTTTGGGGGGAGTGCCTAATATCAATACATTTGTTTTTATACCTTCCGCTGAAGTTGTTGTTTCAAAGTTAACTGTTGTTGTTTTGTCCGGAACGATCTCTTGTTTGCTCAGGTTGAAAGCGGCAGGTACGCCTGTCAGCTGCCCTTTGCATTCTTTTATATACTCCATACCCTCGACTTTTATGTCGAGCGTTACTTCGCGGATCAATGAAGCCGGACTGAACTCACGTTTATTATTTGCTCCGTCGTTGGCTTCCACTTCCAGATTGTCGATGGCTATTCCATATAAAGGAATGCGTCCCGATGTCGTACCCCCGACCGCTTTCGTTTCCGGGATAAATGCTTCTGCCGTCTCAAATGAATTCATATTGCGGAACTGGATGTTGTCGGCATCGCAATTGAAAACCAGTAAACGGTATGTATCCGGTGGCAGTGTGAACTTCAGACCGCTTGTGTCACTCTCGATCTGTATCATTGCACCCTTTTCCAAAGGATAAAAGCAATAACGAACTTTTTTAGGACTTTCATAGCCGCTCATGGCCTGTTCCCATTTCAACGAATACCAAATGAAACCGTAGGAAGACTGCTCTGGCTTTTCTTCCGAACTGCATTTAATGAAACATGTAATGATCATTAATATACAGACTGCGATTCCGCACGAGCAACCTAGTTCACTTCTTATCATTATTTAATATACGTTGAAAGTCAATTCTTCTTGTTTCTGACGCAAATGTATCGGGAAAAAGCAGACGTAAAATTGCTTTTTCTATTCAATAAGTTGTAAAAACTGCGAAAGTTGTTGATTTTTACTGGTTATTCGTCTTTTTTATTGCGAAGTGCACGGGGAGACATGCCGAAATTGGTCCGGCAGAAGTGGGAAAAGTTGGAAAGCGATTCGAAACCGTATTTGTAGCTGATCTCTGAAATAGACATTTCGGTAGTGGTTAAGTCGTTCTGGATGTCTTCACATTTCTTTTTCAGCATCCACTGGTAAGCGGGCTCGCCGAATGTCTCTTTAAACAGGCGGCGGAAAGTAGGTGTGCTGTAGCCTCCCATCTGGGCGAAGGCTTCCACATCTTTCGCCTTCATATAATTCTGCATGACGAAGTAACGGAAACTTTTACTGTACCGGTAGATCGGCGAGTAGAAAGCGGCCAGTTCTTTTAATGTATAGTAGCAATTGAGCAGGTAGACCAGCTCCGTCCGTTTGGCATTCAGGAAACCGGCGCACAGCAGGTCGTCGTTCAGGTACATCCGTATCCCTTCCACGAAATACTGCAACGGCGGACACATATTCATTACAATCGGTTCGATACGGGAGGTCTCTGCTATGCTGGCCCCTTTGTTGAAACGTTCGTTGCAGATATTGATCGGGCGTTCAAACAGGTACAGGATACATTCGGCGGTTTCGAGGATCTTGAATTCGACCTTCGAGCCGATCGGTTGCAGGATGAACTGCCCTGCACTGAAAATGGTATTGGGATGTTCTTCGCTATTGACCTGCACGGAACCTTTCAGCAGAAAATACAATGTATTCTGCAAACAACGTTCCCGTGGGATGATAAGTCCTTTGGGATAGGAACGATATTTAAAGATGTTTCTCCTGTATTCGGAACAGGAGCCACAATCCGTAAATTTGCTGTATCTAAGGTCCGGAGAGAACATAGACGGTCATTATAATTTTACCTTTATACTTTTTCCCGTATTCTCGTTATGAAAACGGTCTACGGCGGTCACAATATAGCGATATTTTTTCTTTCCGTTATCATAAGGCATTAAATATCTTGTGTTACGGGTGATTTTTACGATTTTTGCCGGATTACTGAGGTCGATCGGTTCTTTATCTTCGAAACGGTAGACGACAAAGTAGGAGGCTAGCTCCGGGTTTGTCGGGCTTTGTTCGGCCTTCCAGTGCAGCATATAACCGTCGGCGGTCCATTCTTTTTTCAGTTTTTTCACCTCCTGCGGTGCCCGGTTGTGCATATGGGTATAGGCCGGGATCAGTGCCGGATAACGGTGGTAGTTCCTTTTCAGGCTGTCGGCTACACCTTTGTTGTTCCACAACAGTTCGTTGGCGGGCCAGAAGCAGTTGCCTTTGACTTTCGACAGGGCGCGTTCGTAACGCATTTTGCGGGTCAGCTGGCTGGCTTTCATGGTGCGTGCCACGTCCTGACCGATATAGAGATGGGGACCTTCGAGGGTTGCGTTCTTGTTCCACCATTGGATCAGGGTGATATAGTCGGCTGCCGGATGGTCTATTTCCCAATATATCTGAGGCATGTTGTAATCTATCCAGCCTTCTTTTACCCAGTGGAGGATGTCGGCATAAAGGTCGTCATAGTTTTGCAGGCCGTTGGTATCGCTGCCGGAACCGTCGGGTGTGCTTTTCTTGTTACGGTAGATACCGAAGGGACTGATGCCGAAACGCACCCAGGGTTTGGTGAGCAGGATGGTCCGTTTCAGTTCGCGGATCAGCGTGTTCACGTTCTCCCGGCGCCAGTCACTGCGCTGTGCATTGGTATAACCTTTGTTCAGTCCGTATTTCTGGAAACTCTTATCGTCGGGGAAAGGCATGCCGGCTGCCGGATAGGGGTAGAAATAGTCGTCCATATGGATGGCGTCCACATCGTAACGGCTGACAATGTCGCGTACTACCTTATTAATGAACTGGCGGCTTTCGGGCAATCCCGGGTCGAACAGGATCTGTTTATTATAGGTGACGAACCATTCCGGGTGTTTGTTATAAATATGCGAATCGGCAAAACGGGTGTTGCCGGCCGTGCTGGCGCGGTAAGGATTCAGCCAGGCATGGAACTCCATATTCCGTTTGTGGCATTCGTCGATCAGAAATTCCATCACATCGAAATTGCCTGCCGGAGCGACGCCCTGCTGTCCGGTATAAAAACGGCTCCAGGGTTCGATGTCCGATTTATAGAAAGCGTCGGCTTCGGGACGGACCTGGAAGATGATGGCGTTGATACCGCAGGATTGCAGGTAATTCAACTTACGCACGAAATCTTTCCGTAGCTGGGCGGGAGTCATATCCTTATATTCTCCCTGGAAAGCTGTTTGTATCCAGGCTCCCCTGAATTCCCGTTTGTCTTTTCCTTCTGTCTCGCGGACTGGTAGTTGGCGTGTAGTCGAACAGGAGGTAACTACACAAAGGACCACTGCCAGAAGCAGGCGGATATACTGATTGTTCATGAATATTGTCTGGTTTGAGATTATTGTAACACTTTCTTCATTTCCTGCGGCAAAGATAATAAATAAAAGTGAGACTGAGCGCAGGAGGTAGAAGAGGGCTGTTTCATTTCGAATCGCGTACACAACGGATTGGTCCTGCGACCGACTTTACATAATAAAAATAGAATTGGTATTCGAATATATGGAACAGACCGGCATCCTTATGGATATGCAAAATATTCACTCGATTGTCCGTGTCCGTGGTTGCATTATGGTAGTTTCCACAACTACTTGCACGAAAACCTCCTCCATCGCCTACACGTGTTCCCTGTGTCGGGAAATAAGATGTCGGACCCTCTTTCCATTTCTGCATATACATATTCATTCCATATCCGTTCGGAAATCCATCGTCATAATTGATACCGCTCATAGATCCTGGATTGAGTCCTGTATTTGTAAACTCGAACCACAATTCGCCCGAGGCAACTCTCCAGCCTGTGGGACAGGGATCGAAAATGGATTTTTCCGTTCCGTAGTTATCGTATATATGTACATTATTACTCTGATTAATCGTGTAGGCTTTCATTCCATCGGAAGCCGGTTCCAGTCCTCCCCAAAGCTTATTGTCGCTTTCTCCTGTCGGGCACCAGTCGCCATAATTGAAATAGCTACTCTTTGTTTGCACATAACTTTCGCCTCGGTTGACTTCGTTCGTCCCACAGATAAAGATCGTAGGATTAGCGATGGCGTGTCTGACAGCCCCGGTCAGGGTGCTTCCGATTACCGAATGGAACAGCATGCTTTCATCGGTAAGGGATGTCTTATGCACTTCAATTTGGTTGGAGTTGTCATAATGCAGATCTGTATGTCCGTCGTTATAATCCTGATGTTCATTTATAATATTGCGTAAAGGAGGGAACGGGTCTTTTCGTCCCCATTGATACAACATGCCGAAGGCCTGCGTCATTTCATCCGGATACCGATGGAGACCATTTCCTATACCTTGTTGATTATCTGCCAATGCACCGAGATTGCATGACATGACAGCATAGCCTTGAATACGCGGTTTCTCAGGATGTATACCATTATTGTCCCAGTCGTATGTGTAATAAGTGACAGCTTTACCGAGATTGTCCGGTTCATGGTCTGTAACCCAGATGTGCCAAGACCATATAATGTCTCCTTTGCTATTGTAAGCACCGATCAAGGCATTACCTTTCTTTTGCGTTCTAACATAGATTTTCTGATGAATGTCGCCTGTATTTTCACCGAGTTGAACCAACGTTCCATTCGTATTATTACCAATGCAGTCTTTGGTTTGCCAGATAATACCGACACGGGCTATTTTCAGATTCTCGTCATGAGGGTTTAAATAGTCTGCAAAATTATACCCGCCCCCTGTCTCTACACGATAATAAGGCTCAAAAGAGAGGAAATCGTTTGGTTTTATAACAAAACAGTTGGATGATGGATTGTTTTGACCTTTCTCTCCTGTGACAGTCACCGTCATACGGTAAACTTGATTACGTTGTATATTAAAATTATTGAATGAGTTTCCTCCGGGATAAGCTGCATAGAGATACCTTTCACCACCGATTTCGGTGGTGACATCGACTACAAGTGCATTGGAAGGAGCTGCATCAGACTTGTTACCGCCCTGAGTCTCTATTTCTCCTTGCAGATTTTCCGGGACATAGAAAACAGCCCATTCTTTATCTTCGTTCTTTTCCAAATCCGAGGCGGCAAAGGCTATCGAACTGAATGTCGTTCCGACAGGAAATGGAACCGCATCCATTGGCTCTCCATTTCCGTCGCCGGCCAATGTCTCTACCCGGCAAATATTCGGAATTTGCCTTACATTGACGTTGTTGAGTTTCATTTCTGCTTTCAGCATCTCTACTTTTACTTTGAGTTTGGCATACATACGTGTAACCGGTATTGTGACCTTAATACCTGTCGTTACTTCCACCTCCTCGCTTGCTCCGTCCATTGGTATCGACACCTTATCTATCGATCGTAAAGGGAAAGCGGTAGGCAGGGTTTGTTTTTTCAGTTGTTCCAGATTCTTGAACTTTTGCCATGAAGTATCCGTGCCGTCGTTGGCCCAGTTGTCATAGCTCGTGTTGGTTACGACATATACAATGGACGGAACTCCGGCTTTCAGATATACGGGTAGGTCTTGTAACATTGCCTGATCGGCGATGGTATAGTAACGCGGCTTTATCAGCAGTTCTTTGGTTGTCGCATCGTACTGGAACACCCAGATGTTATGTATCTCTTTTTCTTCCGAAGTCTCTTTTTCTGGTGTGTCGCTCGGTAGAGACGCCCTTGTTTTTGCTTGTGCTTCAACGGCAAATGTATTGACGGACAAATTCAATACGGCTTCCGTCAGTTCACCTTCATCAAGACCTGCCCCGTTTGTTCCACTTGTCTCCAGTTGCAGTTCTTCTGTGCAACCTCCCATTACGATGGTTACCAATAGAAGTATGATTAAAAAGTAATGTTTCATATCAGTCAAAAGTATATTCATTATCATAAGTATATTTCCATTCTTGCACGTTCACGGTGAGCCTGTTGTCGCGGACGGTGATGGTGAAACGGTAGAGGATGTTTCGGTTGATGTCGAAACGCTTGGTATTGTCCTTATTATCTGTCTTTCCACTCTCATCGTAATTTGCGAAATAGACTTTATACGGTTCGTCCTCACCGGTCTGGGCATCGAGCCTTACTTCAATGCACGCGTATTTGTCGCCTGCGTCAATATTTTGGTATTCGGTCAGGTAGGCAATCCATTTCTCATATTTATTTCCGTCAGTACCAACCCACCGGCTTACAAAGCGGAAATTTTGTATTTTTTCTTCCGTATCGTTGCTATTTCCTACGAGGTGCAAGCCGCTAACGTAATCGCTGCTCCACTCACCACCGTGGTCGTAGTCGTCCTGTGAAAAAATATCTTTGGGGGCACAATATCCTTTTTTATTATAGCGGCGAACTTTTACCTCACTGATCGATAAGTCAAAATAGTCATCTGTCTTGAGGATCATCTCCACCTTTGCCACGGCACGGAGTAGAGTGACAGGCTCAGGTAACAATGTAACCTCTCCTGACTTGAACTCTATATTGTTGTATTCATGGACACCATAGAAAGGAATCAGTCGTTCCGGTTTCAACTCGAAAGAAGAAAAACTATCGAACTGCCCCCAATCGGCATTGCAGATATCCGAAAGCAACGTTTCTCCGGTCTTCATCGTATCGTCGCCATATTGCGGCCAGTTGGCAAGCACGACCATTTTGAAGTTTTTGTGATTGGCCAAAGCGGCGGGTGCCTTGCCAAGTACACTATAATCCCTGTAATCGCTTTTTTCAGTTACTACGAAACCGTCCGGCTCAAAACGAGCGATGAGCTTATTGTCGAAGGTGAAGAAATAAATCCTGTAGTTGTTGTTCTCTATGTCTATGTAGTTTTCATAGGTTTCGCCAACTTCATAGCCTTCACCGGTCTCCGGGCTTCTTGTGGGCAATCTGAAGCCGATGCTGAGAGCTGTTTCTTTTTCGGATATGCCGAAAACATCCGTTTCATGGCTACACGAGGTACTCCACAACGCAAGGAGCATCAGAGTCCCCGTGATGATATGTTTTACCACATTTTTCATTCGCATTCCTTTTATTATAATTCGCTGTTTTGCAGCACCACCTTCCAAGAGTTGATGTAAATGTAGGCATCGAGCCAACGGTCACCTTTATCGAGGAAGAACACCATGTCGTATACGTCCTGCCTATCGAGATATTCCTGGTCGTCCATATCCCGGTTATAGAAACCTTTCACAAGCAAGGCATAGTCGATAAGAGGAATGGAGAAAACTGGTTTTCCTGTTTCCTTGTTGGTCACGGTGAGCTGTGTTTTCTGTCCTTTTACAAGACGTGGTATGGTCAGTTCGGCTATGGCTGCGCTGAAAATGGCGCGAGACACAGTCTGTATTTCTTCGGACTGGGAGTCTATGCCTGCTTCCCCGGCGTCGGTATGCCATGCGAAGAAAGTCACCGGCTCGTCGGGTAGCAATGTGTTGTCCCAGTCCATGCTTCCGTTAGTATCGGTGATGGTGAAGACGAACTTATCTTTGTCCACAGCCTCTCCCGAGAGGTGTTGTAACACCACTCGGACGTTGTTGGTGTTTTTCACCAATGGTACGGTATAAGTGTACGTACCTTCGGTTTCACCGAACGTCTGTTCCGGCAGTCGCCCATGGAATAAGCGGTCGAGATCTTCGTTGACGAATGCCTTGTTTCCGGCATCGTATTGCCTGTCAAGCGTGCAGGTCAGTTCTCTGCCGACGGTTGTTGCAGGTCTTGAGAAAGAACCTTTGTCAGTTGTGCCACACCAAGCGAGCAGCTCGTATTCGCCTGGTTCTACATCTATGGTCATGGCATAATCATCAGCCGCAAGGGATTCTCCCTGTTCGGTACGTTGCCAAACCACCTTGCCGTCGACATCGAGCAGGTAAAGTGTCACTACGTTCACTTCGTGGGCAAAGGCGTCGGCAAACTTCATGTTGTAATCGTAGCGGAATTTCACACGGTAGTTTACCGAGCAGTCGCCCTCATCGTCATAGATTAAGCTGTCGCAGGCATATAGCATCGAGGTGCAAGCGATGACCGCCATCGACTTGACGTTTATTTTTCTTATGTAAGATCGTATATTCATTTGATTTATATTATTTATTTTATATATGTATGCTGCGGAAAATACCGCAGGGGATTTTCATTTTCGGTGGGAAATGGCAGATGCGCCCTTTCCGGTTCCGTCCTCTCTTTGCGCCGGAGCGGAAGCGCTTTTCTAAAGCCATTCCATGTGGGGTTTATTCCTCATGGAATGGTTGTTTTATAAGATAAAGATTGTTTCAAGAAAAATTAAAGTTCCACATTTTGGCTGACAATCTTCCAGGAAAGGATATTGATTTTCGCGCCAACGTAATAAGTGTCACCGTCCGGATCTTCGCCGGGAACGATTTTTTCGTCTTCGTCAAAAATCCCCTTGCCTATATTTTCCAATTTGTCAATGGTGACTACATAGTGGTGATTGCGCACCACACCGTATTTGGCTTCCGGAATAGTCCCGTTTGCGACATCGCCATTGTTGAGGTGTTCGATAGGTATATTGTAGTACATCGATCCACCGTTGTAAGCGATGGCATCTGCTGAAGCAGCGGCCAGATTTTCGTTAAGAGCGGCGATGATTTGATCCGAACTGTTGGCGCCGTCCTCTGTATATAATGAGGTTTCATTCTCATTCGTAAATACCACTTTTACTTTTCCGTCGCCCATATTCTCCAATTTCACATACTCTTTACCAATCTGTGTATATTTTGTATTACCTCCATCGTCTTGACCGTCTTCATACCACATGTTCAGTTGGTTTTTCGTCTTCAGTACGTTGAGCACATATTCGAGGAAGGAGTCTTGTTTGAAAAGTACACCATTGTAACGTACGAGGTCGAGTGCATTGCCGCTTGCATCGCATATATTGGCTTTCAACAGGACACTCGTAACGGTAGAAGGAAAGTTGCCAGTCACGATGGTGTTTGTGTTGGTGTTCTCGGCGCAATAGGCAGGGGTTCCCAATGCGGTTAAGTCGCTTTCCAAATCGACATAATTCAGATATGTGGAATTGGCGGGAACTCCCGCCGCATTTTCAGGATAGCCGGACAAACCGTAGTTGAACGACTTACCCCAATGGCTGCGGTGGTCGGTCCATCTGTTCCATGTAAAGCCCAAGTCATTATCCGTCCAAGTTGCATCTATGTTCTTAATCATGTACGATTTCTTCGCTGTGGCGTTCAATTTCCATCCGAGCAATTCCACATAAAGCTCTTCCGAAGCGATATTACCGCTTCCGGCTGGGTTGTCTTCGCCTGCTACAGTGACTTTTATCGGATAACGCCCATTTACATCCTTTGGAAGTTCATCGGATACATTCAAGGTTACTTTGGCAGCCAGACGCTCCACATATACAGTCACTGCATTGCTAATGGCACTCACATCTGTTATCGGTTCAAGAGAGAAATTTTCCTCTTTAACTTCCGTCACGAAATATTTTGTCCGATTGGTTTCGGTGTAGCTCGTAGTGCTCATGGTAAAGTAATTGGTAGTGACGTTATTGGTCGTTTCCGGATAATAAATACCTTCCGCGTTATTGTCTGCAAGCACTGTTTGCATTTCGTCGAGTGTTTTTCCATACACGAAGTTGGTCGGTTTGTTGAGCACTGTTACCATATATTTAGGATAGTCTTTTTTGTCCAGTCCTTTCAGTACAACGACGTTGTTGCTCACAAATTCAATGTTTCCGGCAGGGGCAGTCGTTGAGGCGTTGCCACCTCCCCAAGCATTACCTTGTGTCACGAATACACCGTCTGCATCGTAAAAGTAGAAGTAGGCGTTTTTTACAGACTGTTCGTTTGTTCCGTACTCAAAGCCACCTTCTTGCGCCTTTGTAAGTGAACCTGCATCAGCGAGGCGGATATTGATGTACGCCTCGTCTCCTGTGAAGGCATTCGGTGTATCATCCGGAATAATTCCTGATTCGTCGTTCGAGCATGCACACAATGCGATGCATACGAACATACCTAAAAATAATTTATTCATCTTCATAAATGTTTGTAATCTAATTTTGTTAATAATATATTATCTCGTTTATCCTTAATGTTTCCCTTTTTCAAGCTGTTCAAGCGTGATGCCGGCCTGTTCTGATCCGAGAGATTTCGCCTCGTTCAAGTAACGTCGGGCACTGTTGTAATCTTTTTGCCGGATGGCCAGTGCACCTCGGGCATAAACAGCCTCGGGCGAATTGTCCGTTTTGGCAAGGTAACGCTTTGCGGCCGTGAGGTCGCCACGGCGCATGGCAGCGTTGGCGGCGTTCAGGTTGGCGATGGTGTCATCCGGGAACATGCGTACCGCTGTCTCGAACACTTCAGTGAACTCATCCGTACCGGGTTCATACTCCTGTGCGACGAGGTAGAACTCATTCAGGTTCAGTTTCTGCGGCCGTTCACGTATGATTCGCCTTATATCCTCCACGTCGTTGTAACTGCGGATAGTGTAGACTATGCGGTAGTCAGTGTGGCGCAACGCCGGATAACAGTTCTGTAACAGGAAGCGATATTCCGCCGGATAGGTCTGTTTTATTTTCAGCTCTTTGGCATCCGGTTCCAAATTGCCGTCTATCAAAGCAATCATTTCTGTGCGATGTTCAAGGTCTGACTGTTCCACGTAGTGGCGCAATCCTACCCAATCCTCCGGTTCGTAGTCAGTCGTTATTACCTCGTCTTCAAACTGGTAGAGTTGTTGTATGAATTTCTTCAATGCTGCCGTACGTCCGATAGCCAACTCTTTGTTATGTGCATAAGGACTTTCGGGTGAAGCGTAACCTTTCAGCCATACCGAAGTAATGGTTATGTCCATGTCGCCTTGCACGGAGTCTATCGATGACTGTATTTTCCCAAGTTCGGCGGTGTTGTGTCGATAATCCGGATAAATCACTGTTTGATTCACCGGGAAGTCGATGAACGCCGAACCTTCGAGTGAATCCTGTTTTTCGATCTGCCCTTGCGGACGTATATATACCAGTTCGGGGAAAAACGCTTCGGTGTGTCGTCCGAGCGTGTCATTCCGCTCTGCCAACAACGTGTTGCAACACCCGTAGTCGTCACGACGAAGCGACAGCACGGCTCCGTTCATCCATTCGGCGTATGGTACCATATGGTGGTATTTGAGGGTATCGGGTTTTTCCGAGGCCTTATAGCTCTTTTCATTCTTGCCCGATAGCATGCTTTCGCCATTGCGTACATAGAAGTAGTAACGGCGCCTGCCGTAAACCCCTATCGGTTGCAGGTCGAGCGAGTCGTTGCCATTGACTAGCCATGGTGTAAGAAGTACGGCACGATTATCGTCTACGTCAAGCCCTGACAAATCCCAAAGCATGTCTATGGCGATGTACCCGCCGTTGCGTTCTATTTTTAGATTCTCCACGGAAACACCGTTCACGATGTCCTGTTTCCGCAAGTCGATTGCAGTTTGTGCTTCCGTTACCGTAACCATGCCCAAAAGGACTGATAGGATATATATTGTCTTTTTCATCTTTGCACACGATTAAAATACATAAACAAGGTTGATTGCCGCTTTCGTCGGCCCCACATAGTGGTGCGGCTTGTCCGTTTCTAACTTTCTGCCGCACCCGGCACACTGGAAGCGGTCATAGCGTGTATAGGAATAACCAAAGCCTATTTCCGCCTCAAGGTTCCAATGCCGCCCCAGTATCCACGTATAACCGTAAGCGATACCAGCGCCGACGAACCAGCCCTGATAACGGGTATCTTTCAGCTTGCGGGCATCCGTTCCGAGAAAGTTGATTTTTCCGTCAAAACCTCCGATGTTATACTGTCCGCCATGGATGTGAGCACCTACGAAGTGCCCTGAGAAGTGGTCGCAGAACCAGTATCTGACCTCAGGTTGAACGGCCCAGTGTTTCCAGCGCTGGTCGTGCGAGAGTGTCCATGCGTTGAACTGTCCCGTAGCGTCCAAAGTCCATTTAGGTGCGAGTCTGATCTCTATTCCCAAATTCGGATTCAGGAAAGCATCTGCCAGAACATTACTCTTGACAGCCACGTTCTGGGCTTTGGTATCCTGCATCATACCGGCGGTAGTAACTACCAGCAGGACCAATATTCGTTTTATAATTCCATTGTGCATATTTTATGGCTATAGTTAATTATTCCGTTGTAAATTTTATAGTCTGTTCTTGCATAGACAGTTTCAAGAGGTCAGTTGCGGTGACCTCGCTTTCTTTATTTTTGTTTTGCACAAAGGAACGGCGTATTTGTTATCGCATAGTGTCAAAACGTATAAATCATATCGGCAAAATCGTAATGACCATTTTACACAAGCTGCAATTTTGTAACGGGCATGTCAAATCATCAAAGTCTGACTCATTTTAGAAGTGCGCGGAGTCATTATTAACAGTTGTAATACAAATAAGTGCAGTAAAAAAGGCTATCTTTGTATACCGTAATGTCAGTGAGTTTATGACTGTCTGCCTAAGCAATTTAAGTGCATCGGAAAAAGCCAGCAGAAACACACACTCGAGAAAAATAATTTGAATTCGATTGACATGGGAGCATTTGTCACATACAGCAACTTGATGACCTATATTTTACCGATATTTTGTTCGGCCATATGTTCGGTCTTTACTTTATTATTGATATGGAATTATCGCAATCTTGCCGAAAGGAAATTAAGGCGGGTTGTAAGCATTTATTGTATCCTGATAGCCGTATGGTGGTCATCTGCTTTATGGCATGTGCTCTCTGACGATCCGATATTCCTTCCGGTCGATATTCCTTTTGCCCTGTCGTATATTTATATTCCCATATTGTTTTACAATATCGTTTATTACTTGGCCTATTTAGGGAAAAAGAGAAACTTTCCCGTACTGAATTACATTTGGCCGGTACCCACATTGGCAATTATCCTGATAACGACAGCTTGGATGTCACCTCCCGAGGGAGGACTTTTTACCAGACTGTCGTTATTTGAGCGCTATACGGAGCTTTTTATATCCAGTTCTTTACTGCGGTTTATCACTGCAATAGCTTATATTGTTCCGACTGGCCTGTTATTGCTGCGGTATTATAGGCAGACGGTACTTCAAATGGCCGATACGGATCGAAAATATGTCAGTATTAAATCATCGCGTTGGCTCATTATGTTTTTCATGCTTTCTATACTTTCCATCGTTATATTTCTAATTGCTTTTTTGCCTTCGTTGGTCGGGGCAAGTCAATGGCTTATTCGGTTGAACGCGTTATGCATTATGGCTCAGGAAATCTTGCTTACATATCAGGTTATCCGTAGGCAATATCTCTCTTACAAGACCTTTGATTTGTTTTCAGGCAATGAAAATGAGACTGGGAACAACGGTTTGATCGCCAAACAATACCCTGTGCCGGATGACACCCGCGGACAATTGAACAGGACGGCGTTCGAAAACTATTTGTCTCAACAAAAACCATTCCTCGATCCTGATTTCAAATTGACTGACATGGCCGAGGCGATGGGGGTGAACCGTACCGTGATGTCCAATTTTGTCAATCAAACTTATGGGGTGAATTTCAGGCGTTACCTGAACCAATGTCGGATTAGGGAATACCAGACTCTGATAGCGCATCCTTCGAATGAACAAAAAAATCCGTATCAGGTAATGACCATGGCGGGGTTCAAAGACTCTAGGCATTTCCAGCGTGCGATTCAATTGGAAAATACATATAAAGAACAGACTGACAAGGAATCACCAATAAATAAAAAAGGATGAATCAAGATATCGGACGTGCAATAGTTTTTTCAATACCTGTGGTAAGCGCTGCGGTCGGCTTAATCATGATTTCGCTCGACATAACTCGTTCTTCCAATACAATCAATCGGAAAATACATTACAGCATAATCACTGTATACTGTTTGATAATGTTGTACTGGAGTGGACTGGTTATGCATTCTGTCGCCCGCGACGCTTTTATAACATACCAACCTGTTTTCTTTTCCTCGTTCAGTTTTATTCCCATATTCCTGTACCTGATTACCTATATTATTACGGGAATAGGCGAGCAGAGGCGTTTTCCGGTATACCATTTTATCCTTCCGTCGTGTTTGACTGTAACTATTTACGTGATTGCCTTAATAGTGCCGTTCCGGCAACGATGGACTGCTATTTATGATAATGAGGTAAGCCTGACAAGTGCGATAATCGACATCACGTTTATTGTCTGTATTTTGCTGAGTATTTTATATTCTGTATTGAGCTTGCTCCGCATAAAATCCTATAAACGTCAGGTAACTGATTATTCCGCTGATATTTACCGGATGTCGCTGGATTGGCTATCCTTTATCATTATTTTCAGGGTCCTGCTGCAAACCTTGCCGATAGCCGGATTGATATTGGGTATCGGGCTATTCAATAAGTTGGGGTTTATTTGGATATTTACAACGTTGCCGGCAGTTTTTACTCATATTGTGCTGTGCCTGAATATTCTTTCGGAGAATTATGTGATTATCGAACCTGTTACTGCCAAAGAAAAGGAAATGACTGCGTTGGGGAATTATGCGCAATTGGGGCGGGAGCGAGTCGAGAAGTATTTAGAGGATAAGAAACCTTATCTAAACCCGGAATTCAAAATAACCGACATGGCCAAGGATCTTTTCTCTAACAGAACTTATATATCAGCATTTATAAATAGAGAGTATGAGATGAATTTCAATCGTTTTATTAATAATTACCGATTGAAGGAAGTTGAAAGATTACAGGCGGAAGCTGTACAAAGAAAGCAAAAAATATCTTTGATGGAGATTGTTATTCATGCTGGATTCAGTAATTATCGAAGTTATTTCCGAGCTAAAAAAATGGTAAAAAACGATCCTGTTTCCGTAGATTAAAAAATGTAATTCAGATAGATATGCGAAAGTCTCTTATCCGGTTCAAAGATAAGGTTTCT
>OFFE01001418.1_pt1 | contig 17273 bp, 10 predicted proteins | sample 1521371 | NCBI WGS metagenome assembly OFFE01 (sample SAMEA3504131, study PRJEB24116) | mouse gut metagenome | biome: mouse gut; feature: mouse-associated habitat; material: faeces | place: Denmark | collected 2011 | reverse complement strand
CAGTGAGATGCCGGATGATGTTCCTGCCGGAAGCGCCAAAAATATCAGAAATAAAGGAGGAAAGACGGAAGCCAGAGCTTTGCAGGGACTTCTCAACCCTGTTTTTCTGGGATGTGATGTCACGGATGACGCTCTTACGGTAACGGTTTAAATCACGGAACTCCCTGATTCTTTTTTCCGGAATAAAGCTGCCATTCAATAGCCCGGCACGCAGCAGGGTGGAAATCCATTCAGAATCCCGCATGTCTGTTTTCTTGCCAGGGACGTTCTTCATATGTCGTGCGTTTACAACCAGCAAAGTAATATCGCCGCCAAACGCTTCTTCGAGTATTTCATAAATAGGCAGCCAGTAAATACCTGCGCTTTCCATAGCGACATGATGGCAGCTTTGAGAAACGATCCAGTCCCGTAAAGCAATCATATCCGGGATTAAGGTGGTAAACTCCCGGATTTCAGAGTTTGTCGGCTTACCCAAAGGGCCAGTCAGGATACAGGCAACAATTTTATCTTTGTGGACATCCAGCCCACAAGAAATTTCCAGAAGGTCTTTCATACAGAGCATCTCCTTTGCAATAGAATGGGCAGGAGATTTGCCCGAGGTGATACGGACTTTGCTACTCGTGCTAACCATAAAAGGCGCGACAATATGCTGTGCTCAAGGGCAAAACATTTACGTTGACAAACGGGGTGCAGATCCTCCAAGGTGCGTCCAAACTTAATCCTGCCTAAAACTATTATAAATCAAGACAGGAAGCTAAAACAGTAGTGGAGCCGATAATTCTTCTATTTTTTTCATTTGAACATTTCTCAATGTTTTACCCATCTCTCAGTCTCCTTTTATATTTTTCAAATCAAAGCATACTACGGATATTTATGAAATATTTTTTATCTGAATATAAGAGTAGGATATAAGAACTTTTTTAAATAACATATCCAGATTGACCAACTCATAATTTTCTAATAAAAACCCTAATTACCTCAATAGCGGAATTTTATTTTCTAATTTACAAACTGATTCAATTTCAAATACCAATATTCAATCAAATTATTTACCATCTTTTTTCAAAAAAACAGCAATAAAACCGACAACCTACGGGTACAAGACTAAGCTCTCATACGGCAGCCATATTATACATCATATCCCCATAGGCAAAAAGTAAAACGTTTTCTATGTATGTATTTTCTGACTCGACTTTATTAAATAACAAAGAAGCTACTCTAACACAGACACAAAATCATAGGTCCAAACTTAAACCGCCTCTGAATTGAATTGTAATGAAATATTGTTCTACATGTATTCTACAAAAACCTGGCAGCAAAGTCTGCTACCAGGTCTGTCAATGATCATAAAAAACTCAATTCATATAAATATTCACACGCATACTCACTGTTCTCTTAGTAACTCCAAACTCTTATCTATTTCCCCTATAATATCTTTGTGATTATCCAAAGCCCGTCTCATAATTTTTGCCTTTTCAAGATATTGAATTGCCATTTCTTTATATTTTGGCAAGTCTTCCTGAGAAACACCGGAAACCTCTTTCTTTTGTTTTAACTCTAAAACGATATATTTGCAGGTATCGCCAAGATTCCGCAATGTTACAAATTTCTTGGTATGTACCTTATCCCCGTAATATTTTTCAAAATCCGGCAAAAATGATAACCGCAAATTTACCGCTTCCGCAAGATGACCGGATTGAAAATAATCGTTTGCTATATTTTCCTTACTGGTAAAGATAAAATCAGGAAGATCTTCATCCCCATATTCATCATACAATTTTGTTCGCAATTCAAGCGATTGTGTATGATATTTCACGGCATTCTGAAAATCCTGTAAAATCCTATCTTCTAACTCTTTGTCAGCCGGCTCTCCCATTTGTATTTTTTCTCTCTTTAATGCTGTATCCAATTTCAGACAGGCATTGTAACATGCTCCATAGTTACTAAGTATTTTACCTCTTAATATTCTTGCCTCCTTATTGCTTTGATCAAACATCTCATCTAATGCTTTTTCCGCATTTTTTAAATAGGTAAAAGCCTGCTGTAAATGTTCCCTATTTGGAAGACGGTTATTTTGTGAATGAGCGCATAAGAAACCTATACTATTTGCTGATACCGCATATGTATAAAGGGCATAATCATGCGTATTCCGGCTTAATAATTCCGCCTCCTGACTACCCAAAAAAGCTTTATCTCTTAAATCAATATCATCATAAGAGGAAAAAAGATTATTTATCATTTCGACAAAATCACTGTCATTATAAGGATTGGAAACATCTAAAATATCAACGTCTTCCTGCTGCGGCAAGATACGTTTAAGATAATCATAAATCGATTGTGCATGATGAATCGTATCCATTTCATCAAAAACCGTGCGCCCTGCCTTTTCAATATTTCTTTTTGTCAGCGTTCTTGCAAGACAGGCAACCAAGTTCCGTATCTTTAAATATCCGAATTCATCGTTTCTTTCTCTGTCATAAGCCAGTTTTTTTACAATTTCATGCATGACATAATCGTCTGCGCCATAAACCTGTATCCAACCCAGACGAATCAAGTGATCCATACAGTCATATGGAAATTGATATTGAATATGTTCCGGGTGAAACAAAGCATCTGCCAACAAAGAAAACGTACGCATCAATTCCTTTTCCCCTTCTGACAATTCATCCATCTGAACCAGCTTAGCCAGATGATCTGTGATTTCTTCATAAAAATTCTTGTTATTGTTCAGATTTCTGATATCACATAATTCACTTAAATCAAATTTATTTTCTTTCAGTTCTTTCAAAAAATCTTGAATGATTTCAACAGAGCCATCCGCGTTCGTTCCTTTGCACCGCTCTCTGGCATGGTTTGCTAAAATTTCAATTGCCAGCGTATGACCGCCTGAAATTTGAATGATTTCTTTGATAGATGCATTCCCTTTAAAGAGCTCCGGATCCGTCGGATTAAAATATTTCATAAATAAATCTTCTGGATTGGGAAAGTTCCATCCTAAGTCAACGTAATATCTCTGTTCGGTATTTGGAATGGCATAGTGAAAATCTGCGTCCGTCATGCGCGCTCTGGAAGTTGCAAAAATCTGGCATCTTCCAGCGAATTGTTTAAACTCTTCCCCTTCCTTTACATACCAATCTTCCGGCAAATTATCTACAAATAAAATATAATGCCGGCGTTTGCTTTTTATATTAATTTTTCTTGTTTTAAGCGTCGTACTCCAATCGCCGCAAAACTCCATATGAAAAATTTTTATATCTTCCGGTACATTAGAATTTATCTTCTTTTCTATTTGATGATAAAGTTGATTTAAAAGCGTCGTCTTTCCGATACCTCCTAATCCAGTGATATAAATAAATTTGCTTTGAAAATCTCCTTGTATGCTGGAAAGCAGTCCATCTTCTGAATTTCCGTAAATGGTTTTCATCAGATTTTCCGTGCTGAATGCATCTTTTCTTTCTACGAAACTGTGCTGATACGCTACAGCAGGATAATCATAATCCAAACGTCCGACTTTTTTTCCGATTATCTCCAATAAATCACGAACCCTGTCATGTCTTCCATGCGGATACCAAATCACGGTGATATTTTTTCCTTCAAACCTTTCTCTACGATCTCTTTGTTTTGTCTCATCTTCGTCTGCTTCCAAAATCGCATAGTGATGAATATGAGGGTTATTGCGAATCTCCTCACCCCATACATCTAAAAACCTCTCATGCTCTAAGCTGCAGCCCAAAAAAAACAAACTTCTGGTTGTTAAAACCCGATATAATTCCCTTTTAAAACTACAGTTGTTATAATATCTGTTATACTGCTCTTTTGTAAGGATATACTCTCTGCCTATATTAAAATCTCCATGTAGTTTAAAAATAGCAGGAGCCATATTAAAAAGCGCCGCTTGTACAGCAACATCATCCTGAAAACTCAACACACTCATAGCTGTTCCGCCGGCACGTTTTGCATAGACATCAGACAAAACGTTATCGTAATTCGTAGTAATGATCAGCCTATTTCCAAATAGATACGGCAGCAACTCTACTGCGGAACCGGCAATCTCATCATCTGTTACATTTTTGTTAAATAAGTTTTCCCCAATTTTACGAAATAAGAATTTGTCACCCGCAGCCTGATATAGTTCACTGGCTGCTTGTTCAAAATCCATTTTCCCGTTTGTTAAGTCCTCTAGGATGTCCTGCCTGTCTAAATCTTCAGCAATCTTAGCTATCAACTGCGTCCACAGTGGAAATCCAAAATCGGCAGACATGCCTGCTCCAATAAATGGAATACAATTCATTACATTCTCACAATTTGTAGCAAATGATATTTCGGCAAAAAAACCTCTGTTTAACTGTTTCAAATCTTCTGGTATAATCATTTCTTTCATCCTTTCACTTGTGATATTGACAACAAAAACCGGCTGATTGCCTGTATCGTTGATCTGATTTCCTGTAAATAATTCACAGGCTGCTGCATCCCCTGCAGATTGCCCGACCATTCATTTGGAAATCCGATCGTTTCTGTCAAAACACCATATGGCAGTGATAAGGTTCGGATCGCTTCGATCTGCTGGTATGGCACATAAATCTGACTGGTAACCAGAAGAAGCTTCTCTCCTTCTGAAATTTTGAACTTCTCAAAAAAGAATTGATAGGTATCTGCGGAATTTGCCCTACGTATGTTTGGCTCCGTAGACGGTCCCGCAATGGAAATCACAGGAAATTCGTTAGCATATGTTCGAATTGCCCAGGAAAGATTCTGATTACTGTCATCATGACGCTGTTCTCGGAATTCAGATACCCCGAAGCTTTGTTCCGCACCTTTGCAGATCAAATCATACTCTGTGTTTGCCCCTTTGGCATACGTATCCGTAACGATTCTTTCCGAATCTGCAATCGGGCGTGTTCCTGAAAGCATAACTACGGCTTTGGGATATAATACATATTGTTCCATCACTCTTTTGGCATACTGCGGACGCAAAAGACATGACAGTCTTGCACCTCCCAATGCAATGATATAATCATAATCGCTTCTTGCGGGCGTATCAGCGCCTTGCAATCCCAAATCGGCAATTCCTTCCCATACTGCCCTACTCTGTGACTCTGTGACTGCATGATCATTCAACAGCCAGCGCGCCGCTTCTTTTGTTGCTTGATCCTTTGCGTTCTGCTGCTTTTTTCGATAATCCCATTCATCGCTGAAATTTAATAACCACTGAACTGTTTCAGTAATATTTAATCCATCCGGAATATCCGTACCAAATGATTCCAGAATCTTTTTTAATGCGGGAGAATGTATCCATCTGTCTATCGTATTTATAATAGATGGAATTCTCTCTGACTGCTCTTCCACACATTTAAAATAAATCACTCTGCCATTTATCCTCCTTTACAATTATTTAATTAGTAAAATACGTTATATTCCTTTTAATTAATCTCACATTTTTTATTACACTGTTATCATTTCTTTTAAAAATCCACCTGTGATATTATACAATTTTTTCCTTATTTCCACAACTGATGTACATCATATTCGGTATATTTTTCATCTTATCAGTAAAATTCTTTTATTTTAAAAAAATATCAATAATCTTCTACCCCTCTGCATTCAATTTCCGATATTCACGCGGCGTACAGCCATAAAAGCGGCCAAACATTTTCGTAAAATAACTGGGACTGTCAAATCCGCAGAAACCAGCGATTTCAGCCACGCCGTCCGCCGGACGGCTGATCAGAAGCTCCGCCCCCTGCATGATGCGGTATTTCAGCAAATACTGCATGGGTGAAAGCTGGATCGTCCTTTGAAAACAGCGCAAGCATTCCCGTTCACTGATGTCCGCAGATCTCGCAATATCTGCCAGCGTAATATTATCCGCAAAGTTCTCATGCATATAGGCAAGCATCTTCTTTACCCGAAGAGAATCCTGATTCAAAGCAGGATTCCACCTGCCCAGCTGCGGTTGGAATTTTTCATACAAGGAATAACAAAACCGCGACAGATTTTCCCTGACGGTAAATTCAAATCCCGGTACATTCTGCGTCATAGACGTAAACGCCTCACAAAACCAGTCCGCCGCCCTTTCATCCTTGGATGCCGGAAAGCAGAAACCAGAAAAAGAGGGACAGGATAAAAGCGGGCGTATATAGTTTCTGGTAAATACCGATTCCTCCGTTCCGCCGATCAACGATGGAGCGAACACAAGCGAATGCAGGCTGCATTCGCCTTCCGCAGCGGCAAAATGCAGCACATTTGAATTTATCACGATACAGTCTCCTTGTTCTAAAATAAATGTCCGGGAAGGTACTTTGGCTCTTAATGTCCCGCTTGCAATATAAATAATCTCCATCTCTTCATGCCAGTGCCAGGGAATGACATTTTTGGATCTCTCCGTGTGTCGTGAAGCATACACGGCGCAGGGAAACTCCGTCGTTCCGTGCGGTTTCAGCTCTTTTGATGCCCGGTTTAACAGGAATCCGAAATCTTTGCGTACCATAAGATCTCCTTTCAATTTGGCGGTTTTGTTATATTATATGTCGGGAATGGAATTGTTTCAACCAGAATTTGGAAGTATCCTCTTGCTGAAACGAAGAATGAGGAGGAAAAAAGAATGTTAAAAGTGAAGATGTATCAGAATCCAGATGTCGAAAAACTTACAAAACTTGTAGAGGAAAGCAAAGGAACGGTGCTTTTATGCTCCGCTGACCAGTCGCTTCACAATTTAAAAAGCGATCAATCTGCGTTCCGTTTAATGAAAGAAGAGTCAGAAAAAAATCATCAAGTAGAATTTCAGCTTACCGATACCGGCGATTATCTCAGATTCATCTATTTTGTCATGGGAGATTGCGCATAATCAAAACACACAACCATCCCCACAGAAATGTATTTCCATTCCTGTGGGGAATTTTTATATTCTGTAAGGTCTGCCCTGCCCGCACTCTCTATGACGGCAGAATGAAAAACGGCCGTACCGCTCCAAACGCATCACACCAGTCATAATCCACATCTCCGCCCGCATCCACGTAATGTACACAACCGGAACTGCAGCCGGATGGCGTGGAGTTTGGAGTAGCAAGCCACCAGCGTCCATCCGAATTTAAAATATGTTCCCTGCATTCCCGATATAAATCCAACGTGGGAATCGCCAGGATATCCCCATCCACTTCTCCATAATCCTTTAACCCGTCCAATGAAAGTAAATTTGTCCGAATCGGCGAAAGCCTCTCTCCGAATTCTTCCCGTAAATCTCTGGCAAGATCACTGTTGTTGAGATTTCTGCGGACATAGGAATCGGCATAATTATTGGACTCACCAAACTCCGATTTTCCAAGGCTTCCGTCCATCAGATAATATGTACCCGTTTCATCCGTTTTCATTACGGTCCACGCCCGGTTGCAGATGACGCAGATTCTTTTGTGCATATAGTCCCTTACGGCGTTCCGAAATTCCATTTCGTATCTGCCGGCGTTCGTTTCATACCAGTCCGGTACTATATCCTGATCTGCCCGATACGTCCATTCGCTGGCATCCGCCGCCCGGTTCCCATGTTTTGGTATCAGTTCTGCTTTTACAAATGCTTTGGAAGCATTCATATAATTATCTTCCATTCCAAGCTGATTCAATAAATCAGTATGACTTTCATTTCCGTCCGGTGTCAGCACCACTCTGTTCCTTAAAATAATCCCGCTTTTAAATTGACACATGCCAAACCTCTCCTTTTACTTATCTTTTTTGGCGTTCCTCTTGCTGTAGCATAATTTCATCAAACGTACGACTTCTCATCCAAAAGCTGTCTCAGACATTTCCATGTGTTTTACCATTTTCTTGTAATGAATCACCGCCTCCCTAAAAAAGTGTATAAAAAATACAGGTTCGAAAGGTATGATTTTATATATGCATCACAACCCGAACACAACATAAAAGTAACAATTCCCCGATACAAAATCGGGAAATCTGTTCTCTGTATTATGAAATTAATTGTTTTGAAATTTTGCTGAAATGCCGGAATTCTTTTTCTATTGCTCATTATAAAGCAAACATACATGTTTGTCAATGCACATTATGAACAAACGTTCTTATTTTGCATGACGCAGGAAAAGACCGGAGTTTTGCATCCGAAATCTCCGGTCTCATTTCTTTTTTTTACCGTCGGTTTACTCTTTCATTTTTCTATTTTCCACCTATCGCCTTTATTTTCTTTTTATGATACATCAAAATTGTTAGAAAGTTGTAACGAAATGCAGCAGAAACCACATAATTTTTCTTTCGTTCCAAAACTCCCGCAGCCGCCAGGCATACAAGCGCCATTCCGGATACTGCCTTTCCCAGGAATGCGCCGGGCGCATGATACACAATCTCGATCCTGTGCTCACCTTTTGAAATCTTCGCTCCGAGAAACGCCGTATTTACGATTTCTTTTTCCGTGCGCGTTCCGTCGATCCAAATCTCAAATCCAGGATCATACGGAATCGACGTCACAAGATATCCCGTGCGCACGACGTCCATATCTCCGCAGATCCGGCTGCCTTCCGTCATCTTCCAGTCCGGACAAAACGCAGACTGGTATAAGGAGTCCTCGCTTAATACAGCCGCATCTCCCAAAAAACTTCGGATATTTGAGATCGAATACGTTCCTTCCCCAAACAAAAGCTCCGCTTTTTTCTGCCCTTTCTTTAACTTCATCACATAAGTAAACGTCCGATTTCCGTTATAATACACATGGCTTTTTGCACTTAAATTGTTGCGTATTCCCGCAAGTTCTATGATGACATCCTGACTCTTCCTGCGGTTTTTTACATCAAACTGTAAAAATAAAATCCGTTCTCGATCTGCTTCCGATCCTGCCACAGCCAGCGATGTTTTTACTTTTTGTTTTGTTTCGATTTGATAGCCGCTATCCGTTTTATGTATGCCGAGATGTTCCAAAATCCGAACTTCCGTCTCCCATATATCCGGCATAGATGCCGTAATCTCCCGCGTATCCGGCTCTGTTCCGCCTTTGGCTGCCGCATACCGCATCAATATCGTCTGATTGTATGGAAACGCCATATTCCGATATGCGTCTTCTGCAATCACCTGATCCGTCGCATAAATGACCGGCGCTGCATTCTCCTGCCTGCTGACAGAAATCTTACCGTCTGTATCTTTTTCTGCATTCTCTCCCACCCGGTATTTTACTCCCATAAATTTCTGAAACAGCGGGTTTTCCGAAACCGACTGCATCAGGCAGTTCCGCAGAGGCTGTTCTGTCTGAAACACATTTTCCCGAAAATCTTTATATAACTTTTGATAAGCGGAAGAATACGATGAAACCGACCACTGCCGCACATCCCATGTACGATTGATATTTGCCTTTTTTTCCTCATGGCTGCCGCTTTGTTCCAGCCGATAGAGTCCCTCTTCCTGCCGCAGTACGCCAGAAATTTCCTCTCCCCAGGAATCATCCGTCACGCTCCTGTAAACATCGGCATTTAACCGGTCGGTTCCGTTTCCGTTTTGTACTGCAGCGGATAACAAAAGACAAATCATCGACGGAAGCAAAAAAACAGGAAACATCTTCTTTGTTTGATCCCTCTTTTTTTGATACCACAGAAAAAACAGAAGCAGCAGCAGCAGCTCTGCAAACATCATCCCATAGATCTCCGTCAGTTTCCCATGACCGCAGATCAAAAACGAGCAGACACTCCAAGTGACAGAAGCCAAATATCCTGCCAGATACATCCGGCTAGAAAATTCTTTCCGCCGGATCCCTTCCAGACAAACCGCCGTCAGATAACAGAACACCGGAAGAAACGGAATTAAGGATTTCCCTCTCGCGTAAAGCCCTCCGTTTAACACCCAGGAAAAAAACGGAATTGTGATCACGGTCAAACACCCTGCCGCTAAAAACCGCTCCTTAAGATTTCTACCTGCCAGGCAGAGAAACAAAACGCTAAGAATTCCGATTGTAAGCCCGATTCCATATCCGTCATACGCAAACCGGCTTTGCGAAAAATCGGGAAACAATAACGAAACAGACAGCCCCTGTTTGGAACCGTCGTTTCTTGCAAACAATGCGCATGCCGTCGGAACGAGCAAAACGCCGGCAAGGCACACGGCTGCCGCAGTCGGAAAGATAAAACCAAACACACGTCTCTTAGGGCTCTGTTTTTCGCATCGGCTTACGCCGTACAGACATAATGCCAAAAGTCCTCCAATAGAAAAATAAAAACTCGTCATAATCATCAGAAAAACGCCTGCCAGATAAAGTCCGTATTTTCTTTTATTCCAGTACCGATCCACGCCGATTATAGCCATACATAAAAACGGCATATAGTTTACAAACATGATCTGGCGGTGTGACTGGTAAATCATCGACGCTGCCAAAAGAAATACTACCGTAACCGACAGCCGCACCTGTGCGGAAAATCCATGCGTGCCCAGCCAGTAATACATCAGCAGAACCGACGCTGCAAGGCACAAGATACTTACCGCCATCAAATAATCACCCATATTTACAAACGGCAGCAGGTAAGACGGCAAAATAACAGGATTGTACAAACCATAATAGGAATAATTGTAAATATTCTGCCCTGCCCCAAGTTGCGCCGCAAACTCCGGGAACCATTGTCCCGTCGCATAAAACTGCTGCCTAAACTGATCCGGAATTACGCTGTGCTGACTGAACCAGTCACCGTTCGATGCAAAAAGACCAAAACGTCCGACCAAAAACCATACCATAAACAATGTCAAACCCAGCAGGAAAAAATAAGTTTTATTTCTGATTTTCTTCATAGAAGCGCCTCCTTTACTTCTATGGTAGGCTTCTTCCCTTAGAAATCCCATAAAGTATTTCTTAAGGTTTCTAAAGAATTTCCTATTTTTCATTAAATCTTGTATAATATACTGGAAAATACAAAGGAGACTATCATTATGACACAGGAGATCCCGCATATTTTAATTGCCGACGACAATCCTGAAATCCGTGAAATTATTAAAGTGCTGTTGACCGGAGAAGGGTTTTCGGTTACGGAAGCAAAAGACGGAACATCCGTGCTTACAGAAATCAAAAAACAGGCATTTGACCTGATCATTCTTGACATCATGATGCCGGGTATGAACGGATATGAAACGTGCCAGAGTATTCGGGAAGCAAGCAATGTCCCGATTCTATTTTTAAGCGCCAGAACGACCGACAGCGATAAAATTCTCGGTTTTTCCAGCGGAGGAGATGATTTTTTGGAAAAACCGTTTTCTTATCCGGAACTGATCGGACGCGCAAAAGCTTTGATCCGCCGCTACCACGTCTATCAGGGAAAAGAAAAGCAAACGGCGGCATCGTCTGTCAGACAGCTCTCCGTGCGCGGGCTGATGATCGATTCGGAACGGGAAGAAGTATTTCTGCACGGGCAAAAAATAGAACTGACCAGTACGGAATATGAAATGCTGCGACTGCTTGCATCCAACCGCCGCCAGATTTTTTCCGCACAGCGTCTATATGAAGCCGTCTGGGATGATCCCTGGTACTACGGAGCGAACAACACCGTAATGGTCCATATCCGCAATTTACGCCAGAAAATAGAAAAAGACCCAAAAAAACCGGTTTTTATTAAAACGGCATGGGGAAAGGGGTATCATTTTGACTAGATTACATTCTATAAAAGAACGAATTTCCCATATCAAAATACGCACAAAGCTCTTTCTTCTGATCCTGGTCACAGGATCGCTCTGCCTTTCGTTATTTCGTTTTCTCTGGCATAACAAATGGAGCGTATACTACGGTCTGGCAGAACGGCTTCCTTCCAGCCTGCGCTTTTTTCCTATGCCGAAAGATGATTTCTGGACAAAATTGATAGAAGAGGCAAAAAAATACGATGTTCCGGATTTTGAAGACGATGAAGACGCAGTAAATGCCATTCAGCCGTACTTTTCTCTGGCAGATGACTATACCGGCATCTCAATCTACGGCCTGGAAGACGGGCTGTACAGGGCAAGCTGTTTTCCGGAGGCTATGCTTTGGAGCGAGCCGTTCAATACATTCTTCCAATTGACCTATCGATGGATTGACGAAGACGTAAACCAAAACCATGAACGCGCGATTAAGTTTAAAAACGGTTATGCCTCGGTACTGGTTTCCTTTTACCACAGCTCTTTTTTCATTGTTCCTTACGCCGTATTCTGCATGTTTTTGTGTATATTTCTGTTTCTGTTCGTCATATTGTTTTTTGTCGGAAAGAAAATAAAAACGATCGCCCGTTTAGAACATGCTATTTTGCAGATGTCCTCCGGCGATCTTACCACCCCTGTGCAAAGCGCAGGCTGCGACGAAATCGGTATTCTGGCAATAGAGCTTGACAGTCTCCGCTCTGCGCTACGCGAAAATTTTCTGCACGAACAGGAAGTACACAAATCCAATCAGGAGCTGATTGCCGCCCTCTCTCACGATCTGCGTACGCCGCTTACAATATTAAAAGGATATCTGGAAATTCTAAATCTCAACCGGAATCCGGATATGCAGACGGAATATATCAGCCGCTGTATTGCCAAAACAGACGATTTAAAAGAAATGACAGACCGGATGTTTGAATATGCGCTGGTCTTTGACGAAGCAGAAGAATCCGGAGAAAACCTTTCGCTTGTATCGCTTCCGGTTTCGTTTTTCTTGAACGATTTGCAGGAACACTCCGATTTTTTGCGTCTGGCAGGGTTTACAACAGACCTTCAGTTCCCCGATTCCAACGCTTCTATTTTTTCTTCTGCCGCAGTGACTGCGGATGAGACAATGGTAAAACGCGTATTGAATAATCTGTTTTCCAACATTATGAAATATGCGGACAAAAAAGAAGCCGTTTCCCTTTCGGCTTCTTTGGATCAATTTCTCATTGTTTCTATCAAAAACAAAGTAAAAGAAAGTAATTTGTCCAATCAGACAGAAAGCACGCAGATTGGATTAAAAAGTGTGCGTAAAATGATGGATCATATGAACGGAACCGTGGATTTTCAGATGGAGGAAACATTTTTTGTGGCGCAATTGCAATTTGGGGTTAGAGGATGAATAAAGCCTTTGCGGGCTTTATTCTTAGTCGATTGCGGAATATTTGGATTTAATGTTGACTTTTCAACTTCCCTACTGTCAATATAAATCGGAAAGTTAATCTCTATCGACTTTATTATTTTGATATGGAACATAAGCATCAAGCCATGGTGACTGTTTATGCGTTAATGATACAAGGACAAGGATAAAACCAGATAAGGATAAAACTCAAAATATATTCAACTTTACTTGCCGAAAGAAGATGTCCTTATCAAAATGTTTTTTGGGGATGTCCACAGTGATAGCGAGCATCGGATTGCGTTAACCACAATCCCAACCACAAAACCTTTTAGGAATAGGATAGAAGCATGTTAATGGATATGTTATAATTCTTGTGTTGTCCAACCTACACCCGGCAACGGGAGGAGGTGTTTGCATGGAGTTTGTCATATCTTTTATAATCGCTGTTGCGGCTGGTGTAGCCTGCCACTACATCATCAAATGGCTTGACAGTGACCGAAAGGACAACAAATAGCCTAGTGGGAGCTTTGCCACTATAAAAGAAAAGAAGAATCCCCAAACTGTACGCTACTACGGTTTGGGGATTCATTCTACGTTCACATGGAACTGTCATATCTTTTTGCCTATCGGCATTATAGCATATGCAAAGCCTTTTTTCAATATGCTTTTAGCAATCTAAAATTTATCCTTATTTGCTATCAACCAAGTATTAAAATACAAAAATGGCTTATTTTTTGACACTTTTTAAATCTATACAAGCAACTGCCGATACCGGTTCACGCAGGCCAATATCTCCTGCCTCCGGGGACGGGCCAGGGAGGAACGGACATCGCCGTGCTCAAAGAGCCCTTCCAGCCCTTGATTATTCAGCAATGCTTCCAGCTGATCCGCAAGAGTCGGCATATTTTTCTTTCCGTCCATAACCTGCAATTGCAGAAATTTAAGGAGATAAGCCAGAGCCATAGTCTGCTCCCCGTCCCGAAGCTGTTCCAGATAGCGAAGCTCCACGGCATCCCGTCCCAGAAGCAGCTCATGGGTCCCCATAGCCTTAAGCTTCAGCCGGTCATCCCGCTTTACGGTAGCATTAGCCCTGGGACAGCGGTTGGCGGAGTAGGCCGGGAATTTATCCTGCTTAGTGGAAAATACGGGAAATGCCGCTGCAGCCTCCTTTGCACGCCCGGTAATATCGTAGGGCACATATTCCTTCATCTGCACCACCGTGTCAGCTACATGGAAATAGGAGCCGGAGCTTCCCGCCACAATCACGGAAGAAATACCGAAATCCTCATAAAGACTGCGAACCCGCTCAATAAAAGGGATAATCGGCTCTTCTTCCGGCGCCACAACCTGCTGCATCAGCTTATCACGAATCATAAAGTTGGTGGCGGAGGTATCCTCGTCAATCAGCAGAAGCGTGCTGCCGCTCTCCATGCTTTCCATCAGATTCGCGGCCTGGGAAGTACTGCCGCTGGCATCCTCCGTAGAGAAATGCCGGGTATCCCTGCGCCCCGGAAGCTGACGGATAAAGGGGGAAATATCCACGCCCGTTACGCTTCTGCCATCCTCGGAGCGCAGCTTCCAGGCGCTTTCGTCCGTGATAACCAGTTCCCGGCCGTCGCCGCCGATGTGATTGTAGACGCCGTACTGGAGTGCCTGGAGCACCGTGGACTTTCCGTGATAGCCGCCGCCCACAAAAAGGGTAATGCCCTTGGGGATGCCCATGCCCGTTACAGGCCCGCGGTTGGGAAGGTCAAGTGTCACTTCCATAGAAGCCGGAGACTGAAAGGCCACGGCCTCCTGCATGGGGCGATCCGAAACGCCGCTCTGTCTGGGGAGAATGGAACCGTTTGCAAGAAAGGCGCAAAGCCCCAGAGCCGGAAGCTGCTCTCGGATATACTGTTGATCCTCACATAGCTCAATAGCGGCCTTTAAGCGGTTCTTGTTAATTTTCTGGAAATAGAGGCTGGCGTGAACACAGTCCGGCAGAATGTCGAAGAGCATTTTCTCAAGCTCCCGGGCGTCAATGGTCCGCCCTCTGGCCGGAAATCCCGCTTCAAAACGCAGAGTTACATTGCCCTCCCGAACCCGGCAGGCCGTGCGCTCCAGGACTTCCTGTCCGCAGCGCGAGGCGCCGAGAAGTCCGCTCTTACCCGAACCCTTGGCCTGCTTGCTTCCCGAAGAGAGCTGCGCGGCAAAGAGACGCGTCAGATGATCCTGCAGGGTAATGCGCTTGGGGTAGGTGTCATAGTACTCGGCGGGAAATCCTGCTTTTTTTCCCGATACAAGAACCGACAGCCGGGAGGGAGAGGCAAAAGGATCTCCCTGCACATGGTCAATGGAAAGGACAAAGCTTCCGAAGTCGTACTGTCCTCTTAGATCTTTATAAGCCGGATAGCTCCGGTGATCGATAGAGCGAAGATTCGCCCGCAAATCCTGTGATGATTTCATAAAGATATGCTCCTCGTCTTAAAATAAATTTGTATTGGTGAAAGGTCTCTGCATTTTATTGTAAATCAGAACAAAATTCCGGTCAATGAAAACATTGTTTTTTCAGATCCATGTTCGTATAATGAAATTGGAAAAGAACAAATGCAATATGTGAAAAGGAACCCTTCATGCAGACAAAGAGCACAAAAAAAGTAAAAATATGTAAGAAATCACGGCGGTTGCAACCCGAAGTTTACAAATTTCCAAGTGCACTTGGTGGTTGACAACCGAAAAAAAGCCTAAAATAAGCACATACCCAAGGGGATATGTACATGTACGGATATATGGAGCTTAAAAACAACAACGCTTGAAACAGTGTCAAAAGAAACAGAATGAAATATTTCGGAACTGGAGCGTATGGAACAGCAGGGAACAAACAGTACATAGAAGGATTTGCAAACGCACGGATTTGCGGCCGGAAATTCTTCTGCCTTAGGATATGCGGGATGTGCTGGTTGTACCTTATATAACTGGAATAGAAAGGATGGAAAATTATGATTTTGGCAGATAAAATAATTGCATTGCGAAAACAGCATGGATGGTCTCAGGAGGAGCTGGCCGGGCAGCTTGGAGTATCCCGGCAGGCGGTATCCAAGTGGGAGAGCACCGCGTCCATACCGGATCTGGAGCGGATTTTGAAAATGAGCCAGATTTTTGAGGTGAGCACTGATTATCTGTTGAAGGAAGAGCTGGAGGAGCCGTCAGCAGATGTTTCTGTGAGGTCAGAGGATCAAGATGAACCCAAAGAGCAGAGACGCAGTGTGTCATTGGCGGAAGTAAATACATTTATAGAAGACAAATGGCGGCTGGCTCTGCCAAATGCACTTGCTGTTGCCGCCTATATTCTGTGCCCGGAGGTTCTGATTTTTCTTGGAGGCTGGTTAGAACGGGGGGATGTGGGAATAACAGAGGATGCGGCCATGGGAATGGGACTTATCGTTCTGCTTATTATAGCAGCCGGAGCGACCGTTTTAATAATTCAAAATGGATGCAGAATGGAAAAATATGAGTTCCTGAAACAGGGGGATTTTCAGCTGCAGTATGGTGTGGAGAGTATTGTACGAAAGCGGCGGGAAGAGATGGAGCAGTCTTACCAAAACCGTGTGACTGCCGGCATCTTTCTGTGCATTATGTCTGTGCTTCTGGTGTTTGTGGTTATGGGTTTTTATGGGGAAGATGATTTCCTGGGTGTTCTGAGTGTTAATTTTATGCTGCTTTTAACCGCTGCAGGTGTGATGTTGATTGTGTGGGCAGGAGAACAATGGGAGACCTGCCAGATGCTTCTTAAGGAAGGAGAGTTCAAGCCTGAGAATCAGCGTCTGCGGACAGTTCTTAAGATATACTGGTGTGTGGTGACAGCACTTTATCTGGGCTTAAGTTTCCTGACCAATGACTGGCACAGAACCTGGATTGTTTGGCCCTGCGCGGGCGTATTGTCTGCGGCGGTGAAAGGAATTGCCAAAAAGCAGAAGCACAGCAGGGATTGAAGTTCAGTTTTTTATAAAATATGACAATAGATGTCATGTTTTGTGTGGTAGATTAAGTTCCAGAAGCAGGAGGCTGCCAGAGAATCAAAACGGCTTTCTCTTGAAAAAGCACACATGCCTCAACCAGATAGGAAGGTACGAAAGGAGATCGGATAAATGGCATCCAGATTAGAATTTGTAGAGTATGTTTTGGAGCAGCTGCAGGGAGCAGGCACTATCACGTATCGGAAAATGTTCGGTGAATATGGAATTTACTGCGATGGAAAATTTTTTGC
>OFFE01001414.1_pt1 | contig 17290 bp, 11 predicted proteins | sample 1521371 | NCBI WGS metagenome assembly OFFE01 (sample SAMEA3504131, study PRJEB24116) | mouse gut metagenome | biome: mouse gut; feature: mouse-associated habitat; material: faeces | place: Denmark | collected 2011 | reverse complement strand
AGGGCAGGAGCCAGACCGGCATCGTGGCATGCGCCTCCATCGACGACTACGATGCAGGCGTCATAAAAAAGCATGAGAACACCCGGGCGGACAAGGAGCAGGACAGAATCCGCCATGTGGACGTGTGCGACATGCAGACAGGGCCTATCTTCCTGGCATATCGTTCGGACGCGGTGCTTCGGGAGATCATCGGGGCAGTGAAAAAAAATCCCCCGGCCTGCAGCTTCGTCTCCGAGGACGGCATCGGGCACAGGGTCTGGGCCATAATGGGAGAGGAGCATCCCATGGGAGAGGAGCATCCCATGGAGGAAGACGAGACGGAAGCGGGCAATGCGCTCCAGGGCATCCGGCAGCGGTTCGCCCGGATGGATGCCATATACATCGCGGACGGCCATCACCGATGCGCCTCTGCCGTGAAGGTGGGGCTCATGCGGCGGCAGGCCCATCCGGACTATACAGGAGAGGAGGAGTTCAACTATTTCCTCTCGGTGCTGTTCCCGGACGAGGAGCTGCATATCCTGGATTACAATCGCATAGTATTCGACTTGAACGGTTATACGAAGGAGGGCTTCCTGGAGAAGATTTCCGAGGGCTTCCAGGTGGAGGAAGCGCCGGAGGCACCCTACCGTCCCAAAAGGAAGGGGCAGTACGGCATGTACCTGGACGGCGCATGGTACCGCCTGACGGCCAGGCCTCATATTTTATCTGAGGATGCCGTGGACGGACTGGACGTCTCTCTGCTCCAGGACCATCTGCTGGGCCCTGTCCTGGGCATCCTTGACCCGAAGACGGACAAGCGCATCGACTTCGTGGGCGGCATCCGCGGATTGAAGGAGCTGGAGCGCAGGGTGCAGGAGCGGCGGCAGCTGACTTCGGAGAAAGGATCTGGGGGAGAGGCCTTGCCCGCGGGACAGGGGACCGGGGCGGATATGGCGGTGGCGTTTTCCCTGTATCCCACATCCATGCAGGAGCTGTTCGCCGTGGCGGACGCGGGGAGGCTGATGCCGCCCAAGTCCACCTGGTTCGAGCCAAAGCTGCGCAGCGGACTGTTCCTGCACAGCCTGGAGGGATGAAGCGCTTCACCGAACATGGCAGGAAATCAGAGAAATCAGAGAACGAGAACGGTTTCATAGAACGATAAAAAGGCATCAAAGAAAGGAAACAGACGGCATGACGAACAAACTTTATCAGTTGATGAACTGGCCGAAAATCGAGGAGATCATCTACTCCGAGTGCGACAATCCCCACGAACTGCTGGGCCCCCACAGAGCCGGGAAACAGACCCTGGTGCAGGCATATTTCCCGGGAGCGGAGCAGGCTCAGATTGTGTTCGAAGGGACCGGCCAGCGGGTGGAGCTGGAGCTGGCGGACGAGGACGGCTTTTTTGCCGCGCTGCTGCCCCGGAAGGAGAGCGAGGTTCCCGCTTACCATTACCTGGTGAAAGGGAAGGACGGCAGCGAGAACGTCCGCGGCGAGGCATACCGCTTCGCGCCTCAGATTACAGAGAGCGATATGGACAAGTTCCAAAGCGGCATCCATTATACCATCTATGAGAAGCTGGGCGCCCATCCCATGACCATCGACGGCATCAGGGGCGTGTACTTCGCCGTGTGGGCCCCGAACGTCATGCGGGCCAGCGTGGTGGGGGACTTCAACGGCTGGGACGGCAGGATCCACCAGATGAGGCGGCTGGGGGACTCCGGCATCTTCGAGATTTTCCTGCCGGACGCAAAGGCGGGGGACAATTATAAATTCGAGCTCAAGATAAAGGGCGGGATGACCTATCTGAAGGCAGACCCCTACGGCAATGCCGCCCAGCTTCGGCCGGAGACGGCTTCGGTGGTGGCGGATCTGGACAGCTTTGTCTGGGAGGACGGGGAATTCCTGAAGGGCCGGGCCGGATTCCAGACCGGGAACGCGCCTGTGAGCGTGTATGAGATGTATCTGGGCTCCTTTGTGGCCCCTGCCCAAGAGGGGGAGGCCTCCGGCGGCTACGCCAATTACCGGGAGATCGCGTCGCAGCTGATCCCTTATATCAAGAAGATGGGCTACACCCACGTAGAGCTGATGCCCGTCATGGAGCATCCCCTGGACGGCTCCTGGGGATACCAGGTGATCGGTTACTACGCGCCTACGGCCAGGTACGGCTCTCCGGAGGATTTCATGTATTTCGTGAATGAGCTCCACAAGGCGGGCATCGGCGTGATCCTGGACTGGGTTCCGGCCCATTTCCCCAGGGACACCTACGGGCTTTCCAACTTTGACGGCACCTGCCTTTACGAGCATATGGATCCCAGACAGGGCTGCCATCCCCACTGGGGCACATTGATCTACAACTACGGCAGGCCCCAGGTCTCCAATTACCTGATCGCCAACGCCCTGTTCTGGGTGGAGAAGTTCCACGCGGACGGCATCCGCATGGACGCGGTGGCCAGCATGCTCTATCTGGACTATGGGAAAAAGGACGGCGAATGGGTGGCCAACATGTACGGCGGCAAGGAGAACCTGGAGGCCATCGAGATGATCAAGCACCTGAACTCCGTCATGAAGAAGCGCAATCCGGGCGTGCTGAGCATCGCCGAGGAGAGCACCGCCTTCCCCAGGATCACAGGGGCACTGGAAGAGGACGGCCTGGGCTTCGACCTCAAGTGGAACATGGGCTTCATGAACGACTATCTGGGCTACATCAGATACGACCCCTATTTCCGGGCCCACCATCACGGGGAACTGACCTTCAGCATGGTCTATGCCTACAGCGAGAAGTTCATGCTGGTGTTCTCCCACGATGAGGTGGTGCACGGCAAGGCCTCCCTGATTGGGAAGATGCCCGGGGACCGGGAGCAGAAATTCGCCAACCTCCGCCTTACCTATGCTTATATGATGACGCATCCGGGCAAGAAGCTGCTGTTCATGGGGCAGGATCTGGCCGAATTCGATGAGTGGAACGAGGCCAGGCCTGTGGAATGGGAGCTTGCCCAGGTGCCGGAGCACCAGGGGATTTCGGAGCTGGTAAAGGATCTGAACCATCTCTACCGCACCAGCCCCGAGCTGCACGCGCTGGACGATGCGCCGGAGGGCTTCGAGTGGGTGAACCATATCTCCTGGGAGGAGTGCTTCCTGACCTACCTGCGCAGGGGCGCTAAGAAGGACGAGATTCTGGTGGTCGCGGCCAATTTCTCGGGAATCGAGAAGGAGCTCACCATCGGCGTGCCCTTCCATGGGAAGTACAAGGAGATATTCAATTCCGACAGCGAGAAATACGGCGGCTCAGGGATCGTGAACGGCAGGGTGAAGCGGTCGAAGGAGACGGAGTGGGACGACAGGCCCTATTCCATCACGGTGAAGACAGCGCCCCTGTCCCTGAGCATCCTGAAGTATATCCCCTTTACGGCCCAGGAGCTGGCGAAGGAGAAAGCGGACAGGGCGGATAAGGCATCACCGAAGAAAAAGACTGCATCCCACACCGGGGACAGCGCGGATAAGAGGGTGGCCGCGGAAAAGAAGAGCACCACAGAAAAGAAGAGTGCTGCGGAAAAGAAGAGCACTGCGGAAAATAAGAGCGCCGCAGAGAATAAGAGCGCCGCAGAGAATAAGAGCACCGCAGAAAAGAAGAGGACTGCGGAAAAGAAGAGCGCCGCAGGGAAGAAGGGCATAGCGGAGAAGAAGAGCGCCGGGAAAAAGAAGGCTGTCGCCGGATAGACAGGAGGAATGGGCGATGGGATGGAGGAATAGCCCTCCGCGGGAGGAACGCCTCCCGTGGAAGCTGTTTGGGGTATTGCTGGCCGTAGGCCTGCCGCTTGCATCCTGCGGAATCATGCCGGAGGAGGAAGAGCTTCCTGCCGCTCCTGTGATTCGCTCCTATGAGGCGGAGGAGTACCAGCAGACCACGGTCATGCGGGGCGATATGGTTTTGACCAAACGGGTCAAATGCACCTACGCATCAGCCAGACAGGAGAAATACAGCTTCTCCCTGGGCGGCCTGTACATAGACAAGGTGTATGTCAGCGAGGGACAGCAGGTGGAGAAAGGGACCCTGCTGGCGCAGTTGGAACAGGGAGACCTGCCCCGGCAGATTTCCGACGGGGAATACGCGCTGCGGGCGCTGCAGGTCAGCCGCTCCTATCTGCCGGAATACCAGAGGCTGGAGAGGGAGAGGAAGGATGCCCTCATAGCGGATATGGAATATCAGATAAAGGACCGGATGGCATGGTCGAAAAATGACCAGACAGAGGAAGAGAAGGCAGCGTATATAGACCAGGCAAACGCAATCCTGCTGCAGCAGATAGAGCTGGAAAAGCAGAGGGATGCCGCTGTGGAAGCCGACGCAAGGAAGCTGCAGGAGGCGGACGACGCCATCTACATCGCGGGCTTACGACTGCAGGAGCTGAGGGAAGAACTGCAGGAGCGGCGGATTTACGCGGACATCAACGGAACGGTCACATATCTTCAGAAGACGAAAGAGGGCGACCGCTCCGTGAAGGGAAAGGTCTTCGTCATCCTTGCCGACCTGGACACGGTGGTGTTCACCGTAAAGGGGGAGGACGCGCGGTATTTTCCGGTGGGCACCCAGACCACGGTCCTCTGCGGAAAAAAAGAATTCCCCGTCCGGGCAGTGGAGCCGTCGGAGCTTGGGCTGCCGCAGCAGCAGGAGGGGGATGAGCCCATGGCCTATCTGCAGCTTCTCCAGCCCGATCCCACCCTGGAAAACGGGGAGTCCGGAACCGTTCAGGTCACGCTGGACCAGAGGGAGGACGTGCTGTACGTGAACAAGGAGGCCATAAAGGCGGCGGAGGGAGCCCAATTCGTCTATATGCTGGACGAGAACGGACTGAAGGTTCTGCGGGAAGTCGTCACAGGCCTGGAGAGCGATGACTACATAGAAGTCGTCAGCGGGCTTGCGGAGGGCGACAGCGTCATCGTAAACTAGTGCGCCGGTACACGAATTCCCGAGCACTGATTGCTAGGGATTCATGTATCGGGGTACTAAACCGGCCCCGCACGGAAACGGAGGCGGCATGAAAACGAATCTATTCGTTAGGAAGAATGTGGGATGAAGAGAAAAGCGGCACTGCTGACGGCACTGCTCCTCTCCGTAGGGCTGGCCGGATGCGGAACAGAGAAGGATTCTTCCATGGAGGCGCCAGAACTCCTGGAACCGGTGGATGTAAAGATGGACATAGCCACGGCCCGGACAGGGGATATCTATCAACTGTCTGCCTATAACGGTGAGGTGGTTCCCTATACGGAGGGACTTTCCTTTACCGTGGACGGCTATCTGGAAGCAATCAATGTCATGATGGGCGACATGGTGCAGGAGGGGGACGTCCTCGCCGTTTTGAGCGAGGAGCATATCGCGGAACAGATAGAGAGCCTGGAGGATGAGATAGACGACCTGGTCACAATGGGGGAGTTCAGCGACAGACAGGCCGCCGCGGACATCGAGATTGCCCGGGAGGAGCTGGAGATGCTGCATGAGGCCGGAACCTTCGGATATACGGGCGGAGTCAAGGAGCTGGAGATTCGTAAGCTGGAACTGGAGCTGGAGGAGGCAAGGCAGCTGCGGGGCCTGGAACTGCAGAAAAAGCAGGAGGCCCTGCGGGCGCTTCAGGATAAAGTGGGGAAAAATGAGATTACGGCCCCTTTCAGCGGAAGAATCGTCTATGTCAGCGATGGGAAAAAAGGGGATGCGGTGCTTGGCTATACCCCTGTAATCTACATGGCGGACGACAGCCGCCTGGGCCTGACTGCGGAGTATGTCTCGGAATCAGCCATAAACAGCGCGGACAGAGTCTGCGCGAAGATTATGGAGAAAGAATATGAGATCAGCTACATTCCCTATGAGAACAGCGAACTGGTGAAGATGGCCCTGGCAGGTGAGGAGATGAAAGCGCGGTTTTCCCTTGAGACCGAGGATACGGCGCTCTGCGCGGGCCAGTTCGCCGTGATCATGGTCTATCAGCTCTACAGGGAGGATGTGCTGACCATTCCCATAAATGCGCTGTACAGGGATGGGAGCGGGCAATATGTCTACAGGCAGGTGGACGGCGCCCGGGTGCGGTGTGATGTGAAAGCAGGTCTGACCACGGATACGAAAGCGGAGATCCTGGAGGGACTTGAGGAAGGAGATATGGTCTATGTCCAGGATTAGAGCGTTTGGGCCTGCGCTGCTGCTTCTGGCGGCCGCCGTCCTCGGCGGATGCGGCGAAAGCGCACAGGAGGAGCCTGTTTACGACGGGGATCTCCTGGCCCCGGAACAGGCGAATTACGAGACCGTGCAGGCGGAGAGCGGAGCGTATATAAAGACCGTGGGCGGATCCATGCGCATGTACTATCCGGTTACCGCCGAGCTTCGGTGGGAGGAGGACAACGCCCGGTTCCGGGAGATTCTGGTGAGGAAAGGGCAGGAGGTGAAACAGGGCGACAGCCTGGCCACCTTCGATATCGATGTGAGCAGGGCGGACAGGGAGGCGCTGGCGCTGTCCCTTGCCAGAGCAATCGAAGATGCGGAGCTGGGGAAGCAGGAGCGCCTGACGGCCATAGAGGAGGCCAAAAAGAAGCTGCAGGAGCTGAACGGGCGCGAGCTGAACATCGCCCGGCTGCGGGTGGGAAAAGCGGAGACGGAATATGAGCAGTTCGTCTACCAGTCGGAGAGGGAGATTGCCCGACTGCGGGAGAGCCTGGAGGAGATTGACCAGGAGATTGCCGACGATACATTGTTCGCTCCTTTTGACGGTGTGATCGACACCATCGCCACCTATAACCCGGGGGATCCGGCGACGAAAGATATTGTTGTAGTCTCCATGCATTCCACGGAGAGCTTCTATCTTGTGGCCGATGATGCCAGCGGCAGGCTGCGCTACAATGCGGAGGTCACCGTGGAGGCGGGAAAGCGCAACGACAGGAAAACCTATGAGGGCAGGGTCGTGGCGGCGCCCTCGATTCTGCCCTCATCGGTGCCCCAGGGCATGGCTTTGGTGGAGCTCTACGGCGATATTCCGGTGGAGGCGCTGGAGGGGAACCTGCAGTACCAGTTCAATGTGGAGGAGCTGCAGGATGTGCTCCTGGTGGATTGGAGGGCCGTGGATTCCGAAAACGGGAAGAGCTATGTCTATGTGCTGGAGGATGACATGGTGCAGAAGCGGTATGTGGCCCCCGGCCTGAACAACAGGGAGAAGGTATGGATTCTGGACGGTCTTCATGAGGGGCAGACCGTGATAGCGGATTAGGGGGCGGCACAATGTTGAATTTTGTCTTCCGCAAGATTGAGAGCAAGAAATGGATGGTCATAAGCCTTCTGGTGGGCAATCTGCTGATGATAGCCATCGCCGCGGCCAGCCCCATGTACTCCCAGGCAGTCCTGCAGAGGACCCTGACCAGGAGCCTGAGCAGCTATTATGTGGAGCGCAGCGCCTATCCCGGCCTGATAATCGTGCGGGGGGCCTATGCCGCCGCAGGGGGCCGAAAGGAAGCCGATTTCGAGAAAATCGGCCAAGCGGCCCGGATGGTGGAGGAACTGACGGCGGAGCTGGACGTGCCTGCAGTCTTCATGGTGACCCAGTATTATAAGGGCAATGTGAAAGCCGCCCATGAGGTGGCGGTGGACGGCAGGAAAAATGAGCTGACTTTGAGGATAGCGGCCTTTACGGATCAGAAGGAGCACTTAAGCATCGTCAACGGAGACATGTGCGCGGGGGAGCTGGACGGCAACACCTTTGACGTCATGGTCAACGAGAGGACTTTTGTGGATCAGAACCTCATGCTGGGCGAGGTGCTGGATCTTTCGCTGAAGGACGCGTCGGGGGAGCCCTACCGGATCCGGATAGCGGGAATCTTTGAGAACAGGGAGCCCCAGGATATCTACTGGGTGGCGGAGCCAACGGCCTGGCGGGATGTCTGCCTGATGGACGAGGGGCTGTTCCGGGAGCTCTTCGCCAATGAGGAACGGCTGGACATGGGCTTCAACGCGGAATGGTACGCGTCCCTGGATTACCTTGCCATGCGTGGGGACCAGGTGGAGCGTTACCTCGGCGTGCTGGAGCGGTATCTGAAGGCCTTCGAGGAGATGGGCTATAAAAGCAATGCCGTCTATTTTAAATCCACCATGGAAAACTTCGTGCTGCAGGCGCAGAAGCTCAATGCCACCATACTGATCCTGCAGATGCCGATTTTCGTCCTTCTGGCCGCCTTCATCTTCATGGTGTCCAGGCAGATGCTGGAGATGGAGCAGAACGAAATCGCGGTCTACAAGAGCAGGGGCGCGGACAAAGGACAAATCGTGCTGGTGTATCTGCTGCAGAGCCTGATCATCTCCGTGCTGGGGCTGGCGGGAGGGATTCCGCTGGGCGTGCTGATGTGCAGGCTCCTGGGAGCGTCCAACTCTTTTCTGGAGTTCGTGAAAAGGGCGGCCCTGCCTGTGGAGATCGGGGCCAAGGTATGGATGGCCGCCGGGGCGGCAGCGGCCTTCAGCATCTGTACCATGGTGCTGCCGGTTATCCGGTTCGCCAATGTGAACATTGTGGCCCATAAGCGCGGGAAGAACCGGAAGTCCAGGAACCCCTGGTGGCAGAAGGTCTTCCTGGATGTGATTCTGCTGGGAGTGTCCCTCTACGGCCTGTACCAGTATTACGAGCAGAAGGAATATCTGGCCCAGAAGGTCCTGGAGGGAGCGTCCCTGGATCCGCTCCTGTACTTCTGTTCCTCCCTGTTCATGGTGGGGGCTGGGCTCTTTGTCCTTCGGATCTTCCCGCTGCTGGTGCGGCTGATATTCCTCATCGGGAAAATGTGGTGGCCCACTTCCCTCTATGCCTCTTTCCTGCGGATCATCCGGACGAAGAGCAATCAGGGCTTCCTGATGGTGTTCCTGATCCTGACGCTGTCCATGGGAATCTTCAACGCCCAGGCGGCGCGGACGATCAATGCCAATGCGGAGGAGCGGATCCGCTATGCAGACGGGGCCGACCTGGTGCTGCAGGAGGTCTGGAAGGACAACAGCGCCATGCTGAACAACATGGCAGGAGCGCCGGGCGGCGCAGGGCAGACCCAGGCGGAGCTGACCTACGAAGAGCCGGATTTCGGGAAATACCAGACCATGGAGGGCATAGAGAGCCTGACGAAGGTGTTCATCGATAAAAAGGTGAACGTATCCGTGGAGGGCGGAAAAGTCAGCAACGCCATGCTCATGGGCATCCATACCAGGGAATTCGGGGAGACGGCCTGGTTCAAGGAATCGCTCTTATCCGTCCACTGGTATGAATATCTGAACGCCATCTCCCAGAATGCAAGGGCCATTCTGGTGTCCTCCAATTTCCGGCAGAAGTACGGCTATGAGGTGGGGGATGTGCTGACCTACATCAACGGAAGCGGCGACGCCATGAGGGGCATCATCTACGGATTCGTGGACTACTGGCCCTGCTATTCGCCTGTCACCAGGGTGAAGGGCAGCGACGGCCTGTATACGGAGAAGGACAATTTCCTCATCGTGGCGCATCTGTCCCAGCTGCAGTCCTCCTGGGGGGTATCCCCTTACCAGGTCTGGATAAAGACGGAGGATTCGTCGCAGTTCATCTATGATTACGCGGAGGAGTCCGGAACACAATATGCTCTCTTCCAGGATGCCGCGGCGGAGCTGATCGAGCTGAAGAACGACCCGATCTTCCAGGGGACCAACGGCATCCTGACCATCGGATTCATCTGCGTGCTGCTGCTTTGCATCACGGGCTTCCTGATCTACTGGATTCTGTCCATACAGTCCAGGACGCTGCAGTTCGGCATCTTCCGCGCCATGGGCATGTCCATGGGAGAGATATTAACCATGCTGGTCAATGAACAGCTCTTCATCACGGGAGTGTCCATCGCGGCAGGAATCCTGGTGGGCATCCTGACATCCAGGCTGTTCATCCCGCTGATCCAGATAGCCTATACCTCGGCGGATCAGATGATACCTCTGGAAATCGTGAGCGCCAGGGGCGACTATGTGCGACTCTTTGCCATAATCGGGCTGGCGATACTGATCTGCATGTTCATTCTGGGCTGGCTGATTTCGAAGATCAAGATATCCCAGGCGCTGAAGCTGGGAGAGGACTAGCATATGGAGAAGACTGGCATATGGAAGAGAGGCGTTCCATGGAGAAGATTATTTCGGCAAAGGGGATCAGAAAGGGCTTCCCTGTGGCGGGAGGCGATACGTTCTGGGCCCTGAAGGGGCTGGACCTGGAGATTGCCAGGGGACAGCTGGCCATCCTGAAAGGAAGGTCGGGCTCGGGGAAGACCACACTGATGAATATCCTGAGCGCCCTGGATTACCCTTCAGAAGGGGAGGTATTCCTCCAGGGCAGCAACATCGTGGAGATGAGCGAGAAGGAGCGGGGGCTTCTGCGGCGCAGGAAGATAGGCTTCGTGTTCCAGTCCGTGGCCCTGGTGCCTATGATGACCGCTTATGAGAACGTGGAATTCGCCCTGCGGCTGGCTAAGTACAAGGGCAGCCGCAGGGAACGGGTGGAGGAGTGCCTGAAGATGGTGGGGCTGGGCAGCAGGCTGGCGCATCTGCCCCAGGAGCTTTCCGGCGGGGAGCAGCAGCGGGTGGCCATCGCCAGGGCCATTGCCCACAGGCCGGAAGTCCTGTTCGCGGATGAGCCCACGGCGGAGCTGGACACCAACACGGGCCTGCAGGTGGTGAAGATATTCAAGGAGCTGGCGGCTTCGGAGGGCGTGACGATCGTCATGACCACCCATGATACGGGGCTGATGGAAATCGGGGACGTGGTCTACCAGTTGGAGGACGGTGAGTTTGTTGGGTGAGGATATCATTATCTGTGAGAATCTGGTGAAGATCTATAAGACGAAGGATCTGGAAGTCCTGGCCCTCCAGGGGCTGGAGCTCAATATCGCCGCCGGGGAGCTGATGGCCATCATCGGCAACAGCGGCAGCGGCAAGTCCACCTTCCTGAACATGGTGGGAGGCCTGGACCGCCCTTCTGCCGGCAAGCTCACCGTGGACGGCAAGAACCTGTTCAAATTAAATGAAAGGGAACTGGTGGAATATAAACGGAATACCGTGGGCTTTGTGTGGCAGAATAATGCAAGGAACCTGCTTCCCTATCTCAGCGCCTGCCAGAATGTGCAGATGCCCATGCGGTTCACCGGCGGGAAGAATGAGAGGCAGCGCAGGGAGCGTGCCCTGGAGCTTCTGGAGATGGTGGGCATGGGCCATAAAAAGGACAGCCGCTTAAGCCAGCTCTCCGGCGGGGAGCAGCAGCGGATCGCCATCGCCATCGCCCTGGCCAACGATCCGAAGATCCTGCTGGCGGACGAGCCCACTGGTTCCGTGGATACGAAGACAGGCAACTATATCCTGGATGTGTTCCGGGACCTGAACAAGAACCTGGGGCTGACGATCGTCATCGTGACCCACGACCGGATGCTGTCCAAGAAGGTGAGCAGGGTGGTGGCCATCCGGGACGGGAAGACCAGCAGCGAGATGATCGTGAAGCAGAGCTATGCGGACAGGCTGGATTCCATCGGCATGTTCGAGGAGGCCCACGATGAGTACGCCGTGCTGGACAAGGCCGGGCGCGTCCAGATTCCCAGGGAATTCCTGGAGAGCCTGGGCGTCTCGGGGAACAAGGTGCGCATGGAGATAGAAGACGGAAAAGTGGTCATCAGCGCCCCCGAGGAGGAGCCGGATAAAGAACCGGCAGGCGACGGGATGGGGAGACAGCGGGCGAAGCAGGGGCGGATCCGGGGCACGAAGGAGAAGGCCTCCCCGCCGGGTGGGAAGGAACCGGAAGAGGACGCATGAGCGGACAGCCGTGTCCAGCGGCAGACCGGGAAGAGGCATGGGAAAGGATGATGGATTCATGACGATACATTATGGATTGGCGGCGGCCACTGGCAGCATCATGGAGGGCGTGGAGGAGCAGATACGGAAAGGGGCGGTTCAGGAATTCCTGGGCACGCTTCCGGAGAAGGCCCTGAACCTTGGGCTGCGCATCCTGCTGGCTGCGCTGTTTTTTCTGATAGGCGTAAAAGTAATTAAATTAATACGAAAAATCGTCAGAAAGCCCATGGAGCGGGCGGGCGCAGAGCTGGGGGTGATACAGTTCGTGGATTCCTTTGTCAAGGCCACCCTGTACGTGGTGCTGGTCATGGGGCTGGCGTCCTCCTTCGGGCTGGACGCGGCCAGCGTGGTGGCCGTGCTGGGCTCCGCCGGCGTGGCCATCGGCCTGGCGGTCCAGGGCAGCCTGTCCAATCTGGCGGGAGGGGTGCTGATACTGGCCCTGAAGCCCTTCCGGGTGGGGGACTACATTAAGGAGAGCTATTCCAACCAGGAGGGCACGGTGACGGAGATCCAGATTTTCTACACCAAGCTCCTGACCCCGGACAACCAGACCGTCATCCTGCCCAACGGCAACCTGGCCAACAACAGCCTGGTGAACATCACCATGCAGGAGGTACGGCGGATGGACGTGACGGTGGGCATCTCCTACAGGGCGGATCTGAAGAGGGCCAAGGCGGTGCTGGCCGGGATACTGGAGGAGGATGAGGCGGTGCTGAAGGACCGGGACATGCTGGTCTTCGTGTCCGAGCTGGGCAGCTCCTCCGTGGTGCTGGGCGTGCGGTGCTGGTTTAGGCAGGAGGATTTCTGGCAGGGCAAGTGGCGCGTCACGGAGGAGTGCAAGCTGAGGCTGGATGAATGCGGGATCGAGATTGCGTATGACCAGTTGGATGTGCATATTGACGGAAAATTAGGATAGAATAGCGCGGAAAACCATAAAATTTGCAAAAAGCAAAAAAACAGTTGCAAAATACGGGAAAAGCTTGTATAATAATATTCGGTTCTGCGGAACAGGCTTCTGTGGCTCAGTTGGTAGAGCGATTGATTCGTAATCAATAGATCACGGGTTCGAGTCCCGTCAGAAGCTTTTTTATTGTGTCAGATATTTTCTGTTTTCAGAGCGTGATTCCAAAATATTTCATGTTTTCTTTTATTTTCAAGCACAGAATTAGGAAAAAAGATAGAATTCGAAACAGGGCAGGCGAATGGTATACGGCAGAGAAGGGCAATGTTTTATCGTTGATGTCCCTGTTCTATGTAAGGCCGGAAAGCAGATGCTTTTTTGGCCTTTTCCGGACAGGTTAGAGCTTGAACCTGATCTTTATCTGATGTTCTATGATTTGAACGGATTTGTAAAACCCGAGCGCAATGACGCACAGTATAATGATACTTGTGATTACCATATCCAGTTGGAATACCTGTGACCCGTATATAATCAGGTATCCCAATCCCCGTCTTGCGGCAAGAAATTCCCCTATGATGACGCCCACCAGTGCCAGCCCGATGTTTACCTTGGCAGTACTCAGCAGCGTGGGGACAGATCCCGGAAGCACCACTTTTGAGAAGGCATCCCGCCTGCTGCCGCCCAGCGTATAGATAAGCGTTATTTTTTCGGCATCTACCTGCTGAAACCCTGTGTACAGGCTGATAATGGAACCGAAGACTGCCACGGATATTCCCGCTACAATGATGGTTCTGGTACCGGTGCCAAGCCATACAATAAACAGGGGAGCCAGAGCCGATTTCGGCAGGCTGTTCAGAACCACCAGGTAGGGTTCCAGGATCTCTGACAGCTTGGCGGAATACCACAGCAGTGTGGAGACAAGCAGGCTGAGCAGCACCACCAGGAGAAAACTGAGAAGGGTCTCAAATAGGGTTACCCCGATGTGGGACAGCAGAGAGTTGTGCTTCAGCTGTTCTGCAAAGTTCTTTGCTACCCTGCCGGGACTGGAAAAGAAAAAGCTGTCGATCCATTTCAAGTCGGCGCTGATTTCCCAGATTGCCAGAAAGAGAAGGAAAAGGATGGTTCTCCAGGAAGCAATTTCATGGTGATGGCGCCGATGATTCTTCACAAATTGTTCCTGCCTGGTCAGCTCCTGTCCGCTTTGTTTTTTTCCGGAGTCCGCTTTAACGCTGTCAGCCTTTTCCTTAATTTGAAGATTTTGTTTCATGTGTCAAGTCCTCCCATAGCAGATTGAAATACTGTTGAAATTCGGGGGCATTTCTGGCGGCCAGGGGTGAATCGTCTGCCAGAGTGAGTTTGACATTTACCTCGTTTTTTACCACTGCCGGACGGCCGGAAAGTACGATAATTCTGTCTGCCAGGCTGATTGCTTCCGACAGATCATGGGTGATAATCACCATGGTCTTTCCGGCAGCCCGGATCAGGCGGCAGATATCCGCGGACACGAATAGCCTGGTCTGGTAATCCAACGCGCTGAAGGGTTCGTCAAGGAGAAGCAGCTGGGGTTCCAGGGCCAGTGTGCGTATCAGGGCTGCCCGCTGTTTCATTCCCCCGGACAGTTCGCTGGGACGTTTGTCCCGAAATTTATCCAGCCCATAGTCTGTCAGAAGCCGCTCCACCGTTTCCAGATGCTCCTTTGTCATGGCATGGTTCAGTTCCAGCCCCAAAGTCACATTGCGATAGACGGTGCGCCATTCAAAAAGGTGGTCCCGTTGAAGCATATAGCCTATCCTGGGATAATGCAGTGTTCCGTCGGGATTGTTTACTACAATGGTGCCTTCCTCCGGTGACAAAAGGCCTGCGATGATGGAGAGAAGGGTTGATTTTCCGCAGCCGCTTGGACCCACGATGGCAATGAACTCCCCTTCACGTACACCGAAGGAAATGTTTTCCAGTGCTTTCGTCTCTCCGTGAAGGCTGTGATAGGAATAGCCTATATTTTTTAATTCCAGTATTTTGGGCATACCTTTTTTCCTTGCCTTTGCTTTTTATAATAATGTATGAAAAAGACGGGGAATGGGTTCGGCTTTCACAGGAATCAAAGAACGAATATTAGATAATATTAAATCATAATTACGTTTTGATTGCGCAGATTTCTTTTTTATGGTAATATCAATGGGAAAATTATTGGGAATGGGGCGGAGGGACTTTACCTTTTCGTGCCGCCATGCAGCGATTTTAACAGGAGGAAGGTCATGGCACAGCTATGGGGAGGGCGTTTTGTCGGAGAGACGGACAAAACAGCCTATGATTTCAATGCATCCATTGGTTTTGATAAACGTCTCTTTCAGGAAGACATCGAGGGCAGCATCGCCCATGTGACCATGCTGGCGAGACAGGGAATTCTCACGGCCGGAGAGCGGGACGCCATCTTGGGCGGACTGGAAAAAATCAGGGAAGATATAACGGCCGGGAAACTGGAGATTGACCATACCTGTGAGGATATCCACAGTTTCGTGGAAGCGCATCTGATCGGGCTGATCGGGGATATCGGGAAAAAGCTTCACACCGGCAGGAGCCGCAATGACCAGGTGGCGCTTGATATGCGTCTCTATACAAGGAAGCGGGTGCTTGGGACGGACGCGCTGCTGAAAGAACTTCTGCGTGTACTCCTGGCTGTTATGGAGGAAAACATAGAGACTTGTATGCCGGGCTTTACCCATCTGCAGAAGGCACAGCCCATTACGCTGGCTCACCATTACGGCGCCTATTTTGAAATGTTCAAGCGTGACAGACAGCGTATGACGGATATTTATAACAGAATGAATTACTGTCCTCTGGGAGCGGGTGCCCTGGCAGGTACCACATATCCACTGGACAGGGCGTACACGGCTTCCCTGCTGGGATTTGCCGGACCTACATTGAACAGTATGGATTCCGTATCCGACAGGGACTATCTGATTGAATTTCTCTCTGCCCTGTCCACCGTCATGATGCACCTGAGCCGGTTTTGCGAGGAGATTATTATCTGGAATTCCAACGAGTACCAGTTTGTTGAAATAGACGACGCCTATTCCACCGGAAGCAGCATTATGCCCCAGAAGAAAAATCCGGATATTGCCGAACTGGTGCGGGGCAAAACCGGGCGGGTATACGGGGCGCTGCTGGCCCTGCTCACCACCATGAAGGGCATACCGCTTGCCTACAATAAGGACATGCAGGAGGATAAGGAATTGTCCTTTGATGCCATGGATACGGCGGATAACTGCCTGGTGCTTTTTACGGGCATGCTGCGCACCATGAAATTTCGCAGGGAACGTATGGAGTCCAGTGCCATGAAGGGCTTTACCAATGCCACCGACGCGGCGGATTATCTGGTGGGAAAAGGGGTACCTTTCCGGGACGCGCACGGAATTGTGGGCAGGCTGGTTTTATATTGCGTGGAAAAGGACACTTCCATTGAAAAGCTGTCATTAAACGAACTGCAGTCTGTAAGCGAATATTTTCAGGAGGATATCTACGATGCGGTATCCCTGAAAACCTGTGTGGAAAAGCGTCTGACGCTTGGAGCGCCCGGGCCAGATGCCATGCGGGCGGTTATGGAAATTCACAGGGCATATCTGGCAGGGGACAGCAGGGAGTCTGGCTGAAGACAGGAGAAAATGCGGATGTCCGAAGCCGCCGGACCGGATGCCGGAAGACAACGGGGCGTGCGTCCCGCGGAATATAGAAGGAAACCCGCTTAGGGCAGAACCAAAAACGAATACCACAGGAACGAAAGCAGGAGGATAAAAGAGATGAGTGAGAAATTAAAAGTTGGCATTTTGGGCGGCACAGGCATGGTGGGGCAGAGGTTTATTGCCCTGTTGGAAAACCACCCCTGGTTTGAGGTGACTACCATTGCCGCAAGTCCCCGTTCTGCGGGTAAAACCTATGAGGAAGCCGTGGGCGGCAGGTGGAAGTTGGATACACCCATGCCGGAAGCCGTGAAAGGCATTAAAGTCATGAATGTCAACGAGGTGGAGTCCGTGGCATCCCAGGTAGATTTCGTTTTCAGTGCCGTTGATATGTCAAAAGAAGAAATAAAGAAGATCGAGGAGGACTATGCCCGGACGGAGACACCCGTAGTCTCCAACAACAGTGCCCACAGATGGACCTCTGATGTACCCATGATGGTGCCGGAGATTAATCCGGAGCATATGGAGGTAATTGAGTCCCAGAAGAAGCGTCTCGGCACAAAGAGAGGCTTTGTGGCAGTGAAGCCCAACTGTTCCATTCAGAGTTATGCGCCGGTACTCACCGCATGGATGGAGTTTGAGCCGGAGGAAGTGGTGGCCACCACATACCAGGCTATTTCCGGCGCAGGAAAAACCTTCCAGGATTGGCCCGAGATGGCAGGAAACATCATTCCCTATATAGGCGGGGAAGAAGAAAAGAGCGAGAAGGAGCCGCTGCGCATCTGGGGCAAAGTGGAGAACGGCGCCATTGTGCCGGCGGACGGCCCGGTTATTACCTGCCAGTGTATCCGTGTTCCCGTGCTTAACGGCCATACG
>OFFE01001407.1_pt1 | contig 17382 bp, 15 predicted proteins | sample 1521371 | NCBI WGS metagenome assembly OFFE01 (sample SAMEA3504131, study PRJEB24116) | mouse gut metagenome | biome: mouse gut; feature: mouse-associated habitat; material: faeces | place: Denmark | collected 2011 | reverse complement strand
TGCGGCCGAGCTTCTCCTCGGGCGCACAGGCCGCATAGCCGATGACCAGGCCGCGAAGCAGGCGCTCCTCGAAATAGCAGGGCTCGGGGTTTTCGGCCAGAAATGCGCGCCAGTCGCCCCGTGCCGCGTCGCGGGCGATGCGCCGCAGGCGGGGAATGCGGATGCCGAGGACGTTTTTCACGCCCGGCATCAGGGGCAGGATGAAGTCGAGATAGGAGGGCTCGGCCATTTCGAGCAGTTGTTCGCGCAGGGTCATAACGGAGGATGTTCGTGCCGGGAATCCTCCCGGAGGGTCGGGGCATCGCGCTCCGAGTCGCGACAAATATAATTATTTTCACTTACAAACGCTCTTTTTTGCTTATATTTGTAGGTGACTATGGTGACTGTTTTCAGAGTGGAGGCGATCGACGACCGGATCGCGGAGGCCGTGCGGCGTCTGGTGCCGCAGCTCTCCGCCGCGCTGCCGCTGCCCTCGCGCGAGGCGCTGGCCCGGATGGCGGCATCGCCGTCCGCGGCCCTGTTCTGCGCCGAGACCGGAGGCGAGGTGGCGGGCATGCTCTCGCTCGCGTGGTACGACGTGCCTTCGGGCCGGTGCGCCTGGATCGAGGACGTGGTGGTGGACGCCGCGGCACGCGGCCGGGGTGCGGGACGCGCCTTGGTGGAGGCCGCGCTGGAGCATGCGCGCTGCATCGGGGCCGACCGGGTGTCGCTCACCTCGTCGGCCGCCCGGAGTGCGGGACGCGCACTCTACCTCAGCTGCGGGTTCGAGCGCTGCGATACGACGCTGTTCCGCCGCCGGATCGGGCAATAGACCGCATGCGCCGGCGGGCTGCGGCACCGGGTTCCGCAGCCGCGGGCCGAAAGGAGAAATTTGACGAAACGAAGATACCGATTATGAAGAAAGCGTTGAAAATTGCGGGCATCGCGCTGGCCCTGTTGCTGGCGGCGGCCCTCGTGGTGCCGATGGCGTTCCGCGGAACCCTCGGCGAAGTGGTCAGACGCGAAGCCAATGCGCGGCTTGCCGCGCGGCTCGACTTCGGCTCGCTCGACCTGAGCCTGCTGCGCCATTTCCCCCACGCGTCGCTCGAACTGAAAGACTTGACCCTCACGGGCACGGAGCGTTTCGAGGGCGACACGATCCTGGCTGCGGACCGCATTTCGGTGGTCGTGGACCTCATGTCGCTCTTCGGCGACGAGGGCTTCGAGGTGACCAAGGTGCTGCTCGACCGTCCGCAGCTCCATGCGCACAAGCGGGCCGACGGCGCCGTGAACTGGGATGTGATGAAACCCTCGGCGGAGGAGCCCGAGCCGGCCGAAGAACCCGAGGACGAAGCGGCGGCGCCGTCGGCGTTCCGCCTCGCGGTGCGCGACGTGCGCATAACCGGCGGTGCGCTCCGCTACGACGACGACTCCACGCGCATGCATTTCGCCTCCGGCCCCCTGTCGCTGCGTCTGTGCGGCGACCTGGCGGCCGACCGCACGAATCTGGCGCTGGCCTTCGGTGCGGAGAACATGCGGCTCGAATCGGGGGGCGTGACGCTGCTGCGCGGCGCCGACGCCTCGCTCGAAGCCGAGGTGGAGGCCGACCTGGCGAACGGACGCTATACGTTGTCGCACAACACGCTGCGGCTGAATGCCATTGCGCTGACACTCGACGGCTGGGTCGATCTTGCGGATCCCGACGCCGTGAAGACGAAGCTGCGGGCAGGCTGCGACCGCGTGCGTTTCAAGGACGTACTGTCGCTCGTGCCGGCATTCTACACGCGCGACTTCCGGGGCCTGACCGCCTCGGGCGAACTCTCGCTCGCGGCGTGGGTTGCGGGCGAACTGCGCGGACAGTCGCTCCCGGCATTCGAGGTGTCGCTGGAGGTTGCCGACGGCATGTTCCGCTACGACGCGCTGCCCAAGGCGGTGACGGACATCCGCATGAAAGCGCGGCTCGCCGGTCCGGGCGGCCCGCTCGACGGGGTGACGCTCGATGTGCCGACGTTCGGATTCACCCTCGCGGGCAACACGGTTGCGGCGTCGCTCGCCGTGTCGCATCCGGTGAGCGACCTGCGGTTCGACGCTTCGGTGGCGGGCCGCATGGACCTCGGGGCCGTGCGCGAAGTCTATCCGCTGGACGAGTCGATCGGGCTGAGCGGCGTGGTGACGGCCGACGTGACGGCCGCGGGCCGCATGTCCGACATCGAAAAGCAGCGTTACGAGGCGCTGAAAGCGTCGGGAACCCTCGTCGTGGAGCGGATGAAGCTCCGCACGGAAAACCTGCCCGACGTGGAGATCCGCCGTATTGCGGCCACCGTGACGCCCTCGGTCGCGACACTCGGCGAACTGAGCGTCGGCGTGGGCCGGAGCGACCTCGCGGCCAACGGCCAGCTGAGCGGCTACCTGGGTTACCTGCTCAGGGATGCTCCGCTGCGGGGGCGGCTCTACGTGCGCTCGGAGCTGCTCGACCTCAATGAACTGACGGGCAGCATGCCCGCATCGGAGGAGGCTCCGGCGGCATCGGAGCCTGCCGCCGAAGCCGACACGACGGCGCGCACGGCATTCGTCGTGCCGCGCAACCTCGACCTGGCCCTGACGGCCGACCTCGGCGAGGTGCGGCTCCACCGCATGACGCTCGCCGACATCCGGGGCGGCGTGAGCCTGCGCAACGGCGCGGCAGCGCTCGACGGACTCTCGATGAAGGCCCTGGGCGGCACGCTGAAGGCATCGGGCAGCTACTCCACGGCGGTCGATCCGACGCGTCCGGCCCTGAAGCTGTCGCTCGACATCCGCAACGCCTCGTTCGAGCGCACGTTCGACGAGCTGGAGACGGTGCAGCAGCTGGTGCCGCTCTTCCGCAAGACGGGCGGCGACTACTCGCTGGAGATGAAGATGGCGGCGGCGCTCGATGCCGCCATGGCGCCCGACCTCATGTCGCTCGATGCCGCGGGCGTGATCCGTTCGGAGAACATCCGCATACAGAACGTGGAGGCCTTCGGCAAGCTGGCCGATGCGCTCGGCTACGACAAGTTGCGCACGATCGAGTCGCGCGACGTGGCGGTGCGTTTCCGGATCGCGAAGGGCCGCATCGCCACCGAGCCTTTCGACCTGCGGATCGCGGGCGCTACGGTGAACCTGTCGGGAAGCACGGGACTGGACCAGACCATCGACTACACGGCGCGCGTGTCGCTGCCGGCCGAAGCGACGGGCGGCCTGCTTTCGCGGATCGACGTGGGCATCGGCGGCACGTTCACCGCACCGCGGATCACGCTCGGCGTGAAGGACGCGGCGAAAGAGGCCGCGAAAAACCTGCTGGACGAACAGGTGGAGAAACTCACGGGGCATGCGACCGTGGAGGAGGCGGTAGAGGCACAGAAGGAGAAGATCGGCGCGGCCGTGGAGGAGCAGAAGGAGAAGCTGAACGCCGAACTGGAGCGTCAGGCAGCCAAGCTGCGCGACGAGGCGCAGCGTGCGGGCCGGAAACTCGTGGAGGCGGCCGAGGCGCAGCGCACGAAACTCGTGGAGGGGGCGAAGAACCCCCTGGCGAAGATCGCCGCAGAAAAGGCGGGCGACAAGCTCGTGGAGGAGGCGGAGCGTCAGTCCGCCAAGTTGCAGCAGGAGGCCGAGGCGAAGATCGACGCGCTGATGCACCGCGAGTAACCGCATCGTCGCCGGCCCTCCCCTCACGGGGCCGGAAGACCTGCGGCAGCCGGGCGGAGGACAACCGGAAAGACCGGGGCGCAGGGGCGCGCGAAAGAATCGGGATTACTACGGACAAGGGAGCAAAAAAATACGGAGCGGACGACGCAAAACGCAAATCGTCCGCTCCGTAGTATCGAACAGCCGCCGGTCCGTTCTGCGAATGACACGCGCCGCAGTGCGGCGGCGTGCATGCGCGGCTCCGCGACCGAACTACTCCGCTTCCTCGGGCTCCTTCATGTTGTGGTAGACGTTCGCCACGTCGTCGTCCTCCTCCAGACGCTCGACCAGCTTCTCTACCGACTCGCGGGCCACGGCATCGAGCTCCTTCGTGTCGGTGGGCAGGTAGGCGCCCTCACCCGATACGATCTCGTAGTTGTTGTCGTCGAGCCACTTCTGGATCGTGCCGAACGACTCGTAGGGAGCGTATACCGTCACGCCGTCCTCTTCGGGATAGAACTCGTCCACGCCGAGGTCGATCATCTCCAGCTCGATGCTTTCGAGGTCGGCACCGGCCGGAGCGTGGAACTTGAATACGCACTTGTGCTCGAACATGAAAGCCACGCTGCCGCTGTTGCCGAGCGTGCCGCCGCATTTGTTGAAGTGCATGCGCACGTTCGCCACCGTGCGGTTGGTATTGTCGGTCGCCGTCTCCACGAGGAATGCGATGCCGTGGGGGCCGTAGCCTTCGTAGATCACCTCCTTGTAGTCGGCGGCATCCTTCTCGGTGGCACGTTTGATGGCGCGCTCGATGTTCTCCTTGGGCATGTTCTCCGCTTTGGCGTTCTGGATCAGAATGCGCAGACGCGTGTTGCCCGAGGGGTCCGAACCGCCGGCCTTCACGGCGATTTCGATCTCCTTGCCCAGCTTGGTGAACGTGCGGGCCATGTGTCCCCAGCGCTTCATTTTGCGCGCCTTGCGGTATTCGAATGCTCTTCCCATAGTGTTTTTATCTTATGTTTTATTCGATTCTGTTCCGCAAAATTATAAAATTATTCATAACCGCGGTGCGCCGCAGGCAAATATTTGCGGCCTTTCGCCCGACGCAAGCACGCTCCGGCCCGCAACCCCGCCCGGCAGCGTGTGCAGCCCGTGCCGCGACGGCGGTGCCACGAACACCCGCATGAAAAAACGGACGGAAACCATGCGGTTTCCGTCCGTTTCGGTAGATCCGTCCGCGCAGTTACTCCGCGGGGACGGGGGTCGTGCGGATGACGGGCGCGTGAAGCGGCACGAAGTGCTCGGGAACGCGCGTCGCGATGCGCGGAGCGGCGGCAGCCTTTGCCTGAGCCGCGAGGTCGTACTTCACGAACTCCTCGTAGTCGTATTTCCACTCGTCGCCATAGGCCAGCTTGTGGATGCGGTAATAGATCGCCTCGCGCGAGGGGGCGTTGAATCCGCCCACGTTGTGCACCATGATGCTCTCCTCCGTCGGACGCCATACGCCGCGGAAGTAGGTGTTGCCGCCCTCGAAGACGCCGAGCCCCTGATCCTTGTAGCGGCTGTCGCTGAGGAACGTGCTCCACTTCACCTCGCCGGGATCGCTGGTCAGATCGACGTTCTTGAACCAGCCGAGCTCCGATACGGTATTCACCTGGTTGATAGCGTCGTTGGTGATGGCACCCATGGATTCGTAGAAGTACTCGTCGGCCAGCTTGGCGAATCCGTGGCCGCCCGCCTCGTGCGTGAGCAGCTGGCGGAACATGTCCGCATCGGTGCCGAGCGGGAAGTAGGCGATGGACAGACCGCAGCCGTAGTCCTTCTTGCTCGACGGCAGGTTCATGTAGCAGGTGCCTGCATAGTGCGCACGGTTCATCATGACGATAATGAGCGTGTTTTCGAGTTCGAACGAACCGATGCCCTTGACCTTGCGGGCATACGTGACACACCGTCCGTCGTTACCGCCTACGTGCGTGCCTTCGCCGAAGAAACCGTCGAATGCCGTATCCGCATTCTCCGAATACTCCTCGTGTTTCGAAACAGCGATGACCGCATAGATATTGAACATGTCGCGGAAGGATGCGTAGGGCTCTTCCGAGAAGAACGCATCGACCGCATCGTTCATGACCTTCTCGTAGGTGCCGTCCGCGATCAGACGGTCGGAGAACGCGTCGCCCATCAGGACGATGTTGATGCCCTTGCCCTCGGTGGCTTTCTGAAGCTCGATCACCTCGCCGTCGCGGCTGAAGTCGGTCGAGGTGTATACTTCGCCCTGCACAACCGTAATAACCTGACGGACACGGTTATCGGTGGCGATGATGGTACCCGTGCGGACCTCCAGGCCCTCCTCGATCGGAAGAATGCGATAGCGGAACGTCGTTACGCTGTGGCCGTTTTCATTCTTGTCGCCGGGGGTGCTGTCGATCAGTTCGATCCAGTCGCGGCAGTCGCGCGAAGGGGCGCACTCGTACTCGACGCTGGCCGTAATCGTGAACTCGATCTCATCGCCTTCGGTCGCAACCTGGAAGTTGTCGGGCGTGGCGACCAGGGTCTCCATGCAGGCCTGCGTCACGGTGATCTCCTCTTTCGCCTCTCCGGCGGTGAGCGTGATCACGGCCGTGCGGACCTCCCGCGTCTGGTTGGGGCTGACACCGATGTTCAGCGACGCGTTGCCGCGCGTTCCGCTCTTGGGGTTGATCGAGCACCAGGTATCTTCTGCCGATACGGTGGCCTCCCAATCCTCGTGGGCCGTGAAGCGTACCGTGGCCGAACCGGAGGTGTAGCCCAGTTCAATGGTCCGCTGCGATGCGTCGATGGTGATGCCGGAGCCGGCAGGGCCGTCTTCCTTGTCGCAACCAACAAGCAGCGAGCAGAAAGCGAACAAAACGAATAATTTTTTCATAGTGAGTTGATAGGTTCTTTGTTTCAAGTTAGCAAATATATTCCCTTTCGGGCGTATTTCCAAACAAACGACCGGAAAAATCGCACTTCGGAACTGCGGGGAATACCGCACCGCATCGCGGATCGCACAACGCCCCACGCGCGGCTTTTCGGAATACTCGGCACCGGCGCTCCTGCCGCACGGCGCACGGCACCGGCACACGGCACACGCCGCGCACGAAGCATCCGTCCGCCGCAAGGTCGGTCCCATCCGATGAAACCAACGTTTTTCACGCACCGTTTCGTATGTTTCGCAATGCGCTGCGGATGCTTCTCCCCGTCTGCACGAAGGAACTCCGCCTCGACAAAATCGAATTTCGTTAGCTTCCGCGCCCGACTTTTCGTATCTTTGACTTCGTCTTAGATACTCCCGCTCGGCAAAATGCAAGCAAGCTTGCTTTTGCTCTCGCTTATTCGTACCTTTGTCCTACACGAAAACTTCCGACGATGCGCAAACTGATCATCATCCCCACCTACAACGAACGCGAAAACATCGAGGCCATGATCGACCGGGTGCTCGGTCTGCCGGGCGGCTACGAGCTGTTCGTGATCGACGACGGATCGCCCGACGGCACGGCGGAGCTGGTGCGCGCACGCGTCGCCGCGGCCCAGGGCCGTCTGCACCTGCTGGAACGCAGCGGCAAGCAGGGACTGGGCACGGCCTACCTCACGGGCTTCCGGCATGCGCTGGAGCAGGGCTACGACCTCGTGTATGAAATGGATTGCGACTTCTCGCACGACCCCGACGACCTGGAGCGCCTGACCGCCGCCGTAGCGGCGGGGGGCGCCGACATAGCCGTAGGTTCGCGTTACGTGCGCGGCGGCCGCGTGGTGAACTGGCCACTCTCGCGGCTGCTGATCTCCTACGGCGCCTCGCTCTACGTGCGTGCCGCGACCTTCCTGCCCGTGCACGACGCCACGGCGGGTTTCGTGTGCTACACGCGGCGGGCGCTCGAACGCATCGACCTCGACGGCGTGCGGATGAAGGGCTACGGCTTCCAGATCGAGATGAAATATACCGCCTGGCGGCTCGGACTGCACCTGCGCGAGGTACCCATCGTCTTCACCGAACGACGTCTCGGCACCTCGAAGATGAGCGGCGGCATCTTCGGCGAAGCGCTCCTCGGCGTATTGCGGCTGCCTTTCCGCCGCTACCGCCCGCGCAAAAAATAACGCGGCCGGATGCGGTCCCGCACCGGCACCCCGCAGGGGCGGCTGTGGATCCGCATCCGGTCGTAGCGTTTGTGCGACGGCAAAGCCTCCGGAGCGCAGCAGACTGGGGTCAGACGAGGCCCGAGAACCCCATGAAAGCCATTGCCAGAATGCCCGCCGTAACGAGGGCGATCGGAACGCCGCGGAATGCCGCGGGCACCTCCTCGAAGTCGAGCCGCTCGCGGATTCCCGCGAACAGCACCAGCGCCAGAGCGAACCCGAGGGCCGAGGAGACCGCGTACACCACGCCCTGCAACAGGCTGAATTCCTTCTGGATCATGAGGATCGCCACACCCAGCACGGCGCAGTTGGTCGTAATCAGGGGCAGGAAGATGCCCAATGCCTGATAGAGCGCGGGCGACACCTTCTTCAGGATGATCTCCACCATCTGCACGAGCGCCGCGATGACCAGAATGAAGACGATCGTCTGCATGTACTCGATGCCGAACGGCACGAGCAGGTAGGTCTGGAGCAGCCACGCCACGACCGAAGCGATGGCCATGACGAAGGTCACGGCCGCACCCATGCCGAGCGAGGTCTCCACCTTCGACGACACGCCCAGGAACGGGCAGATGCCGAGAAACTGCGCCAGCACGACGTTATTGACGAAGACGGCGCCGATGACGATTGCGAAATAGGAAAGCTCCATAACTATTTGCCGACGATTTTATTGAACAACACCATAAGGTAGCCCAGCACGAAGAAGGCGCCCGGCGCCAGCACGAAAGCCAGGGGCATGCGGTCGCCGATGCCGAGCGACATGCCGAACACGGCGCCGCTGCCGAGCACCTCGCGCACGATGCCCACCGCCGTGAGCGCCGCCGTGAAGCCCAGCCCCACGCCCACGCCGTCGAGCGCCGAGTCGAGGGGTCCGTTTTTCGAGGCGAACGCCTCGGCGCGGCCCAGGATGATGCAGTTCACCACGATCAGCGGAATGAACACGCCCAGCGCCTCGTAGAGCGCCGGCACGTAGGCCTGCATCAGCATCTGGATCACCGTGACGAACGAAGCGATCACCACGATGAACGCCGGAATGCGGACTTTGTCCGGAATGACGTTCTTGATGAGCGAAATCACCACGTTCGAGAGAATCAGCACGGCCATCGTGGCCAGACCCATGCCCATGCCGTTCACGGCCGAAGTGGTCGTGCCGAGCGTGGGGCACATGCCCAGCACCAGCACGAACGTGGGGTTGTTGCGGACGATGCCGTCCAGTACGATCCGAAATTTATCCATCATCTTGCTCTTTACGAAAGAGTCGCCCCTTAACGGGTTGCCTCGTTTGCTGCGGAATGATCCGCCGTGTCCTCCTCGCAGGGCGCGCTCCCCTGCTGCGGCATGCGCGATGCCCGGCGCTTCGTCGGTCCCGACCGCTCGCACCGGGGCGTCCGCCCATGCTGCAACGTATCGGCCTGCGACGTGGCGCCCGAGGCCGCATCCGTTTCGGCCGCGCCGCCGGCGGACGACGTGGACGTGGCTCCCGACGAAGCGTCGGTCCCGCCGGCAAAGGTGGCCGCATCGGCCCCGTTCGCCACGACTTCATAAGCCCTCCAGGCACGGTTCAGCGCATCGCACCACGCGCGCGACGAGATCGTCGCCGCAGTCAGCGCATCCACGTCGCCGCCGTCCTTGCGCACGGCGACCGCACCGTCCACGAGCTGCATTTCGGCGGGACGCCGCCCCTGCACACAGCGCAGCAGCACGTTATCCTCCTCGGCCATCGCGGTTCCGAGGCCCGGGGTCTCGGTCTGCTCCAGCACATTGACATTCAAAACGCGGCCGTCGGGTCCGAACCCCGTCATCATGCGGATCACGCCGCCGAATCCGCGGCGCGTCTCCGACTTCACGGCATAGCCCGCGATGCGGCCCTCGCCGTCGGTCGCCGTGTAGACCGTGACGGGCAGGTCGCCGATCACGAGCTCCTGCGACACGGTATGCTCGAAAGACGGCAGCACCCGTTCCAGGGCCTCGACCTCCGCGGCGGCACGCGCACGCGCGATGGGCTCCTCGGTAATCAGGTGCACGGCACCTACGCCCGCCGAGGCGACGAGCGTGACGGCGAAGAGCACCGCCGTCATGTTCAAAAGCGTACTTTTCATCTCCGCGCCTGTTTTTTCACGCCGAAGCGTCTGGGTTTTACGTATTTGTCGATCAGCGGCACCACGGCGTTCATGATGAGGATCGCGAACGACATGCCCTCGGGATAGGCGCCCCAGAGCCGGATGCACATGGTCAGCACGCCGATGCCCGCGGCATAGATCACGCCGCCCGCGACCGTCATGGGCGACGTGGCGTAGTCCGTGGCCATGAAGAGCGCGCCGAGCATCGCGCCGCCGGCCAGCAGGTGGAACAGCGGGAACTGCCACAGCGCGGCGCCCGACCAGCCGCGGAGCAGCGCCGTGCAGAGGGCGAAGAGCGCCATCGTGGCGAAGATCACGGCCGGCACGTGCCACGAGGCCACGCGACGCACCACAAGGTAGGCGAAGCCCGCGAGCAGCGCCAGCGCCGCCACCTCGCCCAGCGACTCCGCCCCGACAACCTCTATGCCCTCGACCACAGCACCCTCCTCGACATTGGCACGTGGCAGGAACACGCGGCGAAGCCCCCTCTCGCGCGCCATAGCCACAAGCGGCAGCACGCCCCTTACCCCGCGCAGCGAGCCGTCGAGCGAGAGCTCGCCGACGAACATCGAACCGTCGGTCATACCAGCATCTACCTGCCCGGTCGCGGCGAGAATGGCTACGGCTATCGGCAGATCGTAGAGCGACCCCTCCTTGCGCAGATCGGCAGGGGCAAGGTTCACGACGATCTTCTTGGCCGTCATGCGCAGCTCCGAATTTTCGAATGCCGAGCGTATGCGCTGCTCGCTCTCCTTGATCGTGCTGTCGGGCAGGCCGACGAGATAGAGCCCTATGCCGCCGGCAGCGACATTGGCTTCGACGGTAACGTCGAGAGCTTCGATGCCCGCGAGGGCACCCGTATGAATCTTGGCGAACATCGTTACATAATATTATATTGCATCGTCGTCTAAAATTATTGCGGTCGCCGCACCGAGGCCGCACGACCGCATCCGCTCACAATCGCGCCGCCCGTCAGAAGGGTGCGTCGTCAGCATGCGCGGGACGCGAAGGCGCCGAGCGGTTGAAGTCGTCGAACTCGCTGCTCATGCTGCTGCCCAATCCTCCGGCCATGGTCGCACCCATGGGCGGCAGCGAGTTGGCGCTGCTCGAAAAATCGTCGTACTCCTGCTGCTGCACGGGCACACCCTGCCCCGAGGCCATGGCCGCCGCCGTGGTATCGTCCAGATCGGCGAACTTGGCCTGATCCTTTATGAACCTCAGCGGCACGTCCGTCACGGCACCGTTACGGTGCTTGGCGATGATGATCTCGGCAAGACCCGCCGTAGGCAGACCCCTCTCGTCGGTGGTAAGGCCGTAGTACTCGGGACGGTGGATGAAGGCCACGATATCGGCATCCTGCTCGATCGCGCCCGACTCTCGCAGGTCGGACAGCTGCGGACGCTTCGAACCGCCGCGGCTCTCGACGTTACGGCTGAGCTGCGACAGCGCTATGATCGGCACGTTGAGCTCCTTGGCTATCGCCTTCAACGTTCGCGATATGAGCGCCACCTCCTGCTCGCGGTTGCCGCGCGTCTCGGCCGTGCCGGCGGTCATCAGCTGCAAGTAGTCGATGATGATGATCTGTATGTTGTTGTGTATCTTCAATCGGCGCGCCTTCGAGCGGAATTCGAATACCGACAGCGCCGGCGTATCGTCGATGAACAGCGGCGCCTGACCCAGACAGCGCGTCGACGACTCCAAATGCTTCCAGTCGTCGGTCGACAGACGTCCCGTCCTCAGGTCGCTGCTGCTGAGCTGCGTCTCGGCCACGATCAATCGGTTCATCAGCTGCACCGACGACATCTCCAACGAGAAGAATGCCACCGGAGCCTGAAACTCGACGGCCATGTTGCGCGCCATCGTCAGCACGAAGGCCGTCTTACCCATAGACGGACGCGCCGCTATGATTATCAGATCGGAGGGCTGCCAGCCCAGCGTCACGCGGTCGATGTCGGCATAGCCCGAATGTACGCCGCTGTACTCGCCGGCGGTCTTGCTCGCCTCCTCGATCTGCGCCAGCGCCTTGGCCAGCACGTCGGCCGACGACTGCACCGAACGTTTGACATGTCCCTCGGCCACCTTGAATATCTCCTGCTCGGCATAGCCTATCAGGTCGGTCACGTCGACATCCTCGTTGTAGGAGCGGCGCTGTATCTCGGTGGCGGAGCGTATCAGCTCGCGCTGCACGTATTTCTGTGCTATGATCTTGGCGTGGAACTCGACGTTGGCCGCCGAGGCCACCTTCTGGGTCAGCTGCGCCAGATAGGCCGCACCCCCCACGCGCTTCAATTCGCCGCGCACCTTCAAACGCTCGGTCACGGTATAGAGATCGACCGGTTTGAGCTCGCGCGACAGATCCTCTATGGCCTTGTATATGAGTTTGTGCTCCTCGGTATAGAATGCGTCGGCCGTGATATACTCCTGCACGGCTATCACGCTGTCGCGTTCGAGCATCAGGGCGCCGAGCACGGCCTGCTCCAACTCGACGGCCTGCGGCGGGACATTGCCGCCCGCCTCCGTCAGACGGTCGTATGCTTCACTGTTGCGTGAAGAGGGGTTGAATTGTTTTGCCATAGGTAAAAATCGTTACGGCATCAAAAGTACACATTTTACGCTTAACGTCAAACTCCCGGCGGCGATAGTTGTTACCGTTTATCGTCAATCCTCTGTCGACGAACGCCCTACTCGTCTATGCCCAGCCCCTTGCGCGACACGGCCAGCACGGCCGCCGAGATGCGGCAGTCGGGTGCGGCACGGCGTATGGCCTCGATGCAGGCCGTCATGGTGGCGCCCGTTGTGAACACATCGTCGACGAGCAGTATGCTGCGGCCGGCAAGACGCTCCTTATGCCTTACTTCGAACAGTCCGCCTACGCCCTCCCACCTCTCGGAGTGCATGCGCCGCACCTGCGAGGGGTTGTTGCGGCTGCGGCGCAGCGCACGGCCGTCGACCGCAACGCCCAATTCTCGCGCGATGCCCTCGGCAAGGTATGTCGACTGATTGTATCCGCGGCGGAGCTGCTTGCGGTAGTGCAGCGGCACGGGCACCACCAGATCGATGTCGTCGTACAGCCCCGACGACTTCATCTCGGCGCCGAGCCAGCGCCCCAGCGTGCGTGCCGAACGCCACCGCCCGCCGTACTTGAAGCCGTGGATCGATTCGCGCCACCCGCCGCCCGAGAAGAATATGAGCGCCGCAGCCCGACCCACGCCCGCCAGCGCATCGAGCCGCTGCGCGAGCGGATTATCCTCCATTCTCCAATACCCCGTCAGAGGCGCCGTATATCGGCACATGGTGCATGTCGTATCGGCACCGGCGGGCAGCTCGCCCCCGCAGACGGCACAGCGGCGCGGCCAGACGAGCGAGGCCATGCGGCGCAGCGTATCACTGAGCGTCGACATCGACCGAGAGGGTTACCTGTTTGAACTCCTGCATGGCTGCCGCCGCGGCCACCACCTCGCGCATCATCGCCCGCGCACGGTCGAACGAGGCGCCGCTCTCGATCTTGACCAGTATCTCGGCGCGATGTTCGCCGCGGATAGTCTCGACGGCCGACGACACGGGACCCATGACCCTGCTACCGAACTTGCGGCGCAGCATATCCGACATCGCGCGGGCGCACTGCCGCAGCCGCTCGTAGTCGCGGCAGCGGAGCATGAAGCGCGTCAGGCGCGAATAGGGCGGGTAGAGGAACGTGCGCCGCTCCGCGAGCTGCATGCGCGCCATAGACTCGTAGTCGCCCGCGGCGACCTGCCTGATTACGGGGTGGTCGGTCTGCGAGGTCTGTATGACCACCTCGGCGCCCGAACGGCGCCGGCCGGCACGTCCGGCCACCTGCATCATCAGCTGAAACGCCCTCTCCGAGGCTCGGAAGTCGGGCGCATTGAGCAGGTTGTCGGCATTGAGTATGCCCACCAGCGACACGCTGCCGAAGTCGAAGCCCTTGGTTATGATCTGCGTGCCGACCATGATGTCGGTCCGATGTTGATCGAATGCCGAGACGATGCGCGTAAAGGCACGCTCCGATGTGGACGTGTCGCGGTCCAGACGCGCCACGCGAGCCTCGGGAAACAGTCGCGCGATCTCCTGCTCGACCTTCTCCGTGCCGAAGCCCATATTGCTTATATCCTGCGTTTTGCAGTTGGGACAGGCTGCGGGAGGATCTATCGAGTAGCCGCAGTAGTGGCACTCCAACCGTGCCGGAGCGCGGTGCAGTGTAAGCGTGACGTTGCAGTGCGGACAGCGCGCCGTCCAACCGCACTCCCGGCACTCGACATAGGGGGCGTAACCGCGCCGGTTCTGAAACAGCATGACCTGCTGGCCGGCATCCAGCGCACGGCCTATGCCGTCGAGCAGCGCACGGTTGAAGTGCGACTTGCGCTCGCCGCGCCTAACGGCACGCATCGTATCCGACACCACCACCCTCGGCAGCTCGCCGCCGCCGTAACGCTCGTCGAGCCGCACGGTGCGGTACTTGCCCGCAAGGCCGTTGACGTAGCTCTCCAACGAGGGCGTGGCGCTGCCCAGCACGATCGAGGCGCCGCTCTGGCGCGCTATCATCACGGCGCAGTCACGGGCGTTGTAGCGGGGCTGCATGTCGGTCTGCTTGTAGCTCGCATCGTGCTCCTCGTCGACGATCAGCAGATCGGGCGAGGGCAGCGGCAGGAATATCGACGAGCGCACGCCTATGACGATCTCCCCGCCGGCCGCAGATATGCCTCGGTGCGGCGGCGCGGCGTGAGCTTGGAGTGGTATGCCGTCACGCGCGAGGGGAATACGGTCTCGATACGCTCTATGAGTTGCGATGTCATTACGATCTCGGGCACGAGCATCAGCACGTCGCGGCCGGCGGCCAGCGTCTCGGCGATCAGGTGGATGTAGATTTCGGTCTTGCCCGAACCGGTGACTCCGTGCAGGAGCACCGTGCCGCAGCCCGCGGCGAACTGCGCACGCATCGACTCCAGGGCCTGCCGCTGGTGCGGCGAGGGCTCGGGCAGCAGGAAGCGCGCATCGTCCGGACGTCCGGACGCCCGCGGCCGCTCCGCAAGCACGATACACCCTTTCGATTCGAGGCTCCGCAGCACCGGACGCGGCGCTTCGAGCAGCCGCGCCGGCACCTCGCCGCAGAGCGAATCGCCGGCCGCATCGGCGATCGCGAGCAGCGCCGCATACTGCTTCGGCGCACGGCGTGCGAGCCGCTCGAAGAGTTCGTGCAGACGCGAAGCGTCGCGAAGCCCGGGTGCAAGCGCCGCGAAGCACTCGGTGCGCGGCCGGAAGGCCTCGCGCGCGAACTCCTCCTCCGAGCGGCCGCTCGGCTTGAGCAGCGGGGGCAGCGCCATGCGCATCACCTCGCCCAGGGTGCACATATAATAATCGGCGATCCACTCCCACAGCGCACGTCTGTGCGCATCGACGAGCGGAGCGCCGTAAAGGCTTCCGGCCACGGTCTTCACCGTGCGGGCCTCGGGCCGGCGATCGTGGATGCGCCAGACGATTCCCGTGTATATCCTGCCCTTGCCGAAAGGCACCGCCACCGCTTCGCCCTCGGTCAGCACCGTATCCTCCGCCACCGCGAAGGTGTAGGGAGGCTGGGCCAGCGGAAGTACGATGTCGGCATAGCGCATGGGCGTAGAAAAAACGCGGGGAACCCGCCTGCCGCAAGCTCCCCGCCGGTCGAAATTATTTCTTGTCCTGTTTCTGCATTCCGTTGAGCATGCCGCCGTCGATCATTCCGAAGCCCTGCCCGTAAACCCCCGTGGCGGAGGTCACCGACACGAACGCCCCCGGATCGACGTTCTTCACGATCTTCAGCACGTCCTGCGTTTCGCGTTTGCGGCAGATGACCATCACCACCTGCGACGGCTCCTTGGTATACCAGCCCATGCCGTTGAGCAGCGTCACGCCGCGGTGCGCCTGCTGGGTGATCTCCTCGGCGATGCGCTCGTGGAAACGGGGGCTGATGATGAGCAGCTGGTTCGACTGCTGGTTGCCCGAGAGCAGCGCATCGGTGGTCACGCTGAAGACGATCGTGAGCAGGAAACCGTAGATTACCGTCTCGGGGCCGTTGCCCACGAGCAGCGACGCGAGGATGACCGTGGCGTCGTGCACGATCACCACGCGGCCGTAGTTGATCGGATGGTATTTGTTGATGATCAGGGCCAGAATGTCCACACCGCCCGTCGAGCCGCCCTGCATGAAGCAGATGTAGATGCCGACGCCCGAGAGCAGACCGCCCATGATGACCAGCAGGATGGGCTCCAGGTTGCCGAAGATGCTGATGGCGTCGGGCGCGATCAGACCGCGCACGGTGAGCCACTCCTTGATCGCGGGCAGCTCCGCCTGGAAGAAGTTCAGCGAGATGGAGAGCATCACCACGCAGAAGATGGTCTTCAGACCGAACTTCCAGCCGATGACGAATCCGGCGGCGAGCAGCAGGATGCCGTTCACGGCGAACGCCATCGTACCCACCGGAATATCGAAGCCCGTGAGGTTGCGGATCAGCGCGCAGAGCACCAGCGAGAGACCCGTGGCGCCGCCGCCCGTGCCGTTCGCCGGAATGACGCAGGCGATCCATGCGAACGTGTAAAAAAGAATACCGATCGTCATCAACGAATACTCCTTGATGGCGGAAAATACACTCTTCATATTGCAAGTTTGGTTTTAACGCGGCAAAGGTATGAAAAAAGAATATATCCGCACAACCGGAACGTCTTTTTTCTTCGGACCCGGCTCCGCGCGGCCGCACCTACTCCCGGGCGCGGGAGTCGATCCAGATCGTCACCGGACCGTCGTTCACGAGCGACACCTGCATGTCGGCTCCGAAGCACCCCGTGGCAACCGGGCGGCCGAGCGCCGCGGCGAGTGCCGCGACGAAGCGTTCGTAGAGCGGACGCGACACCGGCTCGGGCGCCGCCCGCACGTAGGAGGGTCGGTTGCCCTTGCGCGTCGAAGCCTGGAGCGTGAACTGGCTCACCACCAGCGCCTCGCCTCCGACCTGCACGAGATCGCGGTTCATGACGCCCTCGTCGTCGTCGAAGATCCGCAGCCGCGCGATCTTCGATGCGAGCCACGCGATGTCCTCCTCGCCGTCCTCCGTGCCGACGCCCACGAACACGAGCATGCCGGTACCGATCGCGGCGCGCTCGCGTCCTGCGACCTCCACCGCGGCGCGGCGCACGCGCTGGACGAGCACCCTCATCGCACCGGCTCCCCGGCGGGAGCATGCTGCTCGAACCAGGCCCACAGACGGTCGTCCTGCGGCACGGGAGCCGTGACCTCCACCGGCTCGCGGCGCACGGGGTGCTCGAAAGCCACGCTGCGCGAATGGAGTGAAATGCCGCCGCCGGGATTCGACCGCCGGGCACCGTATTTCAGGTCGCCGCGGATCGGACATCCGATCTGCGACAGCTGGGCCCGGATCTGGTGGTGGCGGCCCGTGAGCAGCTCGACGCCCACGAGCGTATAGCGGGCGGAGGCGGCCCGCGCC
>OFFE01001405.1_pt1 | contig 17409 bp, 12 predicted proteins | sample 1521371 | NCBI WGS metagenome assembly OFFE01 (sample SAMEA3504131, study PRJEB24116) | mouse gut metagenome | biome: mouse gut; feature: mouse-associated habitat; material: faeces | place: Denmark | collected 2011 | reverse complement strand
CGCAGCCCGTCCGGCAGGCGCCCAGGGCCAGCGTATGGCCGGAGGGAATCAGCGCATGGCCGGAGGGGAGCAGAGACCGGGAGGTGCCCAGGGCCAGCGTCCCGCAGGCGTCCAGGGGGCAAGGAGGCCGGAGGGTGCGCCGGGCAGAGCGCCCCAGGGAGCCCGTCCGGGCCAGAGCCCCCAGAAGGCCCAGCCGAAGAACTTCATGGCGGATGACGACGAGTTTGATTTCGAATTCCTGAATTATGACGGGAAAGACGAATGAGCAATGTTATAGAAGGCGCAGGAACAGGGAATATTCCGAAAGGGTACTCCCTGTTTTCCTAAAATTTCATTTTTCTTTAGTTGACAGCGCCCTGTGGCTGCTTTATGATAAACGGAGAAATGGAAGAAAGGCATTTCGACGTAAGGAGGCGTTCATGATCATTGAAATCGATTTCAACAGTGAGGAGGCATTGTATCTGCAGCTGTGCAACCAGATTATCATGGGCATAGCCACCTCGCGTTTCAGGGAGGGGGATCCGCTGCCCAGCGTCCGTCAGCTGGCGGATTCCATCGGAATCAATATGCATACGGTGAACAAGGCGTACACTGTCCTGAAGCAGGAGGGGTACGTGAAGGTGGACCGCAGGAGAGGCGCGGTGATCGCCATAGACGTGGACCGTATGGAGACGCTTGAGGCACTGAAGAAGGAGCTGCAGGTGATTTTGGCGAAAGGAAGCTGCAAGAACATTTCAAAGGAAGAGATTCACGAATTGATCGAAGAGATTTATGAGGATTACGCATAACAGGGAACCGATTCAAAAATAAAGCAATGCACAGTTCCCAGGGAATGAAAAGAGGAGTAATATGGGTTCACAGTTTACAGACAGGGCGCAGGAGGCATTGGCTCACGCGTCCAAATTTGCCAGCCGCTTAAAGCAGGGATATGTGGGGACAGAGCATATCCTGGCGGGCCTTTTGAGGGAGCAGACCGGCGTGGCCCACAGGGTCCTGACGGACAATCATGTGGAGCTGCAGCAGGTCCTGGACATGATCAGGGAGCTGATCGCCTTTGACGGCGGCGTAGGATTGAAGGAACGGGGCGGCTATTCCCCCAGGGCCAGGAAGATCCTGGAGGAGGCTCACAGACAGGCGGAGCGGTTCGGCCAGAAGGAGACCGGCACGGAGCATCTGCTGTTGGCCATCATCCGGGAGGGCGAGAACGTGGCGGTGCGGCTCCTGAACACCATCGGAGCCAATATCCAGAAGCTGTACGCGGATACGCTGATCGCCATGGGGCAGGACGGCAATCTCTATAAGGAAGACCTGGGCAGACGCATGCCCGGCAGGGGCCGCCCCTCCACCTTAGACCAGTACAGCAGGGATCTCACGGACCTGGCCAGGGAGGGGATGCTGGATCCCGTCATCGGCAGGGAGGAGGAAATCCGCCGGCTGATCCAGATACTGAGCCGCCGCAGCAAGAACAATCCCTGCCTGATCGGAGAGCCGGGGGTAGGCAAGACCGCCGTGGTGGAGGGTCTGGCCCAGCGCATCGTGGAGGGGAAGGTCCCCGCCACCGTCCGGGGCAAGCGGCTCCTGACCCTGGACCTCTCCGGCATGGTGGCGGGGAGCAAGTACCGGGGCGAATTCGAGGAGCGCATCAAGCGGGTCATCCGGGAGGTGGTTGAAGACGGGAATGTCATCCTGTTCATGGACGAATTGCACACCCTGATCGGTGCCGGCGGCGCGGAGGGGGCAATCGACGCCTCCAATATCCTCAAACCCTCCCTGGCCAGAGGCGAGCTGCAGATGATCGGCGCCACCACCATCGCGGAGTACCGGAAATATATCGAGAAGGACGCCGCCTTAGAGAGGCGCTTCCAGCCCGTGAACGTGGAGGAGCCCACGGAGGAGGAGGCCATCCGCATCCTGGAGGGCATCAAGGCCAAATACGAGGAGCACCACAGGGTGACGATCACGCCGGAGGCCGTGGACGCGGCGGTACGGCTTTCCAACCGCTATATCAACGACAGGAACCTGCCGGACAAGGCCATCGACCTGATAGACGAGGCGGCGGCCAGCGCCAGGCTCAGGGCAGTGGACATGCCGGATAAGCAGAGAGAGCTTCTGGAGGAGATCAAAAAGATGGACCAGCAGATTGAGCGGTCCATCCGCATGGAGGCTTTCTCCCAGGCGGTGGAGATCAAGAACAAGCAGGATGAACTGGTCAAGAAGTTCCAGCGGACCAAGAAGCGCATGGAGAGCCAGGACGGCAATAAGAAATATGCCATCGGCGAGGATGAGATCGCGGAAGTGGTGGCCATGTGGACCAAGATTCCGGTGCAGAAGCTGGCCCAGAAGGAGAGCGACAGGCTCCTGAAGCTGGAGAGCATCCTCCACAAGCGGGTCATCGGCCAGGAGGAGGCCGTGGTGGCCGTGGCCAGGGCCATGCGCAGGGGCCGCGTGGGATTGAAGGATCCCAAGCGCCCCATCGGCTCCTTCCTGTTCCTGGGCCCCACCGGCGTGGGAAAGACAGAGCTGTCCAAGGCCCTGGCAGAGGCCATGTTCGGCACCGAGGAGGCGATCATCCGCGTGGACATGTCCGAGTATATGGAGGGGCATTCCGTGTCCAAGATGATAGGCTCCCCGCCAGGCTACGTGGGCTTTGACGAGGGCGGGCAGCTCTCCGAGAAGGTCAGGCGCAACCCCTATTCCGTGGTGCTCTTCGACGAGATCGAGAAGGCCCACCCGGACGTGTTCAACATCCTGCTGCAGATTCTGGACGACGGCCATATCACGGATTCCAAGGGCAGGAAGGTGAGCTTCAAGAACACTGTGCTGATCATGACCTCCAACGCAGGGGCCCAGCGGATCGTGGATCCCAAGAACCTGGGCTTCGCCGCTTCGAGCGATGCCAGGCGGGACTATGAGCGCATGAAGTCCGGGGTCATGGAGGAGGTGAAGCGCAGCTTCAAGCCGGAGTTCATCAACAGGATAGACGACATCATTGTCTTTCATCAGCTGAACCAGGAGAACATGAAGGACATCGTCGGGCTGCTCTCCGCGAACCTCCATGACCGCTGCCTGGCCCAGATGGATATCAGGCTGACATTGACCGGCGCGCTGAAGGAGCATCTGGTGGAGAAGTATTCCGATGCCAAGATGGGGGCCAGGCCCCTGAAGCGGGCCATCCAGTCCGTGGTGGAGGACGCGCTGGCGGAGGAGATCCTCCTGAAGCGGGTGCAGCCCGGAGACGCGGTGTCCGCGGGCTTCAAGGGCGGGAAGGTGTGCTTCACCGTGAAGGGAGCAGCCGGAAGCTGAGCCATATATGTTATGAAACATTTTAAAAAATCTTGTAGAAAAAGAGTGCGGATTATATTATACTAAGAGAAGGAAGCAGCATCAGCTTTTCAGAATACGATAAAATGCAGGAGGGTTTAGACATGGCAGTGGTGGAGGAGTTGATCCGCAGCGAATCGGACGGCGCTATCAGTTTCGGCAATCATAAGCTGGAGAAGAAGGCCAAGGTGGAGGACTATCAGCACGGGGGGGATCTGCTGAAGGTAAAGACTTACAGGGAGATCACCAAGCTGGAGAAGAACGGCTCCTTCCTCTATGAATCCGTTCCGGGCACCAGCGTCCTGGAGTTCACGGAAAAGCCGGACGGCGTGGAATTCGTGGTAGAGGGGGACGAGGACGCCCAGATCACGGTGGGGCTTGCGGATGACAGGGCCTATGAGGTCTTTGTGGGCGGAGAGAGCATCGGGGCCATCAAGACGCATTTCGGCGGAAAGCTGTCCCTGAGCGTGGAGCTGGAGACGGCGGGCGAGGTTCCCGTGAAGATCGTGCAGATTTAAGGGTACGGACAGGATATGGCAAAGGCGAAGACATCCAATGTTTTTTTCTGCAGCAGCTGCGGGTACGAATCCTCCAAATGGATGGGGCAGTGCCCCGGCTGCCGGGAATGGAATACTTTTGTGGAGGGGCCCGCGGGCAGGGCTCCCCATGGGGGCGGCTTCGGCGCGTCTGCCGACAGGCTGCGCAGGGCCGCCCCCACTGTATTGTCCCAGGTCACTGTCCGGGAGGAGGACAGGCTGGTCACCGGCATCGGAGAGCTGGACAGGGTCCTGGGGGGCGGCATCGTGCAGGGGTCGCTGACTCTGGTGGGGGGAGATCCGGGTATCGGGAAATCCACCCTTCTCCTCCAGGTCTGCCGCAACCTGTCCAGGCAGGGCAGGACGGTGCTCTACATATCGGGGGAGGAATCCCTGGTCCAGATCAAGATGCGGGCGGACAGGATCGGGGAGTTCTCCGAGAAGATGCTGCTGCTGTGCGAGACGAACCTGGCGGACATAGCGGAGATCATCCGCTCCGACCCGCCGGAGGCTGTGGTCATCGATTCCATCCAGACCATGTACAATGAGAACGTGTCCGCCGCGCCGGGCGCAGTGTCCCAGGTAAGGGAATCCACGGCCGTCCTGCTGCAGCTTGCCAAGGGCCTGGGGGTGTCGGTGCTCATCGTGGGCCATGTGACCAAGGAGGGCACGGTGGCGGGTCCCAGGGTGCTGGAGCACATGGTGGACGCGGTGCTGTACTTCGAGGGGGACGGACATGCCTCCTACCGCATCCTGCGGGGGGTGAAGAACCGCTTCGGCTCCACCAATGAGATCGGTGTCTTTGAGATGCGCCAGGCGGGGCTGTCGGAGGTGCCCAACGCCTCGGAATACATGCTGAACGGCAGGCCGGAGAATGCCAGCGGTTCCGTGGTGGCGGCCACCTGCGAGGGCACCAGGCCGCTTCTGGTGGAGATTCAGGCGCTGGTGTGCCACAGCAATTTCGGCATTCCCCGTAGGCAGACCACGGGGACGGACTTCAACAGGGTGAACCTTCTGATGGCAGTGCTGGAGAAGCGCTCCGGCGTGCAGCTCGCCCCCTGCGACGCCTATGTGAACATCACCGGCGGCTTGAAGGTGCTGGAGCCGGCCATGGACTTAGGGATCGTGATAGCCATCCTGTCAAGCTTCCACAACAGGGTCCTCAGCCCGAAGCTGGTGGCCTTCGGCGAGGTGGGCCTAAGCGGCGAGGTCAGAGGGGTGAGCATGGCGAAGCAGCGGGTGGCGGAGGCGGAGAAGCTGGGCTTCGAGATCTGCCTCCTGCCCGCCGTGTGCGCGGAGGAATGCGGCCGGGGCGGCGGAATGAAGATTATAGGGGTGAAGACTGTACAGGACGTGATAGACAGGCTTTTTTGAGGGCTTCCTCGGAAGCCTTCTTTTTGGTGCACAGGCCCTCGGGAGTCTGCCGTCAGGGCAGCCCGGGCCTGTGGGTGGCAGGGAGGGAGGCCCTGCCGGATTTTGATGGGGGACAGGATGGGAGAGAGAGTAAACTTGCGGCTGGAGCCGAATTCAAAGGTGTTCATGTCTCTGCTGAGGTCGGCGTTTTATATCCTGCTGCTGCCGATGCTGATCAGCATCGGCCTGTCTGCCATGTTCATCATGAACATGGAAAAGGAGGCGGAGGGCTTCCGGCGGGTGGCGCTGGAGCAGCTGACCGGCGAGGTGAATCAGGAATTCTGGTCCGCGTACCAGCTGATCAACCGTGTGAAAAATTCGGAGCTGATCGCCTCCTACGCCAAGTCGGATGTGCGGGACTACTGGACGGAATACCAGATCCACAAATATATGAGCAAGGTGCTGGTGGGCACCAACCTGGAGACGGCCTATCTCTATTTTCCGCAGTACGAAATGGTGTTCTCCGTCACCGGGGGGGTAGAAAGCGATTATTTCCATGCGCTGAATTACGGCAACTCCTTCGAGGAGTGGCAGGAGGCGCTGAAGGGCAGATGGAACGGGAATGCGATACAGCTCCCGGGAAAAGGAGCGGAGCGGCGCAACCTTATCGTCAGCAGCGTCCTGAACAGCGGGAATCAGGATCCGCCCGTGGCGATTGCCGTGGAGATACGGAACGAGTATATGAATCAGATGGCTTCCAACTTACAACTGGAAGAGCATGACAAGATACTGATCTACAGCACCAAAGGGGTGATCGGCGCGAACTTCGACGTCTCCGCCCAGGCGGGGCTTTCGGAAATGCTCCAGGGGGTGGGCTGGAAGGACGGCGAGACCATCCGCTGCGACGGCATCACCTATGAGGTCAGGGTCAGGTATTCCAGCCAGTACGGGCTTACGTTCGTCTATGCCTCACCGAAGGACATCCTGCATTCCTCTTTCGCGTTCATCAGGGCCTACTCCGTGGCGGTGCTGGCTCTTTGCGTCATCATTTCCGCTGTGCTGTGCCTGGTCATGACGAACCGCAACTACAACCCGATCAGGCGGATCTTCGGCCTGCTGCGGGAGGGCGGGGAGGGGAACAGGGAGGTCCCTGAGGATTATGACAAGATGGAGCGGTACATCAGCGACTATATCTCCAGGAACCAGAAGCTCCAGAGCGCGGTGATGCGGTATGAGGAGGACTACAGGAAGGTATACTTGGAGAAGGTCCTGTACGGCAGGATCCCCTATCGGGAGAGCATAGAAGAGGGCGGAAGGCTCTATGGCCTGGGGCTGGATGCCCCCTGGTTCGTGGTGGTCCTGTATGAGCTGGCTGAGACATCGGAGGAGCGGGCTTTCGGCATGCCGGGGGAGGCGGGCAGGGAGATGCTCAGAGACTCCCTCAGCGCCTACATCGAGGAAAAGATGGAATATGTGGTCTGCTTCTATATCATCGAGGAGCACAATGGCTGTATCGCGGTCCTGAACGGAGACGGCGGGGACGCGGGAGAGTTCCGGGACAAGGTGTGCCGGGACAATGCCGCGCTTCTGGAGGAGATGGAGGTGCAGGAGGAAATCTGCTGCGAGGGGCATGTCAGCCAGGGGCTGGAAGGGCTGGTGCATCTGCATGAGGGCTATGAGCAGCTGCGGCAGAAGAGGGAGGAGAAGGCCAAGCAGGAGGTGGAGCAGGAGCGGACGAACTCCGAGGGAGGCCTCCATATCGACAGGGTCATGGCAAGCGTGCGGCAGCAGATATTCAATCCCAATCTGTCCGTGGCGGGGCTGGCGGACGGCTTTGAGGTGTCCGCCTCCCATCTGTCCCGGTTCTTCAAGCAGCAGATGGGGATGGGGCTTCTGGATTATATCCATCGCTGCCGGATCGACGAGGCCAAGAAGCTGATGAAAGAGAACCCCTCCATCCGGGTGAAGGAGGTGGCGGACAGGACGGGCTTCTACAATGTGTCGGCTTTCATCCGCGTGTTCAAGAAAATAGAGGACATGACGCCGGGACAATACAGAGAAAAAATATGATCGTTTCACTAACATATCGCACAAAATGAATATGGCATGTCAGAAAATGAACATCCTGCGGAAAAACAGCACAATCAAAGGCTGAAAGATATTGAAAAAGTGATATTTTTACACAATTAATCGCCATATACAAACACATCCTTCGTAAACTATAATGACATTGTGCATGAAGTCAACCTGGCACAAGAAAAAAGGAGGATGTGACATGAAGAGTAAAAAAGTAATTTCTTTACTGCTGATGACGGCATTGACGGCCAGTCTCCTGGCAGGCTGTGGCGGCTCAGGCGATTCGGGCAATGCGGAATCGTCCGCCAGTGAGAAGGAAGAGTCTTCCCAGGCTCCCGAGGAGAGCGGCTCCGGGGAAGCGCCGGAGGAGTCTTCCGAGGAAGCGCCGGAGGAGAGCGAGGCAGGCGATGACAGCAGCGCAGGCGGCGAGGCCAAGTATCCCAGGGACGAGAACGGCTATCCCGATTTGGGTGGCGAGACCATCAGCATCTGGTTCGCCATGACCACGGAGAACGCCGGCGCGGTATCCACCGACATGGGCGACTACGAGGCCGTCAAGGCCCTGGAGGAGAAGTTCAACGTGAATTTCGAGTTCATCCATCCGCCTGTGGGGCAGGAGAGCGAGAACTTCAATATCATGATGTCGGACGAAAAGCTCCCGGACATGATCTTCTGCCGCGGCATCGACAGATTCTATCCTGGCGGCGTGGAGATGGCATACGCGGACGGTGTCCTGTACGACTACACGGATGACATCAATGCAGTGGACACCCCGAACTTCTATAACATGATCAACGGCGATCCCTACCTGATGAAGGCAGTGACAGACGATGAGGGCAGGATCATCCGCCTGGGCGCCAAGATCTGCGGCAGCGAGGAAGCCGACCTGAACTTCATCGGCCCCCTGATTAGAAGCGATTACCTGGCGGCAGCCAATATGGAAGTCCCCAAGACCATCGATGACTGGACCGCCATGCTGCAGGCCATGAAGGACAATGGGGTGGAGTATCCCCTGGCTCTGGACAAGAGCCAGCTGATCTACACGTCCAACATCTTCGCGGGGGCTTACGGCGTATCCGGCAACAGCTATTTCTTGAAGGAGGACGGCAGCGTTGCCTTCGGACCTTACGAAGATGCCTACAAGGACTTCCTCACCCAGATGCACGAGTGGTATGAGGCAGGCTTCATCAATCCCGACTTCGCCAGCCAGGATACGGATTCCATCATGTCCATGGCGGCCGGCGACAGAATCGGCTCCACGCTGATCCATCTGTATACATACGGCGTCACCTACTTCGTCACCACAGAGGGAGACGACCCGGACAAGGTGATGGTAGCGGCTCCCATGCCTGTCCTGAACGAGGGGGATACCAGGAACTTGAGGAGCAGCAGCAGGTCCCTGGGCGACTATAAGTACATCACCGCGGACGCCGAGAACAAGGACGCATGCATCGCCCTGCTGGATGCGCTGTACCTGGAGGACATCGACCTGATGATGGCCAACGGCATCGAGGGCGTGGGCTACACCATGGAAGACGGCGCGCCCGTACAGGCGGCTCTGAGCGCGGATGCCAGCAAGGAAGTGCGTCTGGGAAGCTGCCCTCAGCAGTGGCATGCCTATGAGGATACGGACCTGAACTACATCCTCACCAAGAAGTACAACAAGGGCTGCCAGGACGAGGCTCTGGAGCTGTGGAAGACAGAGGGTACTTCAGGATCCATCTCCAACTTCATCATGTACAACACCGAGGAGTCCGAGACCAGGAGCACCTACAACAGTGACGTGTCCACTGCCGTGGAGGAGTGGGTCATGAAGTTCATCACGGGTCAGGAGCCCATCGACAAGTTCGACGAATTCCGGGAGATCCTGAAGAACGAGGGCCACATTGAAGAGCTGATAGCGATTGAGCAGAGTGCGATGGATCGTTACGACGCAAGGTAGGAAGACGGAAAGGGCACCGGAAGGTGCCCTTTTGTGTTCCGGCCAAGCAGGACAGGAGGGATGTATGAAAGCTGCGAAGGTCAATAACGGAAAGTTAGAAAAACAGAAGTTCTCGGTGCGGCTGAGAAGGGATTTCAAGGCCAACAAATATATCTATATCATGCTTCTGCCGGTGGTGGTGTATCTGCTCATTTTCAGCTATGCTCCCATGTACGGCATCGTCATCGCGTTCAAGAACTATAAGCCCAGGCTGGGGATCCTGGAGAGCCCCTGGGTAGGAATGAAATATTTCAAGGAATTCACGTCCTCCATGTACTTCGGCAGGACTTTGCGGAACACGCTGGCCCTCAGCGGGCTGAACTTGCTGTTCGGATTCATGGCGCCCATCCTCTTCGCGGTGCTGCTGAACGAGATCCGCAACATGAGGTTCAAGAAGCTGGTGCAGACTGTTACCTATCTGCCCCACTTCATCACCACGGTCATCATCGCCAGCCTGATACTGGTGTTCACCAACAGTGACGGCTTCATCACCCAGATAGTGAACAGCCTCACCGGACATACCGGGAGCCTGATCGGGGACAAGAACTGTTTCCGGGCGATCTACGTGATATCCGATATCTGGCAGGGCTTCGGGTGGGGCTCCATCGTCTATCTGGCCACCATCGCCGGCATCAGCCCGGAGCTGTACGAGGCCGCCAGGATCGACGGGGCCAACAAGTTCCGGCAGATCTGGCATGTGACGCTGCCCGGCATGCGCCCTACGATCGTCACCATGTTCATCCTGGCCATGGGCGGCCTGATGAGCATCGGCTGGGAGAAGGCCTTCCTGCTGCAGACACCGCTTACCTATGAGACTTCGGACATCATCTCCACCTTTGTATACCGGAAAGGCTTCGAGGATGCCAACTACAGCTACTCTACCGCGGTGGGCCTGTTCAACTCGATCATCAACCTGATCCTGGTGACCACGGCCAACAGGCTGAGCCGGAAGTTCAACGAGACCAGTCTGTGGTAATTGGGAAAGTTCGTCTCATGAGGTGTGCGCCGAAGGGACGTTCCCCTTTAGCGCCATCGTGCAGCGATTAAATATAGGAGGAGAAGGATGAAGGAAGAAAACGATAAGAGGATGATAATCGGCACCGGAGAGAAGATTTTCCTGGTAGTCAACAATCTCATCATGGTATTCCTGATGGTGATCACGCTCTACCCGCTGCTCTACGTGCTGTTCTGTTCCCTGAGCGACCCCATAGAACTGGGGAAGGTGTCAGGGCTGATGATAAAGCCTGCCGGATTCAGCCTGCGGGGCTACAAGGCGGTTCTGGATTCCGACAATATATGGTTGGGATTCCGTAATACCATATTCTATGTGATCGTGGGGACATCCTGCAGCATGGCGATTACCATCATAGGCGCCTACGCGATTGCAAAGAAGAATTTCATGCTGAGGAAGCCTGTGATGCTGTTCATCATATTCACCATGTACTTCGGCGGCGGCATGATCCCCACCTTCCTGGTGGTGCAGGGCCTGCACCTGACCAACACGGTCTGGGCCATGATCGTGCCCGGGATGCTGAGCGTCTACAACATGATCGTGCTGCGGACCTCCTTCCAGTCGGTGCCGGAGAGCCTGTACGAGTCGGCGGCGCTGGACGGGGCCAACGACTTCACCATGCTGACGAAGATCACATTGCCCCTGTCCAAGGCGGCCCTGGCCACCATCACCCTGTTCTACGCAGTGGGGAAGTGGGGCGAGTGGTATCCGGCGCTAGTGTACCTGCAGAAGCGGAGGGACCTCTATCCCCTGCAGATGTTCCTGCGGGAGCTTCTGGTGAAGCAGGAGGACATGGAGACTTTGCTTGCCAACAATGTGGGCCAGGACGCGGAGGCCTATCTGCTGAAGGAGATCATCAAATACGCCACGATCATCGTGACCACAGTGCCCATTCTGGTGGTGTACCCTTTCCTCCAGAAATATTTCGTGAAGGGCGTGCTGGTGGGCTCCGTGAAGGGATGACGGAAGCCGGGAAGGCCCCGTTTCCAGGGGCTTCCCGGAAAATCCATAAATTTTGTAAAATATACTTGATTATTGGAGGGCACCTGTGTTATAATAGCTTTCGTCGGTAGAAAACGGCGTACAGGGGAATAGTACAATGGTAGTGCGGCGGTCTCCAAAACCGTTGATGGGAGTTCGATCCTCTCTTCCCCTGCTAGGAAAAAGAAGTGTTGATGGGTAGTCCGTTGGTGGCGCTGTCGGCAGTTCTTTTTTTATTTCCGCGGCAGGGCGGCGGCCCGGCGGAAAGGACGAGAATCGGCGAAGAGTTGGAGGGCGGATATGGACGGGATGGATCGGACAGAGAAGGCGGGGCGGGAGAACCGGGAGGAAGAGCGGCTGGAGCTGGCGCTTCAGACCCTGCGGAGCTTCCTGCTGGGGCTGGCGGCCCGGGCGGGAGAGGGAGAGGAGTACGGAGAGCGGCTGTGGCAGGGAATCAGGCAGTCGGCGGGGCTTCTGCAGGAGCTGGCGTACTACCATGACAGGGGAGAGTTCCTGTGCCGGTATGAGGTGGCGGGGTACACACTGGCGGATGTGCTGGTGTGGCAGGTGGATCATTTCAAGCTGTACATGGACCGGCCGGAGGATATGAACCGGTACAGGCAGCCCAGATTGCTTCTGGCATCCTTCGACACCATGCTGCAGATGGAGGAGGATCCGGCATCCTTCGCGGAGAAGATGCGGTGCGAGACGGGGCAGGACATTCTATGATTGTCCAGATATTCTTTGAATATCCAGACATTCCATGGTCCCCCGATGTTCTGTACATAAGACAAAAGCACTCGCGATTTCTCGTGGGTGCTTTCATCTATAAAAGGGGAATTCGTCTATTATAATACCTGAAATATTTTCATATGTCAACCCTTTTTTGAGATTTTTCTAAAAAAATTGATAAATTTTTTGTGCTGTACTTTTATGAAAAATGTGTTAAAATAAATTACATATGTGTCATTTTTTTGCATGTCGTTTTTCGCTAGTTTTAAGGATGAGAAGGTGGAAGGTTCTATGGAACAGAATAGCGCAGAGTACCGGCAGCAGATGATAGCGGAGTACAGGGCTGCCGTGGAGCCCCTTTTGAAGTATCTGCCGTGGATGGAGAAGAACGGGGGCCGGACCGTGAGCCGCAACTATCAGGGGAACGGCCTGAGCAAGAGCTCTATCAGCTTTCCCGTGTATGATGCCAATCTGATGAGCTTCGTGAAGGAGGCGGCAGCCTCGCCGCTGATGAACCGCAATTACGTCTATGTATATACCAGGAACCGCATCAGGAGCCATGCCGACGAGAAGCGGCTGATCGACGGGGCGGAACTGAAGGACTGGGAGCTTTTAGGGGGCATTCTGTCCAAATATGTGCTGGAGGGCAGGACGAAGGCCACGCTCTGGGGGGAGGCCATGCAGGAGGGCATTTTTCTGCTGGTGCTCCGGAAGATGCGGGAGATCATCAGGTACTGGGACAAGGCGGGACGTTAGAAGGCTGTGCGGCGGACAGGCTGCAGCAATGGGGGACTGGGGGACAGAATGGGAGACAAATCGGTACAGAAGAGGAAGTATATACTGGAGATGGCCCGAAAGGTATTCGTGGAGAAAGGGTTCAAGAAAGTCACCATGAAGGACATCGTGGAAGCCTGCGGCATCAGCCGCGGGGGCCTCTATCTGTATTTCAGCGACACCGGCCAGATCTTCCTGGAGGTCATGAAGATGGAGAGCCAGGAGGCGGACGATGTGTTCTCGGACAGCATCGCGGAGGACGCCACGGCGGCTGATATCCTGTTCCTGTTCCTGCGGGAGCAGAAGAAGGAGCTGCTGCGCCGGAACGACACCCTGACCCAGGCCGTCTATGAGTTCTATTTCCAGAGCGAGCCGGTGAGGAAGGGAAATATGCTCAAGCGCCAGTTCGACTCCGGGGTGAAGATCATGGAACGGCTCATCGCCATGGGCGTGGAGCAGGGGGAATTCTCCTGCGAGGACTGCAGGGGCATGGCCCGGCATATCATGTTCGTGCTGGAGGGACTGGAGATTTCCGCCCAGACCATCGGGATTACCTCGGAGGCTGTGGACAGGGAGATTCTGTTCATCATGAAATTCCTGGGCGCGATAGAGGACAATGCCCAATAAAGGCGGCATAACAGTAGAAATGGATGATATTGCGATTGCAAATGAATGGAGGAGCGTATGGGAAGCGTCAGACGTATCTATGTGGAGAAAAAGAAGGCTTTCGCGGTAAAGGCGAAGGAGCTACAGGAGGACATCGGAAGCTTTTTAGGGATAGGGGTGGAGGACGTGAGGGTCTTCATCCGCTATGATGTGGAGAACATCTCCGATGAAGTGTTTGAAAGGGCATGCAGGACCGTATTCTCGGAGCCCCCTGTGGATGAGCTCTATCGAGAGGACATTAAGGTTCCTGCAAATGCCAGGGTCTTCTCGGTGGAGTTCCTGCCCGGCCAGTTCGACCAGCGGGCGGATTCGGCAGTGCAGTGCGTCCAGTTCCTGAAGGAGGACGAGGAGCCCGTCATCCGCACGGCGGTCACATATATGATCCTGGGGGACATCACGGAGGAGGAATTCGCCCGGATCAAGGCGTACTGCATCAACCCCGTGGACTCCAGGGAGACAGGCCTGGAGAAGCCGGATACATTGGTGGCGGAATTCGAGGAGCCCGGGGACGTGGCATTGCTTCAGGGCTTCGCCCGGATGGAGGAGGGGAAGCTGCGGGAGCTGTACGATTCCCTGTCATTGGCCATGACATTCAAGGATTTCCTCCATATCCAGAAGTATTTCGGGGAGGACGAGAGGCGCGACCCCACCATGACGGAGATCCGGGTGCTGGACACCTACTGGTCTGACCACTGCCGCCATACCACCTTCTCCACGGAGCTGACGGAGGTGGAGTTCGGGGAGGGGTATTACCGCACGCCCTTAGAGACCACATACCGCAGCTACCTGGACACCAGGGAGGAGGTCTTCGCGGGCCGGACGGAAGAAGGGCATTCCGGCAAGTTCATCTGCCTGATGGACCTGGCCCTGATGGCCATGCGCAAGCTCAAGAAGGAGGGGAAGCTCTCCGACATGGAGGAATCGGATGAAATCAACGCCTGCTCCGTGGTGGTGCCCGTGGAGATGGACTACAGCGATGTGGGTGGGCCGTCCAAGGTCACGGAGGAGTGGCTGGTGTTCTTCAAGAACGAGACCCATAACCATCCCACGGAGATAGAGCCCTTCGGCGGCGCGGCCACCTGCCTGGGCGGCGCCATCCGCGATCCCCTGTCCGGCAGGGGCTATGTGTACCAGGCCATGCGCGTCACCGGGGCCGCGGATCCCACCGTTCCCGTGGCGGACACTTTGAAGGGCAAGCTCCCCCAGAAGAAGCTGGTGCGGGGCGCGGCCTCCGGCTATTCTTCCTACGGCAACCAGATCGGCCTGGCCACGGGCTTCGTGAAGGAAATCTACCATCCCGACTATGTGGCCAAGCGCATGGAGATTGGGGCCGTCATGGGCGCTGCCCCCAGGAAGAACGTGATTCGGGAGACCTCGGATCCGGGGGACATCATCATCCTCTTAGGAGGGCGCACCGGACGGGACGGTTGCGGCGGGGCCACCGGCTCCTCCAAGGTACATACGGAGCAGTCCATCGAGACCTGCGGCGCGGAGGTGCAGAAGGGAAATGCCCCCACAGAGCGCAAGATCCAGAGGCTGTTCCGCAGGGAGGAGGTCAGCCGCATCATCAAGAAGTGCAACGACTTCGGCGCGGGCGGGGTGTCCGTGGCCATCGGCGAGCTGGCGGACGGCCTGCGGGTGGACCTGGACAAGGTGCCCAAGAAGTACGCGGGCTTAGACGGCACGGAGCTGGCCATCTCCGAGTCCCAGGAGCGCATGGCCGTGGTGGTGGATCCGAAGGACGTGGACGCCTTCCTGAAGTATGCCGGGGAGGAGAACCTGGAGGCCGTGGCGGTGGCCGTGGTGACGGAGGAGCCCAGGCTGGTGCTGAGCTGGCGGGGAAAGGAAATCGTGAACCTGAAGCGGGCCTTCCTGGACACCAACGGCGCGCACCAGGAGACTAAGGTAAAGGTGGACATTCCTGACGAAAAAGAGAATTATTTCAAGCGATACGCCGTTTCTGCGGTGGAGGAGGCCCTGGAAAAGAAAGACGTGAAGGCCGCATGGCTGGCGCTTTTGAACGATTTGAACGTGTGCTCCCAGAAGGGCCTGGTGGAGATGTTCGACGCCTCCATCGGCGCGGGCAGCGTGCTGATGCCCTACGGCGGGAAGCACCAGCTGACGGAGACCCAGGCCATGGTGGCGAAGCTCCCTGTGCTTAGGGGGAAGACGGACACCGTCACCATGATGGGCTACGGCTTCGACCCCTGCCTGTCCTCCTGGAGCCCTTACCACGGCGCGGTGTACGCGGTGGTGGAGTCCATGGCGAAGATTGTGGCAAACGGCGGCGACGCCTCCAAGATAAGGTTCACCTTCCAGGAATATTTCCGCAGGATGACAGAAGACCCCTCCAGGTGGAGCCAGCCCTTTGCGGCGCTGCTGGGGGCCTATGATGCCCAGATCGGCTTCGGACTGCCCTCCATCGGCGGCAAGGACAGCATGTCGGGCACCTTCAACGACATCGACGTGCCGCCCACGCTGGTGTCCTTTGCCGTGGACATCGCAAAGCAAGGGGACATCGTGACGCCGGAGCTGAAGGAGGCGGGGCATAAGCTGGTCCGCTTCCGGATAGAGAAGGACGATTTCGAAATCCCCGTGTACGATGAGACGGCGGCGCTCTATGATTACATTCACCGCCTGACCGGCAGCGGGGTGGCCGTGGCGGCCTATGCCCTGGATGCCAAGGGCGCGGCGGCTGCTGTAGCCAAGATGGCTTTCGGAAATAAGCTGGGCGTAGTCATCGACAGCGAAGTCAAGGAGGCGGAGCTTTTCGAGAACGGGCTGGGAGACATCCTGGTAGAGATAGCGGCAGGAGATGCGGCCGCTTTGCTGGAGTCCGGGTTCGACTGCAAGGTAATCGGTACGGTGACGGAGGAGCCGGCCTTTGTGTACGGCGATGTGCGGATCGGCATGGAGGAGGCGCTGGAAGCCTGGACTTCCAGGCTGGAGAAGGTGTATCCCACCAAGGCGGTGCGGGAGAGTGCGCCTGTGGACAGCAAGTGCTTTAAAGCGGAGAGCATATACGTCTGTAAGCATAAAGTGGCGCGGCCTACCGTGTTCATCCCCGTGTTCCCGGGGACGAACTGCGAGTACGACAGCGGGAAGGCCTTTGAGCGGGCCGGGGCGGACGTGGTCACGAAGGTGTTCCGGAACCTGAGCGCCCAGGACATCCGGGAATCCGTGGACGAATTTGAAAAGGCCATCTCCCAGGCCCAGATCATCATGTTCCCCGGAGGCTTCTCCGCGGGCGACGAGCCGGACGGCAGCGCCAAGTTCTTTGCTACGGCTTTCCAGAACGAGAAGCTGAAGGAGGCGGTGACAGATTTGCTGCAGAAGAGGGACGGCCTGGCACTGGGCATCTGCAACGGCTTCCAGGCGCTGGTCAAGCTGGGGCTTATGCCTTACGGCGAGATTGTGGGCCAGAGGGCGGATTCGCCCACGCTGACCTTCAACACGATTAACAGGCATATCTCCAAGATGGTGTATACCAAGGTGGTGTCCAATAAATCGCCTTGGCTCCAGGGCGCTGAGCTTGGCGGCGTGTACTGCAATCCGGCCTCCCACGGCGAGGGCAGGTTCGTTGCGCCGAAGGAATGGATAGACAGGCTCTTCGCGGAGGGCCAGGTGGCTACCCAGTACTGCGACCAGGCGGGGAATGTGTCCATGGACGAGGAGTACAATATCAACGGCTCCTACGCGGCCATCGAGGGTATCACCTCCCCGGACGGGCGGTGCCTGGGCAAGATGGCACATTCCGAGAGGCGGGACAGCGCTGTGGCCATGAATATCTATGGAAATCAAGATATACGCATTTTCGAGTCGGGAGTGTCGTATTTCAGATAATGAAAAAGACCGGCATTGATGGCAGAGACTTGTCAATGCACTCCGTGAGCAAACAGATGGCGCATTAGGAATCCGCAGGTATACTGCATAACGCTGAATACTGCCTAATGTAATCATGCGCTTGAACCGGTCAG
>OFFE01001397.1_pt1 | contig 17452 bp, 16 predicted proteins | sample 1521371 | NCBI WGS metagenome assembly OFFE01 (sample SAMEA3504131, study PRJEB24116) | mouse gut metagenome | biome: mouse gut; feature: mouse-associated habitat; material: faeces | place: Denmark | collected 2011 | reverse complement strand
CCGGACCCCAAAAGTCCGGCGGATTCCACGCAAATCCTGTCTCTTACTTCATCCCCGCAGTGATGATGGCCATCTTATAGACCTCCTCGGCGTTGCAGCCCCGGGAGAGGTCGTTGATGGGGGCGTTGAGGCCCTGGAGGATGGGGCCGTAGGCCTCATAGCCGCCCAGGCGCTGGGCGATCTTGTAGCCGATGTTGCCCGCCTCGATGTTGGGGAACACGAAGGTGTTGGCGTAGCCGGCCACCTTGCTGCCCGGGAACTTCAGCTGGCCCACGGTGGGGGAGACGGCGGCGTCGAACTGCATCTCGCCGTCAATGGCGAACTCCGGAGCCAGCTCCTGGGCGGTCTTGGTGGCGGCGGCGGACAGGGGGACCGTCGCGCCCTTGCCGGAGCCCTTGGTGGAGAAGCTGAGCATGGCAACCTTGGGCTCGATGCCGAAGAACTGGGCGGTGCGGGCGGACTCCACGGCCACCTCCGCCAGCTTCTGGGCGGCGGATACGGTGACATTGCCCTCCTTGTCCACGCTGTCCTCATAGGAGATATTGATGGCGCAGTCGCCCATGCACAGCATCCGCAGGGCCTCGTCCCCGGTTTCCCGCTTCATGATGAAGCAGGAGGAGACCAGGTGTGCGCCGGGCTTGGTCTTGATGAGCTGGAGGGCCGGCCGGACGGTGTCGGCGGTGGAGTAGGTGGCGCCGCCCAGCAGGGCGTCGGCCTTGCCCATCTTCACCAGCATGGTGCCGAAGTAGTTGCCCTTCTGGAGGGCGGCGCGGCACTCGTCCTCGCTCATCTTGCCCTTGCGCAGCTCCACCATCTTGGCCGCCATCTCGTCCATGCCGGCGTAGGCGGCGGGGTCAATGATCTCCGCCTTGGCGACGTCGAAGCCGTTCTTCTCCGCTGCGGCCTTGACCTCCTCCACATTGCCCACCAGGATCACGTCCATCAGATCCTCCTTCAGCAGCCGGGCGGCGGCCTCCAGAATGCGGGCGTCGGGTCCCTCGGTGAACACGATGGTGCGGCGGTTCTCCTTCAGATTCTTCAAAAGACCGGTAAACATGGTTTGCTTCCTCCGTTTTTCTGTTCAGTATTGTGCGCAGGGCCGGGCCCTGCCCCAAGTAATCCCATTATACACCTAACCGGGCCGGGGCTCAATGCTATTTTGCAAAAGATTTTTGTTTTCTCTGGAAGCGGCGGGGATTCCCGGCGTTGGACGGCAGTTATCCGGAAGCACAATCGAATGGATCTTATTTTTGAAAACCACTTGACATTTCCCTTGTTCCGGCATATACTACAGCACAATGATATATCAAGTTTTTTTGATTTGAGGTTGCCGCCATGGATAACATCCACCAGGAGCACGCGAAGGTGTTCAAGGCTCTGTGTGACCCGAAACGGCTTGCCATTCTGGAGCAGCTGCGAAGCGGTGAAAAATGCGCCTGTGTCCTTCTGGGGCCGATGGATCTGACGCAGTCAGGCTTGTCTTACCACATGAAAATTCTGTGTGATTCCGGGCTTGTAGCGAGCAGGCAGGAGGGCAAGTGGACGCACTACCGTCTGAGCGAGGCCGGCAGGGAGGAGGCGGTGCGGCTGCTGCTGACCCTCACCACACCGGACACAGACCAGTCCTGCGAATGCTCCCCATGCGGCAGGGAAACGCCATCCTAGCGCGATGGCGTTTCTCTTCACACGAAACATCAAAATTTTTTGATATGTTGTCCGACAAATTGAAAGCGAGGTTTTCTCTATGGGCGTTTGGCAGTTTATCCAAGATCAGGTCTTGGGCATGAAGTGGCTGAATGGGCTGATTGACGGCGGCCTTTCCATGCTGGGGCTGGATGTGGGAGGGCGCATAGGAGGGAGCGTCCAGTTTTTCCTCTATGACGTACTGAAAATCACGGCCCTGCTCTGCTTCTTGATTTTCGTCATTTCCTACATTCAAAGCTACTTCCCGCCGGAGCGGAGCAAGCGGATATTAGGCCGTTTTCATGGTATCGGCGCAAATATCATATCCGCTCTGTTGGGTACCGTCACCCCCTTTTGCTCCTGCTCCTCCATCCCTCTGTTTATCGGCTTCACCAGCGCCGGACTGCCGTTAGGGGTTACATTCTCGTTCCTGATCTCCTCTCCAATGGTAGACCTGGGCAGTCTGATTCTCCTGATGAGCATTTTCGGCGCAAGGGTTGCTGTTGTCTATGTGGCAGTCGGGCTGGTGATCGCCGTAGCGGGCGGAACCTTGATCGAGAAGCTGCGCATGGAGTCGTATGTGGAGGAATTTATCCGCAAGGCTGGCGGCGTAGATATTGAGTCCCCTGCGCTGACGAAGCGGGAGCGGATTCAATTCGCCAAAGAGCAGGTTGTCTCCACTTTTCAGAAGGTATTCCCGTATATTTTGATCGGCGTGGGCATTGGGGCGGTCATTCACAACTGGATTCCAGAGAGCTGGATTGAAGCTGTGCTGGGCGGCAGCAACCCCTTCGGCGTTATCCTTGCCGCGCTGGTAGGTATTCCCATGTACGCCGACATTTTCGGCACCATCCCCGTGGCGGAGGCCCTGTTATATAAGGGCGCACAGCTTGGCACAATCCTCTCCTTTATGATGGCTGTCACCACATTAAGTCTGCCGTCTATCATTATGCTCCGCAAAGCGGTAAAGCCCAAATTGCTTGCTCTGTTCGTCGGCATCTGCGCCGTTGGCATTATCATCGTCGGCTACCTGTTCAATGTGTTCCAATTTTTATTGATATAAATTAGGAGGAATGATTTATGGGACTGTTTCGTAAGAAAAAGGAAGAAGCAACATCCTGCTGCTGCGGCAGCTGCACCCCGGAAACAATGGAGCTGGCGGAAGCGGCAAAGTCCGCTGCCGGGGTCAAAGTACTGGGGAGCGGCTGCGCCAAATGCCGCGCCCTGGAGGAGGCCGTCCGGGACGCTCTGACGGAGCTGGGAATGGACACATCCATTGACCATGTGACGGACTTTGCGCAGATCGCCGCCTATGGGGTAATGACTACCCCGGCCCTGGTTGTTGACGGCAAGGTGGTATCCTATGGCAAGGCGCTGAAAAAGGACGAGGCCAAGGCTGTCATTGAAAAGGCGAGAAAAAAGGATTCGCTCTAAAAATTTTGAATACGACAAAAAGAGGAGGGAGACAGCGCACTGAGCTGTCTCCCTCCTCTTATCCGCTACCGCGCCCTCTCATAGGCCCGCCGGACCTCCGCCAGGGAGAGCCCCTTTTCCCGGGCAATAGCCGCCAGATCCTCATACTCCGGTTTGCTCTTGACGATCCCCCAGCCGGTCCCGGTCTTTCGGGCCACCGTCCCCAGATGCGTCTCCACCTCGTCCCCGGTCACCGCCAGGGCGTACCGGGGGCAGTCCGTCCGCCGCACGCCGAAGGTACTGGTCAGACGCAGGATCTCCCGGGCCAGCTGATCGGCCTCCGCCGGGCGGCACAGGCACAGGAGCAGCGCCCCGGGCCGGTGCTTCTTCATCTGGAGGGGCACATAGGACACGTCCAGGGCCCCCGCCGCCAGCAGGGCCTCCATGGCCTGCCCCAGCTCCTCGCCGGTCATGTCGTCAATGTTGGCCATCAGCTCCGTCACCGTGTCGTTGGGCCCCGCCCCGGTCTCCGCCGTGTCCAGCCAAAAGGCCCGCAGGCAGTTGGCCCGGGGGAAGTCCTTGGTCCCGCAGCCGTAGCCACAGCCCCGGACCACCCCCTCCGGCATGGGGCCGAAGCCATTGGCAAAGGTGCGCAGCAGGGCCGCCCCGGTGGGGGTGCACAGCTCGGCGGCAATGTCCCCGCTCACCACCGGCGCCCCCTCCAGGAGCCGGGCCGTGGCCGGGGCGGGCACCGGCAGCAGGCCGTGGGCGGTGCGCACCGTGCCGCTGCCCACAGTCACCGGGGAGGCCCACACCGCCTCCGGGGCCAGCAGGTGCATCAGATAGCACACCCCCGTCACGTCCATCACCGCGTCCAGGGCCCCCACCTCGTGGAAGTGGACCTCCCCCACCGCCACGCCGTGGGCCGCCGACTCCGCCTGGGCGATGCGCCCGTAGACCTCCATAGCCCGGTCCCGCACCGCCTGGGGCAGGTCAAAGCCGCCGATCATCTCCCGGATATCCCCCAGGGAGCGGTGGTGATGGTGATGGTGCTCATGGTCATGATCGTGATCGTGGTGGTGTCCCTCCTCCCGGCCGTGGACCGCCACCCGCATGTGGGCGCCGGCGATGCCCTGGCGGGTGACGGTCTCCGCCGTCAGTGTCACGCCGGGGAGGAGGCGGTTCATGTCCCGGAGAAAGCCCTCCTTATCCGGGCACAGCTCATAGAGGGCCCCCATGAGCATGTCCCCGGCCGCGCCCATGGCGCACTCCAAATACAGTGTCTTCATTGGTCAATCCCTTTCATCTGGTTGATCCGGTGGGCCAGGAAGCCCCCGCCGAAGCCGTTGTCAATGTTCACCACGCTCACCCCGCTGGCGCAGGAATTGAGCATGGCCAGCAGGGCGGCCAGACCGCCCAGGTTGGCCCCGTAGCCCACGCTGGTGGGCACGGCGATCACCGGGCAGCTCACCAGTCCCCCCACCACGCTGGGCAGGGCCCCCTCCATTCCGGCCACGGCCACGATGCACCGGGCCTCCTCCAGCGCCTCCAGGTGGGCCAGGAGCCGGTGGAGCCCGGCCACCCCCGCGTCGTAGATCCGGTGGACCCGGCTGCCCAGGGCCTCGGCGGTGAGGGCCGCCTCCTCGCACACGGCCAGATCGCTGGTGCCGGCGCTGACCACGGCCACGGAGCCCGTCAGGGGGATCTCCACCGGGTTGGCCACCGCCAGCCGGGCCGCCGCGCTGTAGCGGTAGGGAAACCGGCCCCGGAGCTTCTCCTCCTTCTCCCCGCTCAGGCGGGTGATGAGGATGTTTCCCGCCCCCCGCTCCACCATGGAGCGGACGATGCCCTCGATCTGATCCGGCTCCTTGCCCTGGCCGAAGATGACCTCCGCCGCCCCCTGGCGGCTGGCCCGGTGGTGGTCCACCTTGGCGTAGCCCAGATCCTCAAAGGTGGACCGGCTCAGAATCCGGACCGCCTCCTCCGGCGCGGCCGTCCCGGCCTGCACCTCACGCAGCAGCTTCAGCAGTTCTCTTTCCTCCATGGACGCTCCTCTCTGGGTACTATTTCAGTAAATTTCTACCTTCTGTAATCCTTGCTCCGGCCTCTGGCCAGGAACGCGCCCTCCCCGGGGTACACGGTTCCCCTCTCCGCCGCCAGACGGCCCCGGAGGTACACCCGCTCCACGGCCCCTCTGACCGCCATCCCCTCGTAGGGGGTGTAGTCCGTCCGCTGGAGCTGGTCCGCGGCCCGGACCACCCCCTCCGCCGTTGGGTCAATGACCACAATGTCCCCATCGCTGCCCGGGGCAATGGTCCCCTTCCGGGGCCAGCAGCCGTAGAGCCGGGCGGGGTTCTCGCAGAGGACCCGGCACATGTCCGCCGCCGTGATCCGCCCCGCCGCAACGCCGGCGGAATACAGCAGCAGCCCCCGGTGCTCCACCCCAGGCAGGCCCCCGGGGATTTTGGTGAAGTCGTACTGTCCGGCCCGCTTCTGGGCCGTGGTGAAGGAGCAGTGGTCCGTGGCCACGGTGTCGATCTCCCCGTCCCGGAGGGCAGCCCACAGAGCCTCCTGGTCCTCCTGCCGCCGCAGGGGTGGCGCGCAGACGTACTTGGCCGCCTCGGCGTACGCCGGGTGGTCATAGCGCCCCGCCTCCAGCAGCAGGTACTGGGGGCAGGTCTCCGCATACACCCGCTGGCCCCGTTTCCGGGCGGCCCGGACCTCCTCCAGGGCCGCCCGGCTTGTCAGGTGGACGATCACCACCGGCACGTCCGCCACCTGGGCCAGCCGCAGCAGGCTCCCCACCGCCTCCGCCTCCAGCTCCGCCGGACGGGTGCGGGGGTGGGAGGCCGGGGAGAGCCGGCCCTCCGCCCGGGCCTGGGCTGTCAGCGCCTGGATCACGCCGTGGTTCTCACAGTGGACGCCCACCAGTCCCTCCGCCTCCCGCAGCCGCACAAGGGCGCGGAACATGTCCCCCTCCGGCAGCATCATGGCGGGGTAGGTCATGTACATTTTGAAGGAGGTGAGGCCCTGGTCCATCATCTCCCCCACCTCCCGGGAGATATCCTCGTTCCAGTCGTCGATGGTCATGTGGAAGCCGTAGTCACAGGCGCACTTCCCCTCCGCTTTCCGCCGCCACCGGGCCAGACCGGAGGCAAGGGACTCCCCCTTGTCCGGCGCGGCGAAGTCGATGACCGTGGTGGTGCCCCCCCGGAGGGCGGCCCGGCTGCCGGAGGCGAAGTCGTCGGCGGTGATGGTGCCCGCCACCTCCAGGTCAAAGTGGGTGTGCGCGTCGATGAACCCGGGAAAGAGCAGCCGCCCGGCGCAGTCCACCGCCTGGGCGTCTCCGGCGGGGAGGTTTTCTCCCACGGCGGCAATCCGCTCCCCCTCCAGCAGCACGTCCAGCCGCGCCATGCCCCGGCCGGAGACCACGCTGCCGCCTCGAAGCAGGGTTTTCATAGTAGTCCGCCTCCTTGCTTTTTTTGAGTGGTTGTTCTTAATTTATAGAAGCGTTTCAGAGGGCCCGGTTCTCCTCTGGCTGTTTTGTCCAGTATACCATGTTTTTTCATGATAATCCAGTGGGGCCCGGAGGCAAAACCGCCGATCCCTGAAAAATGGGAAAATTTTTTTCAAAATTTTTACGAAAGTAGGGGAAACAAGACTAGCCAAACGGCGAAACATAAGGTATAATCATAAAAGAATCGAGCGGACAGAGGAGTACCCCTCTGTCCTCCGGGCGGTCTGCCGCCTGGGGGCGGCTGTCCGCTCAAATTTATTTTAGGAGGAAACCCGATATGAGAAAGTGGAACAAGCTGCTCTCTCTTCTGCTGGCGATGGTCCTTGCCCTTGGCATGACCGTCACCGCCATGGCGGAAGAGGATGCCAGCGGCGACGCGGAAGGCGCTCCTGCCGCCGCGTTTGAGGTGCCTGCGGAGGCTGACGGCGCAATTGTCATTCTCCACACCAACGACGTCCATGGCGCCATCGAGGGCTATGCCCAGGTGGCCGCGCTGAAAGCCATGTACGAGGAGGCCGGCGCTTACGTCCTGGTGATGGACGCCGGCGACTTCAGCCAGGGCGAGACCTCTGTGAGCGTCTCCCTGGGCGCCACTGCCGTGGAGCTGATGAGCATGGCCGGCTACGATGTGGCTGTGCCCGGCAACCACGAGTTTGACTACGGCTATGAGAACCTGACCAAGCTGGCCGAGGCTGCCCAGTTCCCCATCCTGGCCGCCAACATTACTTATAACGGCGAGCTGGCCTTTGGCGACAACCTGGTCTTTGAGACCGAGGACGGCGCCAAGATCGGCGTGTTCGGTCTGGACACCCCCGAGGCTGCTTCCAAGGCCCACCCCGGCAAGATCAAGGGCGTTTCCTTTGCCGGCGGCGAGGACATGTACGCTGTTGCCCAGGCCCAGGTTGACGAGCTCACCCAGGCCGAGTGCGACTACATCATCTGCCTGGGCCACCTGGGCATTGACGACGAGACCGCTGCCACCGCCAACCGCTCCATCGACCTGCTGGAAAAGGTGACCGGCATCGACGTGTTCATTGACGGCCACTCCCACTCCACTCTGGACAAGATCGTGGAGAAGACCAACGAGAACCGCACTGTGGGCGGCACTGTTGTCACCTCCACCGGCACCAAGCTGGCCAACATCGGCGTGGTCACCATCAAGGACGAGACCATCACCACCGAGAACGTGGCCGCTGAGACCATCGCTGTGGCTGAGGACGACGAGATCGCCGCCCGGGCCGCCGCCATCCGCGCTGAGATCGAGGCCGAGTACGGCGCCACCTTCGCCACCAGCGAGGTTCTGCTCAACGGCGAGAAGGCCCCCGGCAACCGCACTGAGGAGACCAATCTGGGCGACCTCATCACCGACGCCATGGTCTGGTGCGCCACCAACGGCGGCGAGGATCTGGGCGTTCCCGCTGAGAACGTGATCGCCATCACCAACGGCGGCGGTATCCGCGCCACCATCGAGGCCGGCGACATCACCAAGAAGGATGTCAACACCGTTCTGCCCTTCGGCAACACTGTGGCCTATGTCACTGTTACCGGCGAGGACCTGCTGGAGGTCCTGGAGGCTTCCACCTTCTGCACCCCCGACGCTGTGGGCGGCTTCCCCCAGGTTTCCGGCGTTGTCTTCACCGTTGACACCACCAAGGCCTATGACCAGGGCGAGGTCTACGGCGAGACCACCTATTTTGCCCCCAAGAGCATCAACCGCGTCACCATCGACAGCATCAACGGCCAGGACTTTGATCCCGCTGCCAGCTATGTTGTGGTGACCAACGACTTCCTGGCCACTGGCGGCGACACCTACTACGCTCTCACCGCCTCTGCGTCCATCATTGACACCGGCATGCCTCTGGATGAGGCCCTGATGGCCTACATCACCGAGGTTCTGGAGGGTAACGTGACCGCCGAGAAGTATGGCGAGCCCGCCGGCCGCATCACTGTTGTGACCGAGGCCGCTGAGCCCACTGAGCCCGAGGAGCCTGCTGAGCCCGACGCCAAGCCCGAGGAGCCCGCTGCTGTCAGCTTCTCTGATGTGACCGAGGCCAACTGGCACTATGCGTTTGTCACTGCCATGGTGAACGATGGCATTGTCGCCGGCTATCCCGACGGCACCTTCAAGCCCGGCGACAGCGTCAACTGGGGCGCTGCCCTGAAGATGGTCCTGGCCTATGCCGGCTATGAGGACGCCGCTCCCGTGGAGGGCGGCACCTGGGCCAGCGGCTACATCGCTCTGGCCAAGAGCGAGGGCCTCATTGACGGCGACGTGGAGCAGAACGCTTTCATCACCCGTGTGGAGATGTGCCAGCTCCTGGCCAAGGCCCTGAAGATCGAGGCTTCCGAGAAGGATTCCACCTTCCCCGACACCGATGACGGCTATGTGCTGGCTCTGGCCGAGCTGGGCGTCATCGGCGGCAACCCCGACGGTACCTTCAATCCCAACGGCGAGCTGACCCGCGCCCAGCTGTGCAAGATCCTGGCTGAGGCCCCCGAGGCCCCCGCTGCTGAGGCTCCCGCCGAGGGTGAGGACGCCGCTGCTACTGAGCCCGCTGAGGGCGAGGACGCCGCTGTTACCGAGCCCGCCGCTGCCTAGACCACTCTCATCGCATTAGACCAACAATAATAGCACGGACGGCCTGCCGGGATGGCAGGCCGTCCTTTATTGTTTCATCTCTTGAACTCTGAATCTTTATTTATGGTAAATCAGTTGGAGAGCTTGTGCTCTCCCTTCTTTTCAACTCAATATAATAGCGCCACAGTCCATCCATATCATTGCTTTGCAGCAGCGGAATAGCAGTAATAATATCATTATCCTTCCAATTCCACCACTGCATTTTACATAGCCGTCGAATTGCTATGGACGAAAATCGCCGCTTTATGATTTTGGCAGGTACCCCACCCACAACTGTGTAAGGCTTTAAGACACTTTGGGTCACCAGGGCATTGGCTCCAACAATGCAGCCATCAGCAATTGCTACGCCAGACATAATTTTTGAATCTGATCCAATCCAGACGTCATTTCCAATTACCACATCTCCTTTGGAAGAAGGGTGCCCCATAATATAAGAAAAGGATTCCGGCATTAGTGTGTTAAAGGGGTAGGTGCTGTTCCAGTCCACACGATGATTTCCACCTAAAAATATGGAAACACCAGATGCTATAGAGCAAAATTTTCCTATAATAAGCCGCGCATTTTCGCCCCATGAATATACCTTGGGAATTCCATAGGAAAAAACCCCAATTTCATCCTCGAGCCGAATATATTCCTTTTGCTGCGTCTCTCTTATATGCTCCCTTACCCGCTGAAATTCCTCTAGAACGTGAAAATTTGTCATGTTTATTTTTCCATTCTTTTTATTTATGCTATAAGGCACAGGTAGGGCCGCCCTTATGGCTGCGATTCCGAGAAGGAGCTCTGCAAATATTGAAAGCAATATGGCTTTTGTTTCACTAATAGTGAAACAAAAGCGGTGCACCGCTTTTTGAATTTTTATAAATGGTACTGCCTGGATTTTAATTCAGGCAGTACCATCTCCTGCACCTTTATGGGCCACGCTATCAGGTAGTGCTAACATACCATATTTAGTCCCATCTGTCAACGCTTTTCTGTCCTCATTCTCCCAAATAGTCCCAGCTTAGAAGCGGTAAAAATCCGGTAATCCTATTACTGTCGACTGCTCCGTAAGGCGCAGGCAAAACGGCATGAATCAAATTCTATGTGCCGGAACTCCAACATATGTACCGGGAATATCTATATTTTTTACAACTACAGCACCCGCACCAATCATACAGTTCTGACATACACTAATCCCATTCTTCACAGATGCCCCTACACCTACCCATGTTCGTTTTCCAATTTTTACCGTCCCACCAAGTTTTGCTCCAACTGATATATGTGCAAAATCTTCTATCTGATTATCATGTTCAACCGTTGCATTGGAATTGATAATACAGTGGTTTCCTATCTGTGCATATGGGTTAATCACTGCATTTGCCATAATAACAGTTCCATCCCCTATTGATATATGGATAGTGGATACAGATGCGGATGGATGTATTGCGGTATACCATTTTACACCGTCCATAGAATTTGAAATCCGTTCACGCACGTCTGGATTTCCAATCGCTATGACAAAATAGCAATCCATGAATTTGTTATATTCCGTATCTTTTCCCAAAACAGGCCACCCCATAAAATTATCTACGCTGTTGTCGTTTGTAAAGAAACCAACCAAACGATCCTTTGAACTCAGTACGATATCAGCAACGACTTTTGCATGTCCGCCTGTTCCGATGATAGCAACGTCTTTCATCAAAATAATCCCAACAAAATGTACTGTGTTCTGTGAGATTGTGCCTCCTTTCTACATGGTTTTTTTCATTGTACCATAACTCTATTTTATTGGCAATATGTTTCTATTGCTATTGGCAATAAGATATTTGGGCGACTACATCTAAACTGTTGTCAACGGCAATAAAAAGGAGTAGCGTTATGGCAAAGGAAAGAACAGCGTTGGCATTGGAAATGGGGTCCAGAATTGCGAAACGTCGAAAACAACTCGGATGGACACAAGAGCAAGCCGCAGAAGCGTCAGGTCTGTCGTGGCAGTTTTTTGCCTGCGTGGAACGTGGAATAAAAAATATACGTGCAGAAAGTCTATTAAACCTTTCACGTGCAATGAACGTGAGTGCCGACTATATTTTGACAGGAAAACAATCTAAAGTGAATTATGAGGATTTACTCAAATACATGGACCCACTCAGCGAAATGCAGCTAAAGTGTCTTGAGGAAATCTTAAAGAATTACCTCTTAGCTTGCGGTCACCAGCTGCCTGACTAATACAATAATATAAGGATGGTACTGCCCGGGGTTATCCTGGGCAGTACCATCCTTCACTTTTTAGTCCTTTTATAGAAACGGTACAAATACAGTACAGTTCCCCTTAAACCTCTGCCGGACTTCCTCCGTCAGACCCGAAAGCCCTTACGCTCTAGCGTCCTGCGCCTGCCGTTCCTCAATGGCTTCCTTCAAAATCATATCCTTGACCTTCATCAGGCGGGTGATGTTGCCGCGCTCGTTCTCCTCCAGCTTCATGGAGATGTACCGGATCTTCTGCTGGAAGCCTGGGATCATGACGTACTCCAGGGCGTTGACGCGCCGCCGGGTCTTCTCAATGTCCTCCGCCAGCAGCTGCATGGTCTTCTCCACCTCCGCCAGCTGCAGCATGTCGTTGAACACGTTGGCCAGGGCCTCCAGGGCTGCGTCCAGCTCGCCGGAGGTCTGGGCGAAGCCGTAGGGATAGATCTCCGCCGGATCCTCGTTCTTGGTGTGGAAATCGTAGACCGGCACATTCACGCTCATCACGTTCCTGAAGCGCATGTCCAGCTCCACACTCTGCTTGGGGTACAGCAGGGCCTGTTCCAGCATCTCCGGGCTCATGAGGGCCGAGGCCACGGTGAAGGCCGCGTTGGCCTGCTCCAGGCCCCGCTCCACCTTGGCGCGCAGCTCCCGGTTGCGCCGCACGATCTCCAGGAACTGCTTCATCAGTTCATCCCGCTTATCCTTGAGGAGCTTGTGGCCCCGGGTGGCGGTCTTCAGCCGGCCCTTCAGCCGGTTGAGCTCCATTCTGGTAGGGTTAATCGTTGCTGAGGCCATCTGTTCACCTCTTTCTTAACTGATTATGACACATCAGTACGCCGCCTAGGACTCCTTCTTGGGCAGGTACTTGTCGATCATGTCCTGCTTGATGCGCTTGAGCTCGCTCTTGGGCAGGATGCTCAGCAGCTCCCAGCCCAGATCCAGGGTCTCGATGACGCTGCGGTTGGTCTCGTAGCCCTGGGAGACGTAGCGCTTCTCAAACTCGTCGGCAAACTTGGCGTACAGCAGGTCCGTGGGGCTCAGGGCAGACTCGCCCAGGATGGTCATCAGCTCCTTGGCCTCCTTGCCGGAGGCGTAGGCGGCGAACAGCTGGTTCATGGTGGAGGCGTGGTCCTCCCGGGTCTTGCCCACGCCCACGCCCTTGTCCTTCAGACGGCTCAGGCTGGGCAGCACGTCCACCGGGGGATTGATGCCCTTGCGGAACAGCTCCTGGGACAGGATGATCTGGCCCTCGGTGATATACCCGGTCAGGTCGGGGATGGGGTGGGTCTTGTCGTTCTCCGGCATGGTCAGGATGGGGATCATGGTGATGGAGCCGGGCTTGCCCAGCTGGCGGCCGGCCCGTTCGTACATCTGGGCCAGATCGGTATAGAGGTAGCCGGGGTAGCCGCGGCGTCCGGGGACCTCCTTCTTGGCCGCGGACACCTCACGGAGGGCCTCGGCGTAGTTGGTGATGTCCGTGAGGATGACCAGCACGTGCATCCCCTTCTCAAAGGCCAGATACTCCGCCGCCGTCAGGGCCATGCGGGGGGTGGCGATACGCTCAACCGCCGGGTCGTTGGCCAGGTTGGTGAACAGCACCGTCCGGTCGATGGCTCCGGTGCGCTTGAACTCGTTGACAAAGTACTCCGACTCCTCGAAGGTGATGCCGATGGCCGCGAAGACCACGGCGAAGTTGGAGGCGGAGTCCCCCAGCACCTTGGCCTGACGGGCAATCTGCGCCGCCAGCTGGGCGTGGGGCAGGCCGTTGCCGGAGAAGATGGGCAGCTTCTGGCCGCGGACCAGGGTGTTCAGGCCGTCAATGGAGCTGACGCCGGTCTGAATGAACTCGTTGGGGTAGTCCCGGGCCGCCGGGTTGATGGGCTGACCGTTGATGTCCAGGCTCTTCTCGGGCAGGATGGCGGGGCCGCCGTCGATGGGCTGGCCCATTCCGTTGAACACGCGGCCCAGCATGTCGCCGGAAACCGCCAGCTCCAGGGGGTGGCCCAGGAAGCGGATCTTGGAGTCCCGCAGGTTGATGCCCGCAGAGGACTCAAAGAGCTGCACCACGGCCTTGTCGCCGTTGACCTCCAGGACCTTGCAGCGGCGGGTGCTGCCGTTGGAGAGCTCGATCTCCGCCAGCTCGTCGTAGGTGACGCCGTCAACCTTCTCCACCACCATCAGCGGACCGGAGATCTCGTGTATGGTACGGTATTCCTTCATCATAACTCAGCACCCGCTTTCTCTACGATCTGGGCAATTTCCTGCTCCATCTCCTGGGCGATGGCGGCGTACTCCTCCACATACTTGTCCGCGTCCACGAACTTGGCGCGGCCGATCTTCTCCTTGGAGGGGAGCTCCAGCATAGGGGCGAGGGGAGCGCCCTTGGAGATGGCGTCCCGGGCCAGCTTGTCAAAGTCCAGGATCATGGCCAGCATCCGCATCTGACGGTCGTGGCTGGAGTAGCTGTCCACGTCCATAAAGGCGTTCTGCTGGAGGAAGTCCTCGCGGACCATCTTGGCGGTCTCCAGGGTGAGCTGATCGTTGGGGCTCAGGGAGTCCTTACCCACCAGCTGCACGATCTCGTTGAGCTCGTTCTCCTCCTGGAGGAGGCTCATGGCCTTGTTCCGGTTTTCCATGAAGGAGGGGCCGTAGTGCTCGTCAAACCAAGGCTTCATGGTGTCCAGATACAGGGAGTAGGAGTTCAGCCAGTTGATGGCCGGGAAGTGGCGGCGGTAGGCCAGGGAGGCGTCCAGGGACCAGAACACCTTGACGATGCGCATGGTGCCCTGGCTGACGGGCTCGGAGAGGTCGCCGCCCGGAGGCGACACGGCGCCCACGGCGGTCAGGGACCCGGTGCGGTCCTCGCTGCCCATGCACTGCACCACGCCGGCCCGCTCATAGAACTGGGCCAGACGGGAGGCAAGGTAGGCGGGGTAGCCCTCTTCACCGGGCATCTCCTCCAGACGGCCGGACATCTCGCGCAGGGCCTCGGCCCAGCGGGAGGTGGAGTCGGCGATGACGGCCACGGCGTAGCCCATGTCCCGGAAATACTCGGCGATGGTGATGCCGGTGTAGATGGAGGCCTCACGGGCGGCCACCGGCATGTCGGAGGTGTTGGCAATCAGCACGGTACGCTTCATCAGAGTCTCGCCGGTGCGGGGGTCGATGAGCTCAGGGAACTCCCGGAGCACGTCAGTCATCTCGTTGCCACGCTCGCCGCAGCCGATGTAGATCACCACATCCACGTCGGAGAACTTGGCCAGGGCGTGCTGCATCACCGTCTTGCCCGAACCAAAGGGGCCGGGGATGGCGGCGGTGCCCCCCTTGGCCACGGGGAAGAAGGTGTCCACGATCCGCTGGCCGGACTGAAGGGGAATCACAGGGGGGTACTTATGCTTATAGGGGCGGCCCACACGGACGGGCCACTTCTGCATCATGGTCAGCTCGTGCTTTTCCCCCTTTTCGTCCACCAGAACGCCGATCTTGTCCAGCACGGTGTAGGAGCCGGACTGGATGGACTCGATGGTGCCGCTCATCTTGGGGGGGATCATGATTTTGTGGAGGATGGAGTTGGTCTCCTGGACGGTGCCGATGATGTCGCCGCCCACCACCTTGTCGCCGGCTTTGACAGTGGCGGTGAAGTCCCACTTCTTCTCCCGGTCCAGGGCGGGCACCTCCACACCGCGGGGCAGGTTGTTGCCCTTGACCTTCTTCATGATGACCTCCAGCGGGCGCTGGATGCCGTCGTAGATGTTCTCGATCAGACCGGGGCCCAGCTCCACGGACAGAGGGGCGCCGGTGGTGACCACGTCGGCGCCGGGGCCCAGGCCGGAGGTCTCCTCGTATACCTGGATGGAGGCCGAGCCGCCGGTCATGGTGAGGATCTCACCGATCAGGCGCTGCTCGCCCACACGGACCACGTCGGCCATGTTGGCCTCCTCCATGCCGGTGGCCACCACCAGCGGACCGGAGACCTTAACGATTTTTCCCATAGGCTTTGCAAACCTTCTTTCTTCGTCGGCACAAACTCCGCTCCGCTCCCCCCGGCTCTCGCCGGGCTTCGCTCCGCTTCGCTGCGCCTCCTCTCCAAATCGGACCCGCTGCGCCGGACTCCGATTTGGGACAGATTGAGAATTTAGAGTATATCCGCTCCGACCGCCCGTTCCACGGCGGTCTTGACGTTGGCCATGCCGATGCCCAGAGAGCCCTCCTTGCCGGGGATCAGGATGATCGCCGGGGTCAGGGCGTCCTTGTACCGGGCCACCTCCTGGGGGAGCTGGGCGGCCAGCTGCTCGGTCATATAGATGATGGCGTAGTTCTCCTTGGCCATCCGGTGGAGGGCCTCCCGGCCCGCCTCGGGGGACTCTACCGGGCAGACCTCCAGCCCCAGGGCCTTGAAGCCCAGTACGCTGTCTTTGTCGCCCATGGCGGCGATTTTATACATCTGTAATCCCCCTTACACGTAGGTTTCCCGGAGCCGGGCGCGGATGGTGTCCCCATCCAGCCCTGCCGCACGTCCGGCGAAGATGGCCCGGATGGCGGTGAACTCCTGCTCTTTGGCGTACAGGTAGCCGATCACCGTCTCCTCCCCGAAGGGGATGCGGCGGGCAGCGGCCAGGTAGGCGGTGAGGGCGTTGTCGCACTCCCGCTCGAAGGCGGTGAGGGACTCCCCGCCCGGCTGGGCCAGTCTGGCCCCCAGGCTTGCGGCCTGGGCCAGCGGCCCGGACCGGAACACCTCGCCCAGGGCGTCTCCCCGGGCGGAGGCGATGGCCTGCTCGGACACATTGCCCCCGGGCAGCAGCACCTGGCGCAGGAACTCGCCCTCCCGGCCCATGCGGGCCACCCGGACGGCGGCGCGCAGGTTAGCCACGTCCACCGACAGGCGGACATAGCCCTGGAGGAAGGGGCTGCTCAGCTCGCTGGCCAGCTGGGCCATCTCGCTGTAGCAGGCCTTATCCAGGATCAGGTCGGCCTGCTGGGGGTCGCCCCCGTCGGCCAGGGCGGCCTTGGCCTGCTCCATGGCCCGCCTGAAGGCCTCCCCCACCCCGCTGAGGGCCTCCCGCTTCCAGCCGTCCCAGAGGGCTTCGGAGTCGTAGCGGCCCCCGGCCAGCAGCAGGCGCTCCGGGTCGGAGCCCATGGCCTGGGCCTTGAGGATGGTCTTGGCGTTGTGGTAGTCGTACTTGATCTGGAAGACCTCTACCAGACGGGGGTCGGGGGCCCCCTGCTCCATGTCCTTGAAGACCTCGGCACGGGCCTGGGCCAGAGCCGCGTCCAGGCCGGCAGCGTCGTTATAGCCGCACTCGGCCAGCAGCTTCATGGCCTCGGCGTCGTCCCGGGCCTCGATCATCCGGTCCATCCGCTCCCGGGTGAGAAGCCTGTTCTCCATGGCCCTGATGCGGGCGGAGATAGCCAGATAGTCCGTATCTTTTTTGCGGTGGGACAAAAGTGATGCCCCCTTCCTTACGATTCAAACAGTACGTCGGCGACCTTCTTCTCCATCTGCTCCCGCTGAAGGCGGACCAGGGTCTCGAAGGCGCAGTTGATCTCCACGTCGCCGTCCACCATGATGAAGCCGCCCTTGATATCCCGGGTCTGCTCCGACAGGGTGAGACCTGCGCCGGTGACGATGGCGGTGGTGTTATGGATCAGCTTATCCATCAGGGTGCCCACCCTGGACTTGGTAATCTCCTCGGGCAGGCCGGGGGCCCGCTCCTTCACCAGGGCGTCGTTGGCGGCCATGACCACCTGCTTGCCCACGGTATTGCGGTCCTTCTGGGAGAAGATGATCTGCTCCTTTCCGGAGGAGCTGGCCTCCAGGGCCAGCCGGGTGAGCAGGGCGATGTACTCCTGCTCCGGCAGGGCGCACAGCTTTTCCAGGGCTAGGTCGAAGGCCTCGCCCAGCACCTCCTGCTTGGCGGCCAGCTCCAGCTTGCGCCGCTCCATCTGGGAGGCGGAGCTCAGCCGCTCCAGCC
>OFFE01001393.1_pt1 | contig 17483 bp, 14 predicted proteins | sample 1521371 | NCBI WGS metagenome assembly OFFE01 (sample SAMEA3504131, study PRJEB24116) | mouse gut metagenome | biome: mouse gut; feature: mouse-associated habitat; material: faeces | place: Denmark | collected 2011 | reverse complement strand
GCGGCGGCTACCGCCGCTGTGCTGATGCCGTATTGAGCTGCCAGGGCATCCAGCTCCCGGTTCAGTTCCGGATAACGTTCATCCCCCAGAAAGCAGCCTCCCCAGTTCGGCGTTTGAAACGGGGACCATGCCTGGATGGTCATCTTGTGCAGACGGGAGTAGTCCAGCACGCTCCCATCCCGGTCAGCAGAGCCCGGAGTATCCATGTTGACCTCCATTCCGTTGGCCGCCATATTGGAAACCGGGAGGCTGAATTGCAGTTGATTGATAAGAAGCGGCTGACGGACTGTCCGCTTGAGCAGTTCAATCTGCATAGGCTTGTGATTGGAAACGCCAAAGCGGCGTACTTTTCCTTTTTGCTCCAGCTCGTCAAAGGCGGCGGCCACTTCCTCCGGTTCAACCAGCGCGTCCGGACGGTGAATCAGCAGTACATCCAGATAATCGGTTTTCAGACGCTTCAGAATTCCGTCCACTGAGCGCAGCAAATGATCTTTGGAGGAGTCGTAGAATCCCTTCCGGATGCCGCACTTGGATTGCAGCACCAAGTCCTCGCGGCGGATTCCGGTCTCGCTCTGAAGCGCCGTCCCGAAGTGCTCCTCGCAAATGCCGCCGCCGTAAATGTCGGCATGATCGAAATAATTTGCGCCGCTGTCCAGCGCGGTATGAATGAAGCGTCCAAGAGCCCGCCCGTCCAGTTCTCCCAGGCGCATGCAGCCCACGACAATGGCGGGGGCGGTCCACCCGCCGCCCATTGGAATCTGTTTCATGGCAATTCCTTTCCCTATTATGATGAGCGGTGAAAAACTTGAATATGATGAAACCCTGCGGACAAACGCCTTACCGTTTCATATCCGTCATTGGCGGATGCTGTCCCTGCTTATGGAAGTTCCCGAAACGGCGCAAACACCGGCTCCAGGAGCCGCTCGATCCAAAGCGCGGTCAAAGAAAATCCTACCGGAGCCCAGACAAACAGCACGCATACCACGAAGCTGGGCAAAAAGTAGAGGAGAACACCAGGCAGCAATGTGATCCCGATTACCCCCAGCGTCCGGGGAAAGTGGGCCAGCCCAAGCAGAAGCGCGTCTTCAATGAGCCGGTTGGCGGGGATCTCAAACTGTGCCAGCAAGGGGAAACCATATCCGGCAATTATCAGCAGGAGCAGAGCGGGAACACAGAAAAACACGATGCCGACCGTCCGCGCCGCACCCTCCCAGAAGGAAACGATCCGTAGGCACAGCAACAGAAGCAGTCCCAGCGCCAATACCATCAGCCACAAAAGAGTAGCCTGCTTGAAATTCCGACGAAAGGAGCGGAAAAAGCAGCGGAAGACCCCTTCGTCCTCGTTCCGCAGAGGAGAGAGCACAAAGTGCAGCGCACAGGTAGCCGCTCCCGCCGTTACCACCGGGAGGCAGAGGGCCATCCACAGCAGATTCAGTCCCACCAGCTCCAGAATCCGTCCTACGGCCTGCCCGATGGGAGAATCGTTGTGAAACGCCAGCTTCATGCTTGCTCCTTTCCCGCCGCCAGCTCCAGCGCCAGCAGGGCTGCCCCCGCCGCGGCATCCTGCCGGGGCTCTACGCACTTCAGTCCCGGCGCATGCTCCGCCAGATAAGCGGACAGTGCTCCCCGCAGCCGCGTATCCCGGGTCAGCAGACCGCCCAGCAGGGCGACCTCGCCGTGGTCCATGCCCAGCCGGTACGCTGCCGCCGTCACCAGTTCTCCCAGTTCCTTGCCATTTTTCTCATAAATGGCAAGGGCAGTCCGGTCCCCCTCTCCGGCGGCTTGCGCCGCCAGAGGGGCAAGCGCCGCCACCCGGCTCTTGTCGCCGCTATAGACGTAGGAGATCAGCTCCTGAGGGGAGCCGGTCTTCAGATGGTCCGGAACCAGCCGGGAGAGGATTGTCTCCTCCCCCCGTCCGTCCCACTGCCGGACCACCGCAGCCAGCACGTCCCGCCCCAGAGCGTAGCCGCTGCCGCCCTCGTCAATCAGATGACCCCAGCCGCCGGCGCGAACAAATTCACCCCGCTGATTCTTCCCGCAGCAGATGGATCCGGTGCCCGCAATCAGGGCCAGACCCGGCCGTCCGGAAAGGGCTCCGTAGAGGGCGATCTCATGATCCCCTGCCAGCTGCCAGGGACAGAGATCATCCATCACCTGCGCCGTCAGTTCCCGGACCCGAGGGTTGCTGATGCCCGCCGCGCCGATGCACACGGCGGAGCACACCCCTGTCTTCCCCAAAAAGGTGGCAATCTCCTTCAGAAGTCCGGTAAACCGCTCCTCCCCCACGCTGTTGAGATTGAAGGGACCGAAGGTCTCCCGGCATAGCGCCGTCCCATCCATGGCGCGGCATTCCACTGTGGTTCTGGTGCCGCCGCCGTCCACGCCTGCGGCGAATTTCATGACCGGCCTCCCAAGGCAACAGGCAGCCGCCCTTTGGGGACAGTTTTCCCGGCCAGAACGGGGACCAGGGCCTCCAGGGTGGGCTCTGCGTAGTCCCATGCGGCTACCGCGCCCACCCCCTCCGGCATCTGCCGCAGATCGTAGGGATTGCGGAGCGCCGTCACCGCCATAGGAATTCCCAAAGTGCGCAGAGCCCGGACCAGTTCCAGCTGGCCGGAAAACAGGTGGCCGTTGTAAGTGCACACAAAAATCGCGGTGCTGCCCTGTGCAGCTTCCACCGCAGCTTGAATCTCCTCCGGGCCGGGGTCCTTGGATGTGACCAGCCCCTTGCCGCCCAGACGGGCGGCCATAAATTCCGGGAAGGTGGCCGCGCCGCTTCCCTGATTGGACACCAATCCCGCGCGGTAGTCGGCACAGCCGCAGAAAAAGGGCCGCTTTCCTGCCGCCGGGATAGTGCCGTCCACCAGTGTAAGGGAAGCCTGCCGCAAGGCCGCGGCCTCTGCCATGGCCTCCGGCCGCCCCGGCTCTCCCGCCGGTTCGCCGTCAATCCGGACCTTGCAGGCCAGAATTTTCTCCACAGAGGCGTCCATTTCCTCCATGGACAGCTCCCCTGCCTCCAGCGCTGCCCTGACGGCCAGCGCGGTCTGCTCCAGTACGGAGGGTGTGTGGCTGATGAATACCAGATCCACCCCTGCCGCCATGGCCTTCACAGTTCCCTGCGCGGAACCGTAGTACTTGGCGATGGCGTCCATCTCCATACAGTCGCTGATGACCAGTCCGCCAAAGCCCATTCGCTCTTTCAGCAGTCCTGTGATGATCCGCCGGGACATGGTGGCGGGCAGGTTATCCGGCTCCAGCTGGGGAAACAGAATATGGGTGGTGGTCACTGCCGGGCAGCCTGCATCAATGAGAGCCTGAAAAGGCCGCAGCTCCATCTTCTCCAACTCTTCCAGAGGTTTGTCAATACAGGGCAGGCTCACGTGGGTGTCCATGGCCGAATCCCCGTGGCCGGGGAAATGCTTGGCGGAGCACAGAACGCCGCCCTCCTCGTAGCCTCGCAGCGCCGCTAGAGCGTAGCGTTCCACCTGCTCCGGCGTATCGCCGAAGCTGCGCACACCGATGATAGGATTTTCCGGGTTGCAGTTTACATCCACCGAGGGAGCCAGATTGAAGTCAATTCCAAAGGCGCGCAGCTCCCGGGCCGTCAAAAGGGCGGCACGATAGGCGTTCTCCGGATCTCCGGTGGCGGCCAGGGCCATAGCCCCCGGTACGTTGACCGCCTCCCGGGGCAGCCGGGTCACGCCGCCGCCCTCCTGATCGATGGTGATGAACGGCCTGCGGCCCGTCTCCCGGGTGATCAGCTCCCGGATGGACCGGCACAGCCGGAGGAGTTGTTCGCTGCTTTCCACGTTGTGCTGAAACAGAATGACGTTGCCAATCTTATACTCTTTCACCAGATGGATGAATTCTTCGCTCATCTCCGTTCCGGGAAAACCGCCTACCAGCCGCTGGCCGATTTTTTCCGTGATCGTCATGGTTTATTTCCTTTCGTATAAGTGATAGGCGGCCTTTTCCCTTGCGAAGGCCGCGCTCTCTCGCTCATAGCGGTCAAGAACCGTCCTCTTGTCCCAGCCGGAGACAAAATCGCCGCAGCCGGTCAGCAGGGAAATAAAGGGCCTTCGCCCCGGCTCCACCGGCGGCAGGAAGGCGGACTGCTCCGGATACAGCCGCTGGAACAGATCCAGCAGCTCCACACCCAGCGCCACTGGGCGCAGGGCGGTGAAATCCGTCACATGGAGCATCAAACCGCCGCAGGAGACACCTTGATGCTTGGAGATGCTGGGTACGAAGTACACCGGTGTGGCAGCCACGCCGGGCAGCCCCAGGGCGGTGAATTCCTTCACCAGTCGTTCCCCGTCTATTCCCGGTCCGCCAATGATGCGGAAGGGAGCCGCTGTGCCGCGTCCTTCGGACAGAGCAGTGCCCTCAAAGATGCAGGTCCCCGCGTAAAGAGCCGTCCCTTCAAAGGTGGGCAGTCCCAGGCTGGGCATCTGCCAGATCTGATCCCAGGCCGGGAAGGGCTCTCCATGCCAGCCGCCGCAGGGGACCACGTGGAGATCGCACCCCAGCTGTTCCCGCTTGTTGACCATTAGGGCAAACTCTCCGGCGGTGAGACCGTACCGTACCGGTACCGGGCGGCAGCCCACAAAGCTGCGGTATGCCTCCTCCAGCAAGCCGCCCTCCACCGCGGCGCCTCCCAGGGGGTTGGGGCGGTCCAGAACGACCAGACGCTTTCCTGCGGCGGCGCAGTCCTCCACCATGTTGCACAAGGTGGAGAGGAAGGTGTAGAACCGCAGTCCCACATCCTGAATGTCATAGACCAGAATATCAAACTCCTCCAGGATTTCCGGCCGGAGCCGTTTTCCGGAAGCGCTGTAAAGGCTGAATACGGTTAGTCCCGTGACTGGGTCTGTATAGTCGCTGGTGAGAGCTCCGGAGGCCTGATCACCCCGCACGCCGTGTTCCGGTCCCAGCAGAGCCGTCAGGCGGCACATCCGGCGCAAAATATCTATGGTGGACTCGTTGTTGCTGCTCCGGCCGGTAATGGAGGTCAGAAGAGCGGCCCGGCCGCCGGATAAAAGCCCGGCGTACTCTGCTATGTGATCCACGCCATAGGTTATCATTTTTTTCCTCCTTCTCAAAGGGACAGCTTCCCCATCACAACCGGCATTTTCGCTCCGGTGGCGGCAGGGGCGTTATTGCAGCTACCAAATACCGCTTCGTTAGCCAGAATGGCAAAGGCGACCGCCTCCTTGGCATCGCTGCTGTACCCCAGCTCCTCGCCAGTGACAACCTGACAGTTGGGAAGGCACTCCCGAAGGTGGGAGAGCAGCGTCTCGTTCCAGCTGCCGCCGCCGCCCACTGCCAGACGTTCCGGCGGGGAGGGCGCAAACCGCTTCAGTCCCAGGGCCGCCGCCTCGGCGGTAAACCGGGTGGCGGTGGACAGTGCATCCTGCAAGCCCACACCCAGCCTGTCCGCCTCCTCCAGCAGCCGCCGGACGTACCCCTCGCCGTAGACCTCCCGTCCTGTGGTTTTGGGAGGCTTCTGCGCCAGATAGGGGTCTGAAAGCATCCAGTCCAGCAGCGGCCGAGAAATTTTTCCGGCCGCCGCCAGCCGGCCGCCCTGATCGTAGGTCATCCGGCCGCCGGTAAGGCGTCCGGTCAGAGCGTCCATCACCATGTTGCCTGGGCCGGTGTCGAAGGCGACGACTTCCTCCAGGGCGCATCCGGCAGGGAGAATGGTCACATTGCCGATGCCTCCGAAATTTTGCAGAGCTACCGTCCGTGCCTCCTCCCGGTAGAGCAGCCACTCCGTGTAGGGAACCAGGGGCGCTCCCTGGCCTCCGGCGGCCATGTCCCGAACCCGGAAGTCCCCTACTACCGGACAGCCCATGGCTTGAGCGATCAGAGCGTCCTCTCCGGCTTGCAGGGTGCCGCACAGAGACCGGCCCAGATACTCCTCCGGCTGGGGAATATGCCAGAAGGTCTGGCCGTGGCTGCCCACCAGATCCACCTGGGAGGGATCGATCCCCGCATGACGGCACAGCTCCAGACAGGCTTCCCCGTACAGCTTCCCCAACAGGGTTTTCAGAAGGCAGAATTCCGCCGCTGTCACCGGCTCGCCGCCGGCCACGGCCAGGATTTTTTCCCGCACTGCCGGCGGGAAGGGAACAAAGAGAAAGCTGCGCAGCTCGGCCTTTGTATTTGTGCCGCAGCCGGAAATTCCGGTCAGCGCAGCGTCAATGCCGTCGGCGGAGGTCCCGGACATCAGTCCGATGACCAGCCGCTCCGGCTTGTTCCATAGTTGGGATAAAATATGCATCCTGTCTCACTTCTCCAAAAACGCCCCCATGGCCAGCTCCACAGACCGGTCCCACAGGTCCCAGGAGTGATCCCCCGGCCAGTGAGTGAAGCTGATGGCGGCTCCCTTGTTCTCCAGGGCCTCCGCAAAGCGGCAGTTTTCCGGGTACAGTGCATCCTGTTCCCCGCAGGTGAGGAAAAAGCGGGGCAGCTGAGAGGTCTTCCGTTTCTCCAGCAGCGCCCGGAGGGATGCTTCCGGCGGAACCGTCAGCTTCGGCCCCAGAATGGCCTGGAACTCCCGACGCATCTTTCCTTCCGTTCCCGCCGCCCGCTTCTCCACCTCTGTCACAGCGGAGAAGGCGGCGCATCCGGCGTACTGCCGGGGATTGGCGAGAGCGCATTTGAGTGCGCCGTAGCCGCCCATGGACAAACCCATGATAAAATTTTTCTCCCGCCGGGCGGTCAGTCCGAACATGCGGCCGCAGATTTGAGGCAGCTCATGCTGCACATAGGTAAAATAATCCAGCCCCATGGCCATATCCATGTAGAAGCTGCGCTGCACCTCCGGCATAATCACCGCCGCGCCCCGACTCCGCGCATAGCGCTCCACAGCAGTATAACGGCACCAGCCAGTGCAGTTGTCGCTAAGTCCGTGGAGCAGGTATATGACCGGCGTGTCCTTCAGCCTGCCCTCGTCGGGCAGAATTACTTCCAGCGAGGTGCTCATGCCCAAAACCGCGCTGTATACGTCACATCTCAGATGAGCCATGGCTTCCTCCCCTTTCCAGAGCTGCCGCCACCCGGCCTTCCGACTGGGCCAGCAGCTCCAGCGCCTTTTCCCCGTCCACGCCCAGCCGCAGCATGACAATGGCAGTTTTGGGCCGGTAGCCGCACCGCTCCAGGGCGTCCCGGGCAGTCTCTTCGTCCACTTCAGCCGCTGCGGAAACAATCCGGCGGCAGCGGCCGATCAGCTTCTCGTTGGAGGGCTTCACGTCCACCATCAGGTTGCCGTACACCTTGCCCAGCCGGATCATGGCTCCGGTGGAAAGCATATTCAGCACCATCTTCTGGGCGGTGCCGCTCTTCATCCGGGTAGAACCCGTGACCACCTCCGGGCCGGGATCGGGAGCGATGGCAATCTCCGCCGCCTTCGTCACCGGTGAACCGGGGCAACAGGTCACGCCTATGATATGAGCCCCCACGCGACTGGCGTAGTCCATTGCGCCCAACACGTAAGGCGTGCGCCCAGAGGCGGCGATGCCTACCAGAACATCCTCCCGGCCAAAGTGGATTTCCCGCAGATCCTTCTCCCCCAGAGCCCGGTTGTCCTCCGCGCCCTCCACTGCCCGGAACATGGCGTCATAGCCTCCGGCAATCAAACCTACCACCATGTCCGGATCTGTGGAATAAGTAGGGGGGCACTCCACCGCGTCCAGCACCCCCAGCCGTCCGGACGTTCCGCAGCCGCAGTAGATGAGACGGCCTCCGGCCTTCAGCTGTCCGGCAATGATGTCCACCGCGAGAGCGATGCGCTCCGCTTCCTGTTCCACAGCGAAGGCGATTTTCTTGTCCTCGTCGTTTATCAGGCGGATCATATCCATTGTGGAGAGCGCGTCTATGTGGGATGTGCGTTCATTTGGTTCCTCGGTATTGCATAGTTTACAATCCATGACAGTTCTTCTCCTCCTCCTGCCTCCGTTACAGTCCGCTGATCAGGCGGTACTCCTCCGGCAGGCGCATGAAGCTCTCCGCGTAGAACCGCCGGGCCTCGATACCCCGCAGCCGCTTGAGATGGGAATAATACTCGAAATAGGGAAAGCTGGCGGAGCCGGTGACAAACCAATGCGTCCGCACCGCCTTCTGCCACAGTGCGAAGCCCTCCTCCGACACCTCCAGGTACTCAAAGGGCTTGTAATCCACGGCATCCTCCCAGTTCTCCGCAAAGCGCAAGGGCGCAAAGTGGCAGGGCAGCTCCCGCTCAATAGCGGGCAGAGCGGCGTAGAACCAGGCGTCCTTGACGATTCGGTGGCAGGCGGCGTGATCCTTATGCATACTTTTTTCGTGATGGGTGACGATGAGCTCCGGCTTTTCCCGGCGGATTATGTCGCACACGGCGAAACGGGCCTCCTCGTTGTCGGGAAGAAACCCGTCAGGGTAGTCCAGCACATAGCTCTTGCCTCCCAGCAGATCCGCAAAGGCCTTTGCCTCTCCGTTCTTCTGCTCCCGATATTCCGCCACGGTCCGCCCAGCGGGAACGCCCTTTTCCCCAGCGGTGAGAGCCAGGGTGGCGATATGGCCTCCCCCAGCGGCGCAGGTGGACAGAATACCGCCGCAGGTAAGCTCCATATCGCCCACATGGGCGCCTATTGCCAGAATTCGATTATATTTCATGGCGAATCACAGCTCCTTTGTCATGACGGCAAATCTCCGGCGGACCTGGAAGCCCGCTCTCAGGTAAATTCTCTGGGCGTGGTTGTCGCTGCCGGTAAACAGGGACATGTACTCGCTGCCGGCCTCCTTCTCCGCCTGACACAGGCGGCAGAAGAGCAGCCCCCCCAGTCCATGACCCTCGTGCAGAGCCGAGACGGCGATGCCGGCGAAATAGCCCCGGCCGGTCTTCTCCCGGTATACCGGACCGGCGAAGCCAACCACCTCGCTGCCGTGGAGGGCTACCAGCATGTTGATCTTCTCCGCGGCCTCCGGGATCTCTGCATCCCACATGGGGTTTCCCATGGAGTGAACCATTTCCGCGAGGCCATGGTGCGTTCCGGAGCGGTACCAGTCCACGGCGTAGTTTTCTTTGGCCAGCTGTCCGGATTTCTCTGCCGCCCACTCAGGCATCTCAAACTGAGACAGATCCAGATACATGGCGCACTCCACCGCCCGGACGGCATAGTCTGCATCCGCCATATAACGGTGAAGAGGCAGGTCCTCCGCCACGCCGGGGCAGTTGTTGTGCTGATGCCCCGGCGTGCCGGGGACAATCCAGGGCAGGCGCATGGGATTGAAGAAGCTGGCAGCTGCCTGGGTTTTCCCTGTCCGCCGGAAAGCGTTCTCCAGAGCGGCGAGAAGCCCGGCGGCGCTTTCCGCCGACTCCCGCTCCAGCAGAAGGCAGGTAAAATAACCCCGTGTCTCCCCCTGTGGCAGATCATCCCCCGCGCAGCCGCAGGCAAAGCCTGTCACAGCTCCGGACTCTTCCAGCACGAAAGCATACTCCCGGGAGAAGTATGGATTTTCCGTCAGCAGTCCGGCCAGAGCGTCCGGGGACTGCGGAGCGTAACCCTGGGCGGTTCCCGCTGTATTCCAGAGAGCCGCCAGGGAGGGAAAGTCAGTTTCTCGATAGTTGCGTATCATAGTGGTTGATTACCTCGTCATCCCTTTACTGCGCCGATGGTGACGCCCTCCAGGAAGTATTTTTGCAGAGAAAAGAACAGCACGAACATGGGCAGCGCGGAGATGGTGGCCCCGGCCATCATGGGGGAGAGCAGGGTGCCATTGGCAAATTTGAAGGTCTTCAGACCCACCTGGATGGTATACATGGCCTCTTTGCTGGTCACAAGGAAGGGCCAGAAGAAGGTATTCCAGTTACCCATGAACGTATTGATGGCCATCACCGCCAGCACCGTTTTGGACAGGGGCAGAATGATGCTCCGGAAGATCCTGAATTGGGTGGCGCCCTCCACCTTTGCGTTTTCAATGAGGGAGGTGGGGATGCCGGAAAAGAACTGTTTGGACAGGAAGATGTTATAGCTGGTGACGCATCCCGGCAGAATCAGGGCGGTGAAGGTGTTGGTCATCTTGAACTTGTTGACGAACAGGATGTACAAGGGCACCTGAGTCACCTGATAAGGGATCATCATGGCCATCAGAATCAGAAAGAACAAAAACTTGCTGCCCTTGAAGCGTACCTTGGCGAAGGCATAGCCTGCCATGCTGGCGAAAATCACGTTGCTCACCACGGTGGCGGCGGCTACTACGAAGCTGTTCCACAGCCACTTCACCGAGTATTCGCTGGAGGCAAAGAAGTGCTTGTAGGAATCCAGAGACCAGGTCTTTGGGAAGATGGCATAGGACCCGGCGGACATCTCCTGAGCGGGTCCGAAGGACCAGGCCAGCATATATACCAGGGGGAAGAGAACTACTGCCGCGAAGAAAAACAACACGATCCCCATGACCAGATTCCGGGCCACGCGGATTTTAGGATTGCGAAGATGCTGGGAATACAGACCGCTTGCCATAGCATTTTCCCCCTTTCTCAGTATTCCACGTCGTCCCCGGCCACCTTGAACTGAAGGGCGGTGAGGGCGGCAATGACAATAGCCAGCATGATGGCCTGGGCACAGGCCAGACCGTATTTACCGTAGACGAAAGCGTTGTTGAAAATAAGCAGGCCGATCATTGTGGTGTTGTTGTCCGGCCCTCCGCCGGTCATCATATAGGCGTTCATGAATACCTGGAAAGAATTGATGATGCCTGTGACCAGCAGGAACAAAGTGGTGGGCTTGCACAGCGGAATGACGATATAGCGCAGCTTCTGGAAGAAGGTGGCTCCATCCAGCTCCGCCGCTTCGAAGTAGGTGTTGTCAATGCCCATGAGGGCAGCGATATAAATGATGATGCTGCTGCCCTGGCCGGAGAGCAGGCTCATGAGAATCAGGGACAGCATGGCTGTCTTACTGGAGCTCAGCCAGTTCTGAGTGGGCAGATGGAAGAAGGTCAGCAGCTGGTTGAACAGTCCCGAGGGGGACGAATCATACAGCCACAGCCATACCACGCTCATGGCCACGCCGGAGGCCACAGCCGGGATATAGTACAGGGATTTGAAGACCGACTGGGTCTTCCGCTGGAAAGGCAGAATCATCACCGCCACCGCGAAAGCGATAACCAGGGACAGCGGTACGGTAATCAAGGTATAAACGGCGGTATTGCGGATGGATTTGTAAAACAGATCATTGGTCAGGGCGGTTTTGTAGTTTTCAAACTGAACCCACTCCGAACCGAAGGGCTTATAATTCTGGAAACTTGTGATAACAGCGGAAACCACAGGGTAGATCGTCATGACGGCAAAAACCGCTATGGCCACCGCAATAAAGGCCCATCCGTTGAGATCTTCCAGCGTGATCCGGAACCGGCGGTCCCGGAGGGTGGTTGCTCTGGGTTTCATCTCGCGTCTCTCCTCCTCTTCTCCTGATCTGGATAAAATACGGCATGGGCCTACCCGCCACGGGCAGGCCCATGCCGTTAACAGACAATGCCGGGGATGTGTGATACAGCGCTTCCCTCAGCCGGGCAGTTTACTTGATGACGCCAGTCTCGCAGCCATCCTGACCGAACAGCTCGAAAGCTCTGGTGCAGACCTCGTCATACATGGCCTGCGCGGTGGTCTCACCGGCCAGCAGGGCCTGGAACTTGGGAATAATGGTTTCATCCATCAGGGTCTTGGCGCTGGCGGCCTGTTCGCTGGTGATGCCGGTGGGAGGCGCCTGCACCATGCCGATGCAGCGGGTGGATGCTTCCGCGTTTCGGGGATCCTGACTCAGATCAGCGCCCGCCTGAGCGTCGCGGCCGGACTGGCATACGCAGGCGAGGAGGAGCTGGTTGACAGTGTCGGCAGCCCGTTGGCCGGAGCAGACATAGTTGAGGAACAGGCCCACGTTCTTCAGGTGCTCCTCGGTGCTGTTGTTATTGCGCAGCATAATCATGCCGTCCACGGTACCGAAGCAGGACTCGGTGACACCATCCATGGTGGGCACAGGCAGGAAGGCGTATTCCACTTCCACAGAGCCCTCCACAGCCTCGCCGGTGGCAATGCCGGCGTTGTTCTTATTGACGTTGTTCTCGAACAGGGGCATGGCCTTGCCGGTAATCATGGCGTTGCCGGTTTCCAGCATCACCAGGCGCTGACCGGCCTCCACGGCGTAGTTGGGCATCCAGCCGGAAGAAACCATGGTTTCCACGGAAGAGAGCAGGGTCTTCATGTTCTCAGAGGTGTAGGCGTACTTCAGATCCTTGGTGAAGTTGGCGGTAATGCCCGCACCCACGCCAAAGATGCTGACAAAGTCTCCGGTAGCCACAGCGGCGTTGGCAAAAACGAAGCCGTAGGTATCGTCCTTGGTGCCGGTCTCAATGGCCTTGAGGAACTCCTCGTAGGTCCACCCTTCAGCCTGCACCTTATCCACATCCACACCGGCCTCGGTCATCATCTGCCGGTTTCCGCCCAGAGCCTGAATGGTCAGGTACAGAGGCAGGCCGTACAGGGTGTTGTCCAGGGTCATGTAGTCCAGAGCATTCTGGTCATAGTCTGCCAGAGCGCCCTCGGGCAGGTAGGGCTTCACATCCACGGCCACGCCCATTTCCACATATGTACCAATAGCGCCATAGCTGACTTCAGCAATGTCGGGGGCTTCGCCGGAGAGGGCCATGGTGGAGAGCTTGCTGCTGTGGTCATCCCAGGCGGTGGAGATGACTTCCACCTTCAGATGGGGATACTCCTGCTGGAAGCCGTCGATCCAGCCGGCCAGCAGTTCGGCGTAATCGCCGGTGACGGGGGGCGCCATAATGACGATAGTATCCTCCGCGCCGGTGGCTGCGGGGGACTCCGGGGTCTTGTCGTCCTCAGCGGGAGCAGGTGCGTCCTGCTTGGGGGCGTCGGGGGTTTTGTTGGACTGATCATTGTTCCCGCCGCAGGCGGCCAGGCCCAGGATCATACAAAGGCTGAGAAGCAGTGCAAAAAACTTTTTCATATTGACCTCCTTGATGCATCCTATAAATCTGTCTCGTTCTCCGGAGAAGGGGCAAACCTCTCCTCCGGGAACGGGATCATTTTACAAGGACAAAACAATTTTGTCAAGGATTCCCTTGTTGGATGAAACTTTATTTCGCTTGTTGACTGCTTTTTGCTGGTTTTGCGCAAATAGGATGATACATCCATGTGGTTTTTCGTCGTTATCGCCAAATAGCGCAAAAAATTTTTGTTACTCCCGCCCTCCTTTCTGATACTTGCACCAGAGAAAAATCTCCTCTATACTAAGAGAAAACCAGAAGACGGGAGGGGAAATATTCTATGAAAAGTGTGCTCATCCGCATGAATCAATACCGTGACCAGGCCAGCGGCGCGGAAAAGGGCGTACTGGACTGGGTTCTGGAAAATCCTGAAGCGGCGGCCCAGTGCAGCATCCACCGTCTGGCGGAGCAGAGCTACACCTCGCCTTCCACAGTGGTCCGCATCTGCCGGAAGCTGGGCTTTGAGGGATATCGGGATCTGCAAAAGTCTTTGCTCTGCGAGCTTGCCATCCGGCAGGAAAACAAGGCGGAGAAGGGCGGGGAACTGGCGCACACCGACCAGCTGACGGATATTATTGACAAAGTGACCTACCGCAACATCGCCTCGCTTGAAAACTCCCGGATGCTGGTGGAGCCGGAAGCGGTGCGCAGGAGCGTAGACCTCATCTGCGCCAGCAATACGGTGCTGCTGTTCGGCATGGGAGCCTCCTTTCTGGTGGCTCAGGATGCTTATCAGAAGTTTTTCCGGGTGGGCAAGCGCTGCGCCCTGTCTGAGGACATCCACTGCCAGTACGTCCATGCCCGCAACGCCGGGCCGGATGACGTGGCCATCATTATCAGCTACACCGGCTATACGGAGGAGATTCTCCGCTGTGCCAGGGATCTGCGCCGGCAGGGCACTTCCATTATTGCCATCACCCGGTTTGAGCCGTCGCCGCTGTCTCAGATGGCGGACTGCAACCTGTATGTGGTGGCGATGGAGGAACCCTTCCGCAGTGGAGCCATGTCCTCCCGTATTGCCCAGCTGAACATGATCGACATCCTTTACACCGCCTATTTCAACCGTAATTATGACAAGAGCATCCGTCACTTTGAGAAAACACAGATCAGCAAGCAAAATTTGTAAGGAGGGCGGCTGGAATTTCCAGCCGCCCTTTATCTTTGTCATAAGATATTCATGCAGAACCGCATCAAGATAGCGGCGGCCTCCGCCCGCGTCGCTCCGTTCCGAGGCGCCAGCAGTCCCTTGTCTGTGCCGCCAATGATACCGGCGCCCACCGCCCAGGCCATGGCCTCGCCGGCATAGCCGCTGACGCTATCTCCATCAGCAAAACCCGTCAGATCGCCGCGCATGCCGGAGTCCTTCCCGATGAAGGCGGCGTACCGGTAGAGCATGGCTGCCATCTGCTCCCGGCTCACCGGCGTGTCCGGGTTTTCGCCGCTGGAGATGCCGCGGGCTCTGGCCCAGGCGAGGGCCTTCTCATACCAGCTTTCACCTTCGGTATCCGCACCGTCATACCGGGCCAGTACTGTGATCAGCATGGCTCGGGTCATACCGCCGTCAGGGGTGAAATTTCCCCCGCCGGTGCCGGAGAACAGTTCCCGGGCGGCAGCGAAGGTGATGGCGTCCCGCGCCCAATGGCTGCTGGTATCAGAAAAAGCTTCGCTGTTGTCTGCAATCCGGATCATATCGCCGTCGGTGACAGCCACCGTCACAACGCCGTCGGCGGCCAGGGACGTCCGGATGATCTGCTCCGTACCGTCTGGCCTGACCAGAATTGCCACCGTACCGGGACCGGCTCCCTCCACAGGAATCTCCACCTTCACCGGCCCCGCGCTGCCCGTGGCAATGGTGATCACAGATCCGGCTGCCGGGGATACCGGCGGTATGGGCAGAGCGACGCTCCCTCCGCTGGCCTGGGCTGTCTGGACGGAGGAGGAGGAAAGTGTAACTGCGGCCGCCTGCCCTCCGGGACCGGAGATGAACCCGGCCGCGCTGCCGTCAGGTGTATTTTCTACAACAGGATTTTTCGGGACGTCTGAAGACGTCCCGCCGGCAGGGTCCCTGCCGGCGTTATCAGGACTGAATACCGGCTGATCGAAAATGACAGGGGGATCCTCCCGCTTTTTGCTCCAGGATTCCCCGTAGGACTCCGCGCCGCCGGAAAGTATGACGGCGGAATAGGTGTCCTCCGGCAGAGCTTCGGGATTCCAGTCCGGTAAAAGGCATGTATATGTGTAAACGCCGGAAGCAGCCTCGGAAACGGACAGCGCCAGATCACCGTCCCGCACTGTCGCATCGCATACAGGATCGCCTGCTGACCCGGCAATCAAAATTCGGAATTCTTCCGGAGCCGTCCGGTTCTCTTCCTGCCGCAGCTTCCAAGTCAGACCGGCAGGCAAACTGCCATTCATCAAAAATTTTACCGAAACCGGTACGGCGTTTCCCACGGGAATCTCTACCTGCGCGACGAGGCTTGCCGCTTCCCCTGACAAAAACGCGCCGGGGAGCGCCTGAATCTCTAAAATACCGCCTGCCGCTGCCGCACCGAGGCAGAGTACGACGGTATCCTCTCCGGAGTACTCCACGCTGTCTAAAGACAGTTCCTGCTCTTCGAGACGGACCGTCCAATGTTCGGCATCCTCTGCTCCAGCGCCGAAAAGATCTCCGTCCGCACACCGGACGGCCGCCATCAGAAATTCCTTTTCACCGGATGCGCCGAAACGGATCACTTCGGCGGTAATCTGCGGCGCGGCGGCAGAGACCGTCATTTCAGTCTCCTTGCTGCGGATCAGATAAATGTGAGCTTCCCCCTCCTCATCCATAATTTCCGCATTTATGGACACATGGATGGTCCATACTCCTGCGGAGGGGAACAATGCGCGACAGGAATCCGCTATTACATGAATTCTCGCCGAATCTTCGCCCGTAATCAGATTTACTTCAGCGGAAATTTCCATCTCATCGCCCAGTCGAGCGGTAATTTTGGCTTCCACAGACTCAAGATTTTGGAAGGGTGCCGTCTCGCCATTCCCCAAATAGATCGTATCGCCCAACGTCAAGTCAAACGCTTCGCCAATCTGAATGGGCTCTTCCGGGACCGTGATATGGATGGTGCCCTCTGCATCTGCCGCTGCTGCGCCTGTCAGCAGAAGCAGCGCCGCAAACAGTGCTGTAGCAGCGGACAGGATCTTTTTCTTCATTTTCATGTTTTCCTCTCTTTCTTTTCGACGAAACAGCCAACTTGTTTTTTGCGAAGTTAATATCTATTGTACGCTTTATACAATGCGTTGTCAATTCCTGACAGATTGTTTTTGCCGTTTTTTGTCGAAAGAGTTCAAAGGCCGTTGCCTGGCTATGCCTGCTGCCTGGGGTTCTTTTCTTTGCGGCATGCCGGGCATCCGCTTCCCTGCACGCGGTAGGCGATCCGGGCAATTCAGCGATGTCCGCAGATACTGCAAATCCAGCCTGCTTTGTGATTGGAGCCAGGCAAGACGTTCTCCGGCGTCCGCGCTTCGTTGGCGGTGTAATCCCATTCGGCGGCCAGTTGGGGAAGCGCGGCAAGACAATCCGGATATTCACAGACGCAATCCGGAAATACCCACCGGAGATAATAAAACAGAACCTTGGTGGTATAGGTTGTCTTAAACATTTTGCTGCAGCAGGGACATCCTCTGTGCAGCAGCGTGCGGTTCAAGATTCTGTCCTTTTTAGACATGGCTGCCGTCAAATCTGCATTTCCAGTAAACCGTCTGGCTTCCCACCGGGAAGCAGCCGCTGGGCCGCAGCCCGCCTCCGGTTTCTCTGGCCCGGCGCGGATCGAATTCAGTCACACAGAAACGCTATCCATTGGTTCCTGCACCGCCAGGCGGCCCGATCTTTGCCGCGGTAAGATTCCGGCGGCAGCTCATTTTTTGAAGCGTCAAATTGATGGAGAAGCTCCAGGTGCTTTTTCGTCCAGATGTTGTCCCCCCAGGACACTCTGCCCTGGCAGGCGGCACAGTTCAGCTGCGCGCCCTCCCGAGCTGCATTGTTCAGGGAGCGCTCCCAGTTGTAGCCGCACTCCGGGCAGCGGAATTTGACCTTGGAGGAGGAAGAGAATCCAATCCGATCCGCCGGAACCGGATTCTCTCTGGCCTGATAGCAGCGCAGCCGCCCGGCAGCGCTGTGCTCATCGCACCAGATGTGAAAGGTATCCGTCAGCCCAGAAGCTCTGGCTCTATGTTCCAGCTCCGGGTAGCGCTGAGACAGCTCCCAACTGCTGCTGCTCTTCAGGCGTCTGATGAAATCCCGGGCACAGTACCAGGGCGGAATGTCGAGCTGTATGTACATGTGGTCCGGACAGATATCCATGACTGCCGCCGCCACCTCGCTTTGGCAGCAGATTTTTTGCAGAATCGTACTACATAAAGAGGAAGCCGTCCGCAGGATGCGGACG
>OFFE01001388.1_pt1 | contig 17534 bp, 18 predicted proteins | sample 1521371 | NCBI WGS metagenome assembly OFFE01 (sample SAMEA3504131, study PRJEB24116) | mouse gut metagenome | biome: mouse gut; feature: mouse-associated habitat; material: faeces | place: Denmark | collected 2011 | reverse complement strand
CTTCCCTTCTATTTTACCATACTTTCCGGGCGGGGGGGATTAAATCAGTGGTTCCCTAAATCTGCGACGTTGGCCGGGGCGCAGAAAGCGGGCGGTGTCTTGCCGACATCGCCCGCTTTCTGTGCTGTTGTTCACTTGTTTGCGCCGCCCCGTTTTCCGCTGCCCTTAAAAAACATTGATTTTACTGGGTTTCTCCATGTTTTCTTATGGCACCACGGCTAACCGGCGTCCCTGTGTTGGTTAGTCCTCCGGACGGTTCTTTAACTTTTCTTCGATCCGAAAATGTTCATTGATGCCAGGGTAAATCAGGAAGAGGGCGGGCAGAACCGGGACCCAAAGATTGGTCACCGGAAGCAGTGGCGCCAGAAACAGGTAGAACCGCGCCATTCCCCACAGATAGACCGATACAATGGCCAGAGCGGCCAGGCTCCGGAGCACCGTGTCCGCCAGCCCGCACAGCTCCGGACCGGCGATGGCTCCGCCCAGCAGTCCAGCAGCAGGGGCGTAAATCAGCACATGGGCGCTGAGGCTGTAAGCCACCCCCAGCAGAAAGGGCGCACAGCCCAGCAGGGCCAGAAAGCCCGCCCGGAACAGGTCCCAGAAGTCCCGGCTCATCGTCTCCCACAGGCGGAAGATTCCCGTTTTCCGGGGCAGTTCCTGCTCCGGACCCGGGTTGTCGTAGTTGGGCAAAAATTCCATGATGCCCCTCCTTCCTCAGAACATGCGGTCCCACAACGCCTGCTCACAGGCGAAGGCGTTTTCATCCTTCCCGCTGGTCATGATCCGCCGGGCGAACCACAGCCGGTCCGGCTGGAGATGGACCGTCTCCACCGTCTCGCTCCCCGGCCAGTCCGCGAAGGACCGGGTCATATGTTCCCAGTCCATGGCCCCCTCCGGGGGGAGGGAGCCGTCCAGATAGGTGAGGGCCTGGTGGTTGGCCTGGAAGTTCTCCGGGTCGTCCAGCAGAAACAGGCCGCTCTGCCGGGTGTAGAAGTCGGAGTTCAGCTTATCCACATTGGTGGTCATCACCTGGATAGCGGCGTCATCCAGGTCGGTGGAGGTGTAGTCGATCTGGATCGCGTTGATGGCGACATGGACCGCTCCGTCCCCGCTCCAGTCGGGACACACCGCCTCCAGCGCCGCCTGGAGGGAGGCAGTCTCCTCCGGCGTGACCGCATAACGGGTCACCAGGGCCACCGAGCAGTCGTACACCTCCCGGCGGGTCCGCTCCCAGAATACGCCGCACACCACGATCACCGCCAGCACCCCGCACAGAACGTGGAGCCAGTGATAGCGCCACCAGTTGTCCCGGCGCTGCTTGGGGGTCAGGCCGGGGTCCTCCCAATAGCTTTGTTCCACACTGTCCGCCTCCCTTTGCTGGGCTTCGCCCAAACCCGCCGGGGCTTTGCCCCGGACCCACCCTTGAAAAGGGCGGTTCTAACGTTCTCTATTTTCTCAGATAGGCCAGGTTTTTGTCAATGAGTTCACATCGCTGTTTTACGCAGTCCGCACTGCGCAGGGGGTCGGCGGGGGTGCGCAGGGCGTAGTCCACCATCCGCTCCACCGTGGTGGAGGCCACATGGAGCCGGGTGTCGGCGGAGGCGTAATAGATATACAGACTGCCGTCATCGTCCGCGATGGCCCCGTTGGTGAAGGCCACGTTGGACACGTCCCCAACCCGCTCGCTTCCCTGAGGGGCGATGAGCAGTCCGCCTGGCTCGGCGATCACTCTGGCCGGGTCGTCCAGAGCGGTCATGAACACGTAGACCACATACCGCAGGCCGGCGGCGGTATTGCGCACTCCGTGGGCGATGTGCAGCCAGCCGGCCTCCGTCTTGATGGGCACCGCCCCCGCGCCGTTTTTGCACTCGGTGATGGTGTGGTACCTCCGGCGGCTGGTGATCTGCTCGTGGTCGATGACGGCGCGGGTGATGTCCTCACACAGGCCGAAGCCGATGCCCCCGCCGGAGCCGGTGTCGATAAAGCCGTCCATGGGCCGGGTGTAGAAGGCGTATTTGCCCTCCACGAACTCGGGCAGCAGGCAGACGTTCCGCTGCTGGGGACTCTCGCTGGTCACCAGGTTGGGCAGACGCTCCCAGGTTTTCAGGTCCTTGGTACGAACGATGCCCGCTGCGGCCACAGCGGCGGACAGGTCCGGGTCGGACGGCTCCTTGCTCTCGGAGCAGAACACACCGTAGATCCAGCCGTCCTCGTGGGCGGTGAGGCGCATGTCGTAGACGTTGGTCTCCTCGGGACAGGTGTCGGGCAGGGTGACAGGGTAGTCCCAGAAGCGGAAGCCCTCCACCGGGCTGTCGCTCTCCGCCACGGCGAAGAAGCTCTTCCGGTCGCTGCCCTCCACCCGGGCCACCAGATAGTATGTTCCCTTCAGCTTGATAGCCCCGGCGTTGAAGGCTGCGTTTACCCCCAGCCGCTCCATGAAAAAGGGGTTCGTCTCGGGGTTCAGGTCGTACCGCCAGAGCAACGGGGCGTGGTCCCGGGTGAGGACCGGGTTCTCCCAGCGGGTGTAAATGCCGTTGTAGAAGCCGCTGGGCCTGTTTTTCCTTGTAACGAGGGCCTCATACCAGGCGTTCTCCCGGGCGTAGGCCGCTTCAAACGTAGACATCGGGGTCCCTCCTTATCAGCTCCAGGCACATACGGCCGTTGTGGTAGGGGCACTTCCAGGGTTCGACGATAGGCTTCTCCCGGTCGGGCCGGTTGTTCTCGTCCAGCCGCCAGAACCACTCCCCGCCGGGACGGCGGTCCACCAGATGTTCCTGGATGTACCGCCACACCTGGACAGCCGCGTCCCGGTACTCGATGCGCTCCAGATGCTTTTCCCAGGCGTTGACAAACCCCAGTACCGCCTCCGCCTGTACCCACCAGATACGGTGGGCGTCCACTTTGCCCCGTTCGCACTCGTTGACCACACAGCCCTCCGGCTGGAGTGCGGTACGCAGAATGTTCTCGGCCAAATCGCTGTCAATGGCAAAGACGGCGTGCCGGGCGGTTTCGTCCTCCAGCAGGGCGGTCCCCCAGTCCATCAGCCAGCTGGACTCAATGTCATGGCCGTAGCTGGTCAGGTCGATGAGGGAGTTGTACTCCTTGTCAAAAAAGACCTCCTGCCTGTGGAGTCTGGGGTTATAGACCTTGGCGGCGTAAATGTCCAGAATACGGCCCATAGCGTCTGCCACATCGGGGTCATGGGCCGCCTGATACAGCCCGGCGTATCCCTCAAAGACGTGGAGCAGGGTGTTCATGGTGCGCTGGGCCATCACACCGTTTTCCGACAGCTTCTCGTTGGAGACGGGCTGGAAATCCCGGCTGAAAGCCTCCAGATAACCGCCCTCGTCGGTGCAGTTCTCCTCAATGAGGCGGAACAGCTCCCGGTCCAGACACTTCTCCGTTAAAAACGCATAGGCGTGGCGGGCATAGGGGATCAGGCTGTCGTCCTGGAGGACAATGGCCGCCTCCGAGAAGAACCAGAGGATACGGCTGTTCAAAATACAGCCCTTCTCCGCCTTTTTGTTCCGATTCAGGTCAAAATCCATATAGCCGTAATATCCGCCGATCTCTTCATCCCGCAGGGCCTTCCAGAAGGGGAGCAGCCGCCCGGTAAGCTCCTGCCGGGCGGCCTGTGATATTCTCCGCATGGGCTCTCCCCTCCCTTTTAGTTGCTGTTGGCCTTGATGTAGTCCACCACAGTGTCCGCCGTGGTAAAGGCCAGGCCCACATAGCTGTCGGCACAGCCGTAGTAGATGGCGATGCGTCCGGTGTCCCTGTCCTGAAGGGTGGCGCAGGGGAAACAGACGTTGGGCACAAAGCCCCGCTCCTCATACCACTCCTCCGGAGTGAGCAGGAAGTTTTGGCACCGGTACAGCACCTTACTGGGGTCGTCGATGTCCAGGATGGCTCCGCCGATGGAGTAGACGTAGCCGTTGCAGGTACCGGTGACGCCGTGGTAGAACAGCAGCCAGCCCTCGCTGGTCTCAATGGGGGCGGCGCCTCCGCCCACCTTCAGATTCTCCCACCAGTTGCCGCTTTTGCCCATCACATGGCGGTGGCGGCCCCAGAACTCCATGTCCGGGCTCTGGCTGAGAAAAATGTCCCCGAAGGGGGTGTGGCCCGAGTCGGAGGGCCGGGACAGCATGACGTACATGCCGTTGAGCTTACGGGGGAAGAGCACCGCGTTGCGGTTGAAGGGAATGAAGGGATTTTCCAGCCGGGTGAAGGTCTTGAAGTCCTTGGTCTCGGCCAGACCGATGGAGGCCCCGTGAAAGTCCTGGCACCACATCGCGTAGTAGGTGTCCTCCACCTTCACCAGCCGGGGGTCGTAGGCGTAGACGGGCTGGGCGGGATTGCCGTTCCGGTCCACAAAATTGATTTTTGACCGCTCGAAGTCCCACTTCACGCCGTCGGCGCTGCGGCCCAGGTAAATGTAGGGCACGCCGTTGGTCTGCTCGCCCCGGAACACGCCGATATAGCCGTCCTCATAGGGGGCCACGGCGCTGTTAAAGATGCGGGCCACCCCGGGAATGGGATTGCGGCCGATGACCGGGTTCTCACTGTACCGCCACACAGGGGCGGCACAGTCCTGGGGACGGTCCTGCCAGGGCATACCGGGCAGGCTGGGACAAATCAGTTTTACGTTGCTCATAACAAGGTCTCCTTCTTATCCCTTGACCGCACCGGCGGCCAGACCGCTGTAGATCTGGTCCTGGCACAGCAGGAAGATAATCAGCGCGGGGATGATGGTGATGATAACGCCGGCGCAGATGTAGTTGTACTGGCTGCCCATAGGGCCGGTGAAGACATACAGGGCGGTGGACACCACCTGGTAGCGGGTCTTATCCTGGAGATACAGTCCGGCCATGTAGTACTCGTTGTAGGTGCTCACGCCCTTGAGAATGGCGCTGGTGACAATGGCGGGCTTGAGCAGGGGAAACAGGATGCGGAAGAATGCCCCGAAGTAGGAGCAGCCGTCCATAATGGCGGACTCGTCCAGATTGACTGACAGATTTTCAAAGAATTGCAGGAAGATGTAGATGGTGATGACGTCGGTGCCCAGCATAAGGATGATGTAGCCGTGCATGGTGTTCACCAGGTGCAGGCTGTCCATGATCTGGTAGACGGTGACCTGACTGGCAATGCCGGGGATGAGGGTGGCGATGGTGAACAGGGTGCGGATCAGGCTGTTGCCGGGGAACTGGAAGCGGTTGAGCACATAGGCCAGCATGGCGGAGATCATCACGCTGCCCACCAGCACGCAGATGAGGATCATGAAGCTGTTGAGGAAGGCGCTGCCCATGTTGGCCTGCTTCCAGGCCTCCACAAAATTGTCAAAGTTCAGCCAGCTCTGAGGCAGGACCATGACGTTGGTGCTGGCGTACTCCTCGTTGGTCTTGAAGGCGGTGATTACGCGGGAAACCAGAGGCACCAGGGCCACGAAAGAGGCGAAGAGCAGCAGGACATACTTCAGGATGTTGACCACCAGCTGCCGGGTCTTCTGGGCGGCGAGGGTTTCGGTTCTCATTTTGCGGCCACCTTCTTTCCGTAGTTGTGGGGCTTGTTCTCCGCCCGGTCCATCATGATTGCGGCAAACTTCTGCACCAGGGTGACCACCAGAATCAGGGCCAGCAGCACCACCGCCATGGCGGAGGCCAGACCCACCTTCATATCGGTGTGGGCCAGCTTGTTCATGACCACGAAGTAGGTGGAGGTACCGAAGGTGCCGCTGGTGACTACGTAGGGCATCTCAAAGGCGGACAGCGCGCCCGACACGGACAGGATCAGGTTGAGTACCACGATGGTGCGGATGGAGGGGATGATGATGCATTTGAACCGCTGCCAGGCGTTGGCGCCGTCCAGGTCGGCGGCCTCGTAGAGGGTGGGGGCCACCGAGGCGATGGCGCCGATGAACAGCACGATGTTCTGGCCCATGTATTTCCACAGGGAGCAGGCCACCGGAACGATGTTGTTGATGGCCTGGTTTTCCAGCCAGTTGGGGGTGTTGGCGATGCCCACCCAGCCCAGGATGGTGTCCAGCACGAAGCCGGGATTGAGGAAGAACTTGAAGATAAAGCCCACGGCGATGCCGCAGATCAGGCAGGGGAAGTACAGCGCCCCCCGAAAGAACCGGCTGCCCCGCACCTTAAAGCTGGGGATGGTGGCGAAGAGCAGGGCCAGACTGATCTGGAACACCGAGCCCACCATATAGTAGAGGCTCAGCTTCAGAGCCTGGAAACAGTCGGAGCGGCTGAACACGTCCAGGTAGTTGCGCAGGCCCACAAAGTCCCGGACCCGGAGGTAGTCCCGGTCGTAGAAGCTGAACTGGACCATCTTGAAGAAGGGCAGATAGGTGAAGGTGAACAGCAGCAGCAGGGGAAGAATGAGGAATGTGACGGTGCAGACCATCTGCTGCCCGCGCATAGTCTTGCATTTCTGTATAAAGGTAAGCTTCGGCTTTTCCAGGCCGTTTTGAGGCTTACTCATTGGTTTCCCTCCCTTTCAGATTCTCTCTCCGCCCCAGCGCCGTCCTTTGACGGCGCTGGGGCAAGTAACCGGTTACTTGCTGGGGGCGTAGCGGTCCACGGCGCTGTTCCAGCGGGTGTTCCATCGGCGATGATATCCTCAAAGGTCTCGCTGCCGGTGATGACAGCCTCCACAATGCGCTGGACGTGGGTCTGGTCGGCGTCCAGGGACATTTCGCTCTCCCGGTTCACGTCGGCCTGGAGGGAGGCCAGCTCGGTGGGGGCGGGGGTGTCCTCCACCAGCCCGATGCCGTCAGGCTGGGTGATGGGGAAGGGCATATAGCCGATGTCGGCGGCGTTGGGGCCGGCCTCCTGCATCTGGATGATGGCCCAGGAGCCCAGCACCATGGTGCCGATCTCGCCGTTGTTGATCATGGGCTTGCTGCCCTCCCAGTCGGTAGCGGTGGGGGATTCCTCGGTCAGCCCCATGCTGACCGCGTCATAGAGCAGCTTGTATACGGCATAAGCTCCGGTGCCGTTGCCCTGGTCGGCAAAGGGGTCCTTGGTCTGGGGCATGGTGATGTTTTTCCAGTCCGGGTCGGCGGTAGCGCCGCCGTAGATATAGGCGTCCCAGGCGGTCATGGTCCAGCCGGCGGCGAAATTGGTGTACAGAGGGATGGCGTCGGTGTTGTCCTTGATGGCCTGGAGGAAGGTCAGGAACTCATCCGGGGTCTTGGGCAGGTTCTCGCTGGTGTAACCCGCCGCCTCGGCCACCTTTTTGTTGTAGATGATGCCCTGGGCGTTGCCGGTGGAGGGGATGCCGTAGACCACGCCGTCATACTGGCGGTTGGTGGCAAAGTTGTAGTCGGCCTCGATCTCGCTGAGCTGGCAGAGGGGGTGGAAATAGCTGCCCAGATCAGGGAGCAGGACGGTGGTGGGCACCATGCAGATGTCGCCCCAGTTGCTGGAGGAGATGCGGGCGGTCATGTCGTCGTTGTAGTTGGTGATTCCCTCATAGTTGATGGTGATGTTGGGATAGAGAGCGTTGAACTCCTTGACAAAGTCGGTGAAGTCCCGCTTTTCTGGGTCCTCCTGGATCAGGTCGGTGCGGTGGGTGATGACCCGCAGCTCGGCCTTCAGGTCGGTGTAGTCCTCACCCACCTTCAGCTCGGCATAGCTGGGGCCGCTGTACTCCGGCTCCTTGCTGCCGCCTCCGCAGCCGGCCAGCATCCCCAGGGACAGCGCCAACGTCAGCGCCAGGGCGATTGCTTTTTTCATAATGGTACCTCCTATTTCTTGGTTAAATATTAACTTCAATTAAGCTAATATTTACCTTGATATTTAATATAAAACCTGTTTACCGGTTCGTCAATACCAGAAAATAATTTTGGCACTCTCGCTAAAATTTAAGTTAATTTTTTGTTAAAGACGACGAGGGCGCTCTTTTGCGAATAAAAAACAGAGAGGCCAAACCCAAGGATTTAGCCTCTCTGTTACTCCTATTAGCTTCTTACGGCTCCGCCGGGCTGCTGCTCTCCCGCACCACCAGACTGCCCGGAACGGTCATCATTATGGTGTCCGACAGTTCCTGCCGGACTTTCCTGCCCATCCAGGCCACCGCTGCCGCCGCCATCAGCCCGGCGTTGACCCGGTAAGTGGTCAACTGGGGGCGGCACAGGGTGGCGAAGCGGAAATCGTCATAACCGCACACCGCCACATCCTCCGGCACCCGGACCCCCGCCTCCTGAAGCGCGGCCACCAGGTTATAGGCCACCTCGTCACAGCTGCACAGGAATGCCTCGGGCAGCTCGTTCGGGAGGGTCAGCGGAAGAAATGCTCCGTCCCTGTCCCGGTCCTCCAGCAGCCAGTCTTCCCTGGGAACAATCCCCTCCATGCGCAAAGCCCGCTGATAGCCCAGATAGCGCTCCATAATGCTGGAGGTGGCCTGGATGCTGCCCACAAAGCCGATAGACCGCCGGCCTCCCTTTAAAAGATGGCGGGTTAAGGTAAAGCCTCCGTCCAGGTTGTCGCTGATGATGCAATCCTTCGCCTGGCCGGGGATATTAAAGTCCAGAAGCAGACAGGGAAGCCCGGTTTCCTCCACCGCCCGAACATAGGCCAGGTCCAGATTGCCCATGAAGACAATCCCATCCACCTTGCGGCCTGTAATCAGGGTGGGGAGAACGCTCTCCCGCTCCGCCTCCGGGGTGATGATCTCCATCAGGCAGGCCAAATTCTCCTCGCCGCTTTTCAAAACCAAAGCCCGATACAACTGGGTATAAAAGGTGTTTTCCGCAAAAAAGCGGTCTGCCACCAGCACGCCGATGTTGCCTGTCCCGCCCAGCTCCATGCTGGTACGGCCCCCCTCGTAGCCCATTTGCCGGGCCAGGGCCACCACCTTGGCCCGCATCTCCTCGCTGACCCCCGGCTTGCCCGCCAGCGCCTTGGAAACGGACACCACGCTGATGTTCAGCTTTTCCGCGATATCCGCCATCCGCACAGGTTTTCCCATAACAATTCTCCCTAACTGTCAATTTATCACTTTTATTATAGACGTTCTCCGCTCATTGTCAATTAGAAACAGCAAGCTAAATTAAAGTTAAAATTTAGCTTAAGCACTTGCTATTTTCCTTTGGCCATGCTATGCTGTCCTTACAAGGAGGGCTGACTATGAAACTACCTTTTCCCCTATTCTGGGCAGGCAGCAGCCTGGAGTTTACCTTTACCGGGCAGGAGCTGCGTTTGTCCTTCTCGGCAGATTTTACATGTTTGGAACCCTGGATTGTCGTGGAACTCAACGGCGCGCCCCTGCTTCGAGCCCCGCTGGACCGGGGAACCACCACCTTCTGCCTCTTTCGTGGCATGACCGCCGGAGTGCCCAGGCACATCCGTATTTTTAAGGAGACTCAGCCTATCACCGATGACCCCCGTCACCGTCTGGAGGTAACGGAGGTGACGGGCAAGGACGGGGAATTTCTGCCCCTGCCACTTAAAAAGCTGTGTCTGGAGTTTATTGGCGACAGCCTCACCAGCGGCGAGGGCGTCGCCGGCGCCCGGTCGGAAACCGACTGGATTTCTCCCTTTTTCCGCGCCAGCCAGAGCTGGGCCCGGCTTACGGCGGACCTCCTCCAGGCGGATTTTCACGCTGTCAGCCAGAGCGGCTGGGGGGTGTGCTCCGGCTGGGACGGGGACGTAACCCACGCTATTCCCCCCTGGTATGAGGAGACCGGTCCCCTGCGGGACCGGAAGCCGGACGCTATTGTCATCAACCTGGGCACCAACGACGCCAACGCAATCCAGTCCGGGCTGGGCCCCGTGGGGCCGGACGGCTTTGAGGAGGGGGCGCTGTCCTTTCTGCGGCAGCTCCGCGGGGCGCCCCCCGCTGCCAAGCTGGTGTGGGCCTATGGGATGCTGGACGATCCCCTCCGTCCTCAGCTTGAGCGGGCGGTAAGGCGCTTTGGGGACGCCTGGTACCTCCCGCTCCCTGCCGTCACCCCGGAGACGATGGGCTCCCGGCAGCACCCTGGACCGTTGTGCCATCAGGCGGCGGCGGATGTGACCGCCCAGTTCCTGCGCACCATATTATAAGGAGGTTTTTGTATGGAATATCAGCAGCAGCTCACCCGCTGGCTGGAACGGGCCGGGGAGGATCCCGACCTCATTGCCGAGCTTCATCAGGTGAAGGACGACCCCAAGGCGGTGGCCGACCGCTTCTACCGGGACCTGGAGTTTGGAACCGGCGGACTGCGGGGCGTCATCGGCGCGGGGACCAACCGGATGAACATTTACACCGTCCGCCGGGCCACCCAGGGACTGGCCGACTACCTGAACGCCGCCGGCCTGCCCAAGGCGGTGGCCATCGCCCGAGACAGCCGCCTCAAGGGAGAGATGTTTGCCCGGGAAGCCGCCCGGGTTCTGGCCGCCAACGGCATCACCGCCTGGCTCTACCCCCGGCTGGAGCCCACCCCCGCCCTGAGCTGGGCGGTGCGGTACTTGAACTGCGGGGCGGGCATCTGCGTCACCGCCAGCCACAACCCCGCCAGGTACAACGGCTACAAGGTCTACGGCGGGGACGGCTGCCAAATCACCCCGGAGGCGGCAAGTAAAGTGCTGGCCTCCATTGAAAAGACCGACTGCTTCGACGGTGTAAAGCTGATTGACTTCGACCAGGTTGTCAAAGCGGGAACCATCCGCTGGATTGACGATTCCTGCCTGGACGCCTTTGTGGATGCGGTTCTGGACCTGCGCCCGGGCAACGATGTGTCCAAGCTGAAGCTGGTCTACACTCCTCTCAATGGGTCCGGGCTGGAGTGTGTGAAAAAGCTGCTGGACAAGATGGGGGTCAGCCAGTTGACCGTGGTACCCGAACAGGAAAAGCCCAACGGAAATTTCCCCACCTGTCCCTACCCTAATCCAGAAATTCGGGAGGCCATGGAGACCGGTTTGAAGCTATGCGACAGCGTGAAGCCCGATTTGCTTATCGGCACTGATCCGGACTGCGACCGCATGGGGGCGGCCGTCCCGGACGGGAAAGGCGGCTACCGGCTCATCACCGGCAACGAGATGGGAGTGCTTCTCTTTGACTATCTCTGCCGCACCCGGATTGAAAAGGGAACGATGCCCCAAAATCCGGTGGCAGTGACCACCATCGTCTCCACCGACATGGCCACTCCCATTGCGGAACACTACGGCGTGGAGCTGCGGCGGACCCTCACCGGCTTCAAATACATCGGCGAGCAGATCGGCCTGCTGGAGGCGGAAGGCCATAAGGAGCGTTATATCTTCGGCTTTGAGGAGAGCTACGGTTATCTGTCCGGCGCCCACGTTAGGGATAAGGACGGGGTGAACGCCGTCATGCTGGCCTGTGAGTGCGCCGCATGGTACGCCGCTCAAGGCAAGAGCCTGCTGGACGCCATGAACGACCTCTACGAAGAGTACGGCTATTACAAGAACGGCCTGCTCACCCAGGATTTCGAGGGCCAAGCGGGGATGGAGGCCATGGCTAAGCTGATGGACGGCCTGCGGGCCAAATCTCCGGAGAAGATCGGAAACAGCATCGTAACGGATACCGTCCGCTATGACGGTGGCAGTGTACTGGAGTTCCATACCCAGGACAACAGCAAAGTGATCATCCGCCCCTCGGGCACCGAGCCCAAGATTAAGCTATATCTGTCCGTCCGGAAAGCTTCTGAACAGACTGCTCTCCAGGCTCTGGACAGGCTGAGTACTTCCAGTATGGCTTTAAGCAAAATCTAAACTAGGTTTTATTCACATAAGGGCATCGACAATAAGGGCAAAATAGACAAAGGAAAGAAAGACAACATCAAGCTTATCATAGCGAGTGAAAATACGACGAAATCGTTTGAGACGGCGAAAAAGCCTCTCAACCTGATTGCGTTGTCTGTACAACTGCTTATCATAGTCCCAAGGATTTTTACGGTTGCTTTTCGGAGGGATTACGGGTATGTAACTAAGTTCCGCCGCCAGCGCCCGCGTATCGTCTCCTTCGTATGCCCGGTCCATCAGAAGATAGACTGGTTGGTTAACCGGACCAAGACGTCTCAGCAGGGCGCGGCTTTCCGGAGCATCGCCGCAGTTTCCCGCAGACAGCGCAAACGTTACCCCATCCCGATATGTGAACACGTCCTAGACTACGCTGTGAAGATGGGGGCCATCCAGGACAACCCCTGTCGGCGTGTAACTCTCCCCCCGCTGGAGCGCAATGAGAAAGAGGTTTACACCCTGGAGGAGGCCCAGCAGCGGCTTTTACTGGGGGATCGCTGGACTGCTGGGGACCGGCTCTTTACCAATGCGGACGGCGGGCTTATGCACCCCAACACACCTTACAAATGGCTGAAAGAATTTTGTGATCGGACGGGACAGCGGTTTCTAGGCATTCACGCCTTTGGTACTACCAAGGCAAACCCCCGAAGCCCTTGCAATTACTAGGGCTTCGGGGGTTTATAAGTGGCGCGGCGGGTGGGATTCGAACCCACGTGGGATTACCCCAAACTGATTTCGAATCAGCCCCGTTATGACCACTTCGATACCGCCGCATTTTATTTCCAACATGTCACCTGCTTGTCATAACAAACGGATAACATGAAGAAAAACTATATAAAATTATATAAAATAAGGACTTTCCCGAAAAGTCAGTTACATTAATGCGTTTCTCTGTCTCTCGTCTAATGACCACTCCGGTTTCAAATTGTCCCCGTTATGGCCACTTCGATACCGCTGCAAGACTGGCCGCACCAAGTTGATGGGGCTCATTCAGGATAACAGATAATCCGAAAAAAATCAATACATTCTGCAAATCTTTTCTTGCCGGTAAACCTGAATATCAGAAACGGGCACGGCCCGATCCCATCCGGCAGGCAACTCATCTCCAGCCGGACGGAATCAATCCGATCAATTTCCGGGGATTTCCCCCACGCTGTCCAAAATGAACCTCGGACGATAGGGATATTGTTCAAAAGAGACGCCGGACAGTACCAACACGGTGTCCAGCCCGGTCCCAATGCCGGCAATAATATCTGGATCCATGTGGTCCCCCACCATTACCGCATTCTCAGAGTGGATGCCCAACATGCGCAGGCCGGTCCGCATCATAAGGGGGGCTTTCCTGGGGGATGGTGGTATCCTTCAAAAGAGATATCCGCTCACCCACCGCTTTACCAATGTGGGAGTAATCGAAGTCGCAGACAAAGATGATGTAGCTTTCGGAGAGACTGGCATAGTCCGCGCTCTTGGGCAACACGCCATTCCACGGTTTTCTGCTATTAGTATAGCACAGAAATGTCTTTGGGTCAATTTACAGCCCGGTTTTGTCATAGAAAATTTATTCACGAGCTTGATACCTTTGGATGTCAGGCTCTTTTTGTACCGGGGGAGGAGGTGACAACAGCATAAACAGCTACCAGCGCCCCCACAGTCCTTTTGAGGATACCGCCGTCCAGCGGCTGCGGCGGATAGGGCTGACCACAGAGGACGGTGCGCCGGAACAGGACGCGATGTCTGTGTTCGGTACTATTTTCGCCGGCAGTTCTTTGACGACCTGTGCGACTACTACCAGGACGATGAGCAGGTCCGGGAAGTGGTGGCTCAGCGCCTGCACACAGCGGAGCAGGCCGGCCCTGCGCAGAAATTTCTCCTGATCTGCCTGCAATATGACAGCATTTACCGCGACCTGCCCGACCCGGTCTGGTGGATCAGCGGCAGTCCGGACTTTGCGGCCCTGTTCGCCGAGGGCTTCCTGGCCCACCTGAAGCAGCTGGCAGAAAATACACAATGAGAGGTTGAAAACATCTGCTGGAGCGGATGCAGCGATGCAAGGAGCGTGACGTCCGGTTGGAACAGTTTATCGTGGATGCAGCCAACCGAGTGGACAGCAAACACCGTCAGGTGGCGACTGTAGGCAAGCTGGAGAAGAACGAGGTCAACGCCGGCCTGCTGGACCTGGTGCGTTAGAGTGACATTCTGAAACAAATCTCAAAATAGCTGAAGTCCTTCGTGAAATATCAACGCAGTATTTTGGGTGTTGCGAACTGGAGTGCCCTGGTGTGACCTGCCCCTATAAAGCGTTACCCGGTAGAAAACTGCTTTCTATCCTTGAAGCGCTGGAGAGGCATTGCCACCCGCTATGCCAAGACCTCCGATGCTTTTATCGCCGCGGTACATGTTCGATGTATCGCCATTTGGGCTGTCATATGCGCTTAACTTTCTAGCCGGCTGCACTTTTTTCGATCCTCCAGTTTACTTAACCGCTTGTCAAATTTGCCGAAAAATGCAGGCTTACCCATCACAACGTTGGGGATTCTTTTGTACCCAGCGAGAAACCAGATCACGGCACTGATAGAGCCAGTCCAGATAATTCTGTTCTCGCATCACGGCGCCGGACAGGACCAAATAATCCCCCCGAGCAGCGCCGGTCAAAGTAACTGGATCGACATTTTTATAATGTCGGTCCAAACGTTCTTTTAAGTAACTGTACTTTTTCATTCGCTTCTCAATCTGATTCTGGATCAGCTGAAAATAGTCTTCTTCTGCCAGCCACTGAGAATAGTAGGTGCGCAGCCGAAATACATCCTTTGGCGTGGGCTCCAGAGGGGCATCCTGTAAGAGCCACTGCATAAAATCTTCCTTTCCCACCTCCGTAATCTCATAAAGCTTTTTCTCCATCCGCTCTCCCTGCATCACAACACTGTATTGTATCAGTCCCTCTACCGTCAGCCGTTTCAGCTCTGGATAAATCTGGCTGTGCTTGGCGCTCCAGAACGAACCCAGCCCAGGACCAAACGCCTTTGCGATATCATAGCCGGTGACAGGGCTCTGCATCAATAGTCCAAGAATCGCGTATTTTAATGTCCGCATAGTTTATCATCCTCCAGTATAACTATAACACAAGTGTCCGAATCTTTCCTCTGGGTAATTTTCATAAAAAAAGAAATTGTATTTATGAGTTCATCCAAATAAATAGTCGAAATAGCCAAGATATACTGTGCGATTTTAGTGCAGATAGTGATTGACATGTAAATATTTACATACTATAATCAATTTATCACATTAAAGGAGAAAATCAATGACACAGTACGATCTGCTTTTCTCTCAAGTCAAGATTGGAACGCTTACACTCAAAAACCGCTTTGCCATGGCGCCTATGGGCCCTCTTGGCCTGGGAGACGCACAGGGGGGCTTTAACCAGAGGGGGATCGACTACTACACTGCCCGGGCGAAAGGTGGCGTTGGGCTGATCTTCACCGGCGTTACCTTTGTGGACAACGAGATTGAGGAGCACGGCATGCCAAACTGCCCCAACTCCACTTACAACCCGGTCCAGTTTGTGCGTACCTCCAGGGAGATGACGGAGCGGGTCCACGCTTATAACGCGAAGATTTTTTTGCAGATGTCCGGCGGCTTCGGCCGGGTGACCATCCCCACCAATTTGGGGGAGTTTCCGCCGGTGGCCCCCTCTCCCATCCAGCACCGCTGGCTGGACAAGATATGCCGGGAGCTGACCGTGGAGGAGATCCACACCCTGGTCCGCCGCTTCGGCGAGGGAGCTTACAACGCTAAGCGGGCAGGATTTGACGGCGTGCAAATCCACGCCGTCCATGAGGGCTACCTCATCGACCAGTTTGCCATCTCCCTGTTCAACCACCGCACCGACGAGTACGGCGGCAGCCTGGAAAACCGGCTGCGTTTCGCCCGGGAGATTGTGGAGGAGATCAAGTCCCGTTGCGGGCAGGATTTCCCAGTGGTCCTGCGGTACAGTCCCAAGAGTTTTATCAAAGCCCTGCGTGAGGGGGCGCTGCCCGGCGAGGAGTTTGAGGAAAAGGGCCGTGATTTGGACGAGGGTATAGAGGCGGCAAAGCTGCTGGCCTCGTATGGATATGATGCGCTGGATGTGGACGTGGGCTCCTACGATGCCTGGTGGTGGAGCCACCCTCCTATGTATCAGGAGAAGGGGCTGTACATGCCCTATGCGAAGCTGGTAAGGGAGGCGGTGAATGTCCCCGTCCTTTGCGCCGGGCGCATGGACGACCCGGACCGGGCGCTGTCCGCTCTGTCTGACGGCGTATGTGACATCATTAGCATGGGACGGCCCCTGCTGGCCGACCCGGAATATGTCAACAAGTTGCGGGCTGGCCGAAGGGCCTGTATCCGGCCCTGTATCTCCTGTCAGGAGGGCTGCATGGGCCGGATCCAGGAGTACTCCATAATTAACTGCGCCGTCAACCCCCAGGCCGGACGGGAGCGGGTCACCGCCTACAACCCGGTGCTCCGTCCCAAGCGGGTGCTGATTGCGGGAGGCGGGCCCGCCGGGTGTGAGGCCGCCCGGGTGCTGGCGGAGCGGGGCCACCGGCGGATTGGGATTCTAGGGGGCAATTGGGTCTGTTCCCAGATCAGCTACCGCCGGCTGAAAGGATGCGAGAAAACCTTCGCCCGGCTGGGCCTGCCCTTCGACCAGGAGCGCCAGTGCGAGCCCTGCCGCTACTCCATGGGGGAGGCCTACGCCGCCACGCTGCGGCTGCTGGAGCGCTGCCCGGACCTCACCGCCATCTTCGCCGTCAGCGACGTGATGGCCATGGGCACCATCCGGGCACTGCGGGACCTGGGCAAACGGGTGCCGGAGGACATCTCAGTGGTTGGCTTTGACGGAATCGCCATGGCCAACTACTCCGTCCCCCGTCTGGCCACCGTCCGTCAGGACACCCAGCGGCTGGCGGAGCGGGGGGTGGACATCCTGCTCCACAATATCGAGCGGAAAAACCGCCCCGTCCACGAGGTGGTTCCCTTCCAGCTGATTCCGGGCGAGAGTGTGGCCCGGCTGGACGGGGAGCCGTCTTCCAACTGATTTTATAGGAAAGGGGATTCCAACGTGAGAAGAGCCGGAATCCTGATGCCCATATCCGCCCTGCCGTCCCCCTGCGGGATCGGGACGCTGGGAGCGGCGGCCCGGGAGTTTGCGGACTTTCTGTCCGCCGGAGGACAGTCCTGCTGGCAGATTCTGCCGGTATGCCCCACCAGCTTCGGGGATTCGCCCTACCAGTCCTTCTCCTCCTACGCCGGAAATCCCTACTTCATCGACCTGGAGGACCTGGCGTCGGAGGGGCTGCTGGAGCCGGGGGAATTCCGGCACCTGCGCTGGGGGGACGATCCCGCCCGGGTGGATTACGGACTGCTGTATGAGACCCGTTACCCCGTGCTGCGGAGGGCATGCGGCCGTCTGCTGGAGCAGGACCCGCCGGACTTTGCCCGGTTCCGTGAGGAACACGGGGACTGGCTGGAGGACTACGCCCTGTTCATGGCCTTGAAGGAAAAGCACGGGGGCGTGTCCTGGTTCCAGTGGCCGGAGGGAGAGCGGCTCCGCCGCCCCGGGGCGTTGGACGCCGCCCGGGAGGAGCTGGCGGAGGAGATTGCATTCTGGCGGGCGGTGCAGTACCTGTTTTTCCGCCAGTGGAAAGCGCTGAAAGATTACGCCAACGGCAAGGGGCTCTCCATCATCGGGGACCTGCCCATCTATGTCTCCGGCGACAGCGCCGACGTGTGGGCCAACCCCGAGCA
>OFFE01001385.1_pt1 | contig 17571 bp, 19 predicted proteins | sample 1521371 | NCBI WGS metagenome assembly OFFE01 (sample SAMEA3504131, study PRJEB24116) | mouse gut metagenome | biome: mouse gut; feature: mouse-associated habitat; material: faeces | place: Denmark | collected 2011 | reverse complement strand
GAATGGATTCAGAAAAAGTGATACAGGATTTGAACCAGCGTTTTGCGAAGCCCTTGCCGGAATTTTATAAACGCAGAATTATATTCTGGTGCGATGAAGAACGGGAATTTGAAGATTAGTTGGATGAGATTGTCCTGCGGGATGCGAAGTTGATTGCGCTTACAGGGACAAATTATGCTGCCGTGAATAAATTTCTGGGAGTGGAAGATGCCACGGGTAATTATGTGGTTTATTGTCCTTTGTCACATGAGAAACCGGAGGATGACTGGCTTTTGGATATCAGGCTGTACAGCGAGGAGTATCGGGCTGATCTGATTTCAAACTGCATCAGGCATATTGTTATGATTTTGTATCGGAGTGGCTGCATAGTACGAATGCAGACCGGCACGCTTCTATCAGTTTTGTATCACGATTGCATTAAGACTTTCAAAAAGGTATGTGTAGAGGTCATATTGCGTCACGCCCTTTTCTTTCATGGTTTCCCAAAGACGGTCATATTTTATCATTTTTTCGCCTGCCTTTTTTCAGATTGGTACTTGTATAAAGTCAATTATCCATGTAAAATTAGCTCTATAATAGTGTTCGTATAATAACACTATGCAATTCACGAAAGGAGATAAAGGAAATGGGGATCTTTTCTAAAAGGTTGCTACCTGTGGTTTTCATACGAAGCGTTTTGTTAAAGACAAATTAGATGACTTTGTATATATTAATACTGCAAAGACTGTTGCCGAACAGGTTTTTGCGGCTGCTCATGAGTTGGGACATGTATGGGGGGCCTGCCCAAGTATGGAAACTAGCTGGAGAACAAGGCGAACTAGAGAGTAAGATAGAAGAGCGAATAATTAATAGATTTGCAGCGGAATTATTAACGCCAGCAAAACAATTTAGGAAAACCTTTTGGGTGCATAGGGAAAAATTGGGTCTTGACCCTAGCAAACTCAGACTTCCAGATTTGATCCGTGTTATGGTGTTACAATTTGTGAATGCTTTTTAATAGTGGCATGGAAAAATGCTTTTTCTTTATTTATTCTAGTACCGTTTACTCTTGGTTTTGCTTTAATAAGGGCAAAAACAAGGGTAACCAAATTTACATTATTAAAATCCGGAGGTGGAAAATGCAAGATATAATAAGTCAGTGGAATAGGGCTGCAGCAAAATATACGGAAGATTAAGAATGTTCAGAATTTGTAGAAAGCAATAAAAGAATAGTAAAAGCCAGATTTGAATATTTTAGTGGAGAGAAAGTATTAGACCTTGGCTGTGGCTATGGAGTTTATGCAGATTATTTTAGAAGCATAGGGGGTGATGTAATAGGAGTTGATGGTTCTGAAAAGATGATTGAAATAGCTCGAAAACGGTATCCTGACATTGATTTCTCCATTATGGATATCACAGCTCCGTTTACTTTTGAAAAAGACCAATTTGATGTGGTATTTTCAAATCAAGTATTCATGGATATCGAAAATATCGATTTTGTATTTTCGGAATGTAGAAGGATACTTAAAACAGGGGGAATATTGTATTATTCAATTGTCCATCCTGCATTTTATGATTGTTATTGGCTTAAAGATTCTAATGGCTACAGGTATGCGAAAGCGATGGATAAATATATTAAAACCTATCAATTTAAAAATGAATTTTGGGGTGAAACAGAGCACTTTCATCGCCCGTTATCTTATTACTTAAATGTTGCGGCAAAAAACGGATTTGTACTAAAACAAACTTGTGAACCAATCTCATATGACGGAATAAGTAAAAATAGTGATTTGCCACTTTTTTTCTTTGCTGAATATATAAAAGCAAATGTATAATTTTTATGATTACACTCTTGTGTCAGCTCAATAAATTCCATTTGCATATGGATAGAGTGTTTATCTGATTTTCTCTTAGCTGCATAAAAGACATGGTGCTAGCACCATGTAATAGGGGTGGATAAGGAGAAAATTATTTTGGTGTCAAAACGATGCCAAGAAATCATGCAAATAAAATGAAGGGGCAGAAATGGAAGATTGAAAAGTCGTTAGAACGATAAGAAATATATGACATGGCGGTTGCTGTGCCATATATTTTTGTAGTAAATAGAGTGCAGAAGTGGTATAATCAATTTTATAAATTTGATGCGAGAGATTAATGTGGGTAGGAGATTGAATGAAAGTATTATGTATATCAGCGTCAAATATTTTGCATAGCAAAGAAAATAGTACTTCGCAAATTCTATGTTCTAAAATTTCAGAAATTTTAGGAGAAAAGGAAATAGTGTGTGAAATAGTGGATTTAAGAGACTACCTTTTGCAACCGTGTATTGGTTGTGGAAAATGTTTTGAAAGTAAAAGATGCTGTAATGATACTGATTTTAATACAATTTATGAAAAAGTTATAGAATCAGATGCTCTTTTCTTTGTATCGCCACATTATGCTCCAATACCTGCAAAACTAAGTATGATACTGGAAAAAATGGAGGAAATTACTTTTTTACATTGGTGGAAAGATAATGAGTATAAATCTGAAGTATATGGAGTACCGGTGGGGATTATTTCACATGGTGGTGCTTCTGATTGGGCATTAAAGAGTTATAAAGCAATGGTAAATGATACAATAGCAAATGCTTTAGATACTATTCAAGGTAAGGTTGTTCCATACAATTCTGAATGGAATACAGGAATATCACTTCCAGTACAAAAGGTATTGGAAGAAGATGAGATTTTTCCAATACAAGAATATGATTGGAATTTGCTTACAAAAAAATTAAGAGATTATATTGAACTTGTTTTACAGGAAATATCTGATTTATTTTGTAAATAGCAAAATCGGGTGTGTTTAAGGAAATTTTCATAGTGTAGTGATGGTAACGAAAAATTGTTCATCCTTATTGATTATTTATACATGGTGCTAGTACCATGTGTTAAGGGTAAATAAGGAAATGTGTTACGCAATATACGTTTTGAAAGCCTTATTTTGGAAAAACTTTCAAATAAAAATGGACGCAGGATATATTCTATTCTTTTATCATCAAAACGGCTTTTATTGCGTAACATTTCAAAAATCGTTTGCTAAATTGACGGGATTTGCCATAATAATTGCGTGGCAACACTAATAGTTAATAATAGCAAAGGACACGCCGAGAAGTCGTTGGAGCTATAAGAAATATGGGGCGTGGCGGTTGCTATGCCCTATATTTTTGTGGTAAATGGAGAGAGAAAATAATATAACCAAATTTACAAATTTGAGATGAAAAATGGATTGAAGGAGTGGAAAGTATGAATGACATTGTTAGGAAAGTTAAGGAGGCCATATTAAAAAGTAATTTACAGTTTTCATCGAAACCGATTTTAATAGGTGGACAAGCTATGGAGTATTATGGGATACGAAAATCGGGAAAAGATATTGATTTTGTTATAACAGATAAAGATTATCAGAGACTGGCAGAAAAATATCCTGAGAAACGAAAGGACTTATATGGCGATTTAGGTGTGGCAGTTGATGAATTTGAAATTTGGAGAAGTATTGCTCATCTTGATTATGACTTTTTTAGGAAAGAAGCTGTTGACGAAGGGGATATTTTCGTAATATCAATTGATAGACTTTTGTGGACAAGAGTGTGTGCTATGGACGTTGAAAAGTACTTGAATGATTTGAAATTAATGAAAGAGTATTATTATAAAAAATATACAAACCTGCAATATCATAAGGAAGCCTTGTTACATGAAAATTCATATAAAAAAATGAATGGTGTTGTATTCAGTGGAAAGTATGAAGATGATTAAGGTGTTTGCTGAAAAGTTATTGCCATTTGTATAGGGATTAGAGTGTTTATCAAGTTTAAAGGACTTATATGCTAAAATTAAAATATTTATACGAAAACTACGACCTTGCAAAGTTTGCATTGAAAAATTGGGAATACGATACAGAGACTCTTGATGATTGCTTGCAACATTTTAGAATTTCATCAAATGCAATCTATCCTTTCTTATGGCATGGGAATATGCGTTTTCTGCGTTTATCTCCTGTGTCGGAGAAAATAGAAAACAATCTAAAAGGCGAATTAGAATTTTTGTGCTATCTGCAAAGCAGGAGTTATCCCTCCGTAATTCCAGTTGCATCCAATTCAGGCGAACTTGTTGTTACACTTGATTCAATTTTGGGGGAATATTATGCCAGTGTCTTCGATGGGGCTGACGGAAATTCCATAGAAGATACCGACTGTAATGATCATATTGTGTATGCGTATGGAAAGGCTCTTGGACAGCTTCATATCTTATCCGCTGAATATACTCCGAAAATCAGAAAATGGACATATCGTGATGTCCTGCTATGGATTGGGAAAACGCTTGAAAAATACCACGCCCCCAATAAAATGCTGGTTGAGTTGGAGGGAGTTCAGCAAGCGTTGGACATGCTTCCTCAGACAAATGATTCTTTTGGATTGGTTCATTACGATTTTGAGCCGGATAATGTATTTTGGGATGAAACCAGACAATGTTGCACAGTAATTGACTTTGAAGATAGTATGTATCACTTCTTTTTGCTTGATTTGGAACAGGCTCTGGATGCGTTGCTGGAGAATATTCCAGCAGACAGGAAAATGATCGCAAAAACTACTTTTCTGCGAGGGTATCAATGTGTAAAAGTGTTAGAGCCAGATTATGCTGAAACGTTAAAACTGATGCGAAGATTCTGCAATTTATATTCTTATGCCAGATTAATTCGCTGCATTGGCGAAGAATACCCAAATGAATCAGATTGTATGGTTAAGCTGAGAGAGAAACTGCATAGGAAAATTGTATTTTTGGAAAATAGTGTGATGGGATAACTAAGGGATAGGTATCACAAGATTTTCTTGTGTTTATATAGATATTTTCATGTAAAGGAGATGATGTGATATGAAAAATAATGGTAGTTATATTCAGACACGGAGGGTGACTATAATTTAGCTCTCCGTAGACAATAAGGAGAGATTGATGAATATATTAAATTTTGAAAAAAAGCACGTTAAAGAAGCAATGAAAATTGCCCTTGCAAATTATAATGATGAGCGGCAATATGTAAAAGAATTGCCACAAGTGTGTGATATTCCTGACTTATACGGTTTAGCCGAAAATGGATTGGGTGTTGCTGCATTTGAAAATGAAAAGATGATAGGGTTCTTGTGTTGTTGTGAACCTTTTGACAATGCGTTTCGTGCCACTGATGTGAGAGGGATTTTTTCGCCTATGGGTGCAAATGCAGCCGTTTCTAAAAACCGCCCCCAAATTTATGCAGCTATGTATCAGGCGGCAGGAGAAAAATGGATAAAGACCGGGGCAGTTTCCCATGCAATCTGCTTATACGCTCATGACGAAGAACTTCAACAACAGTTTTTCCGTTATGGCTTTGGTTTACGCTGTTTAGATGCTATCCGTCCGATGGAATTGATTCATTGTGAATTTTGTACCGGATATGATTTAGTCGAATTGTCAGAGGCAGAATATCATTTTGTCTATCCGCTTCATTTAGCGTTATATCAACATTACAGAGAAAGCCCTTTCTTTATGAATCGTGAGCCTGAAACACAAGAGGGGTTTGTAGTATCTTCAATGCAGGAAGGAGCACGTTACTTTGTGGCAAAGCAGAACGGAAAAATATGTGCGTTTGTAAAAATTTCGGTTTCCGGCGAAACGTTTGTTGCAATGGGCGACACATATCGTCATATCAGAGGTGCATACTGTCTGCCGGAACACAGGAGTAAGGGATTATATCAAAATTTACTGAACTTTACCATATCTGTGTTGAAAAGAGAAGGCTGTACCAAACTTGGAGTGGATTTTGAAAGTTTTAATCCAACAGCTCGCGGATTTTGGTTAAAATATTTTACTGCATACACTAATAGCGTAGTTCGGAGGATTGATGAGCGGATTATACATTTGAGGTTATAAAAGTTCCCTTGCTGTTTATTGGATTTCAAGAGAATGTACATATTATTAGAAATGTAGGGGAGCCGGTTTCCATAGATGAATGGATTATTGAATTGCAGCTGGAGCATGATTCGCTTAAGACTATAAAACCAAGAATAGTAGACAATTATGATGAACTGGAAGAGGAATTGGAAAAAGTCGAATAGTGGCAGAGGGGAATGCGTTATAGGTGTAACCAGTGTATATGGAAAATGGAGATTGCAGGTGGTATAATCAAATGGTCAATCATGATATCGGGAAGATAAGATATGTGAACTGATTCAATAAAAGAGATGAAAGGATGATAAATATGTCAAGACAAATACGAACTTCTGCAAAAGCAGTAATAATTCAAAATGGTAAATTGCTTGCAATAAAGTTGAATGATGGCAGGGAGGAATGGTATATTTTACCCGGCGGAGGTCAGGAAGGTGATGAAATGCTTCCTGAGACAGTTGAAAGGGAAGTTAGAGAAGAAGCAGGAATAGAGGTTAAATGTAAAGATTTACTTTTTGTTATAGAGGGGGTTCACGGTGAGAGTTTTCACAGAATGGATTTAGTATTTTTATGTGATTACTTGGGAAACGCTCCAAAAGCAACACTTCAAGGTGATACAAATCAGGTTGGATTTGACTGGCTGGATTTGTCTATATTGAATAAATTACCATTGTTCCCGTCAAAACTCCGCCGCCCGATAATGAATTTTCATGAAGGAAAAGAATACGTGAAATATCTTGGAAATGAGGAAATAGGTGATCCGGAATGCTTAGAATAGATGAATATATTGACGAATTAATCATTTTATTAAAAGATGCTTTTGGTGAAAGGCTGATGTATATTGGATTACAAGGCAGCTATCTCCGTAACGAAGAAACTAAAAACAGTGATATGCGTTACTAAAACTATGATATTAATTATATGGTTTAGATGGCAGAAAGTGACAAGTTGATATAAATTGCAATTTGTGGAGGTTTGAAGATGAAAAAACGAAATAAGTACTCAGTACAGTTGATATAAACTGTTAGCAGATTGTGCTGAGGGAAAATAACTTGCTGGCAGTCACAACTGTACTGATTATCTGTTATGAATAAAATCAAAGATAATAAGAAAAGGAGTACAGTTATGCGCTACATAAAACAAATTGCAAATAGAAATAAAAAAATGGTATTTGTATACCTTATAATTGGCTTGTTTAACGCTTTTATGGTAAATTTTAAAGCAGATTATTTCCAGAAAGTCGTTGATGCACTGGCAGAACATACACTTGCACCTAACAGAGTTATGATTTACGGGAGTGTCCTTTTTATCGGCTATCTCATGAACTATGCAGATGAGTATCCTGCGAAAAAATTGGAACATGGTATTTTCCTTGATTTCAAATTGATGGGACTTGAGAAAATTAGCAGGATCAGTTATCAGAAATATCAGAAACTTGGAACAGGAAAGCTGGTGCAACGGATTGAAAACGGAGCAGACGCAGGAAAAGGCGTTGTATTCGATTTTTGGTTTGCAGTGATTAGGAATTTAGTTCCAACTGTTTTATTTAGTATTTTATTCATTTGGAAGATTGATAAAAGAATAACGATTGTTTTACTATTGGGCTATATTATCATTTTCTTTGTGACTAATATTCTCTTAAAATTCTTATACCAGATGAAAGAACGAATTTTGGATAATGAGGAGGAACTAAACCGCTTTTTTGTGCGTGGCTTTATGGAAATGGTGGTATTCCGAATGGAGCATCAGTTCCCGAATGAACTACGAAAGGCACAAGGAGCAAAGAGAGAAATTGTTGTGGTATTAGTGTACGCATGGCAGACAAAAAAATTATCTGTAGGCTCGGTTGTTGCTTTGATTACATTGATTGAGAATGCCTATACACCGATTGCGATTTTTAATGTGATTTATGTGCAGTATAAATTGAACAGGGCTGCTTTTTCCAGGTATGAACAATTTTTGGACATGCAGGATGATAAGCAGCTTTCCCATGGAATTGTTCCTCATGCATTTTCGGGAAAAATATCAGTTAGGAAATTATCGTTTCGGTATGGAGAAAGGCAGATATTGAATAATATCTCATTTGAAATACGGTCAGGCGACAAAATAGCCTTTGTGGGTGAAACGGGTTCCGGTAAATCAACAATTATAAAGCTACTTGCGGGTTTATTAGAATATAACGAGGGAGAGATTCTGCTGGATGGAGAGAGACTTTCCGGTATATCGTTAGAGGCTTTGTATAGAAGAATGACTTATTTGTCGCAGGAAGCCCCGGTTTTTGATGGTACAGTAAAAGAAAATATTGTATTTGATAGGAATATTCCGGATGCAGAAGTTAGAAAAGTATTAGAACGGGTAGAACTTTTATCCTTAGTTGATGAGTTACCGAAGGGAATAGATACGCAAATAGGGGAAAAAGCATCTTCTCTTTCTGGTGGAGAACGGCAGCGCCTTGCATTGGCGCGCATTTGGTTCAAGGACTTGGATATTGTCATTCTTGATGAAGCAACTTCTGCGCTGGATAATTTGACAGAGGGTGTTGTTATGAAGCAAATATTGGATTATCTGTCGGATATAACAGTCCTGGCGATTGTTCATCGCTTTACAAATATACAAAATTTTGACCGTATTTTGGTATTCAGAGATGGGAAAATTGTAGGGCAGGGTACATTTGATGAACTAATGAAAAACAATGAATATTTCTCAAAACTTTATCGTTGTAGCATGAAAGAACAGGTATAATAGCTATACTTTTTCCTTATTCAATGAAATAGATATGGTGCTGGCGCAAGAAAGTATAGGAATATTAGTCTGTAATTATGGAGGTATTATTGTGAAAATAAATAAGTGTGTTAAAAAATCTTTTGTAGTAATTGGTAAGGAAGGTTCCACATCAGATGGTGAGACTTTTGTACAAGAGTTATGGGATAACGCAAATCTTCATTTTGAAGAAGTGAAGCATTTGGCAAAGACAGATGAAAATGGAAATATAGTCGGAATATGGGGAGCAATGTCTGATTTTTCCCGTTCTTTTAAACCGTGGGAGGATTTTAACAAGGGACTTTATCTTGCAGGAGTGGAATGTATGGATGATGCAGAAGCACCCAGTGGCTGGACAAAGTGGATTATTCCTGGTTATGAATATATTTATGTAGAATGCGATAATGATGATACATTTCCTAAGACAATAGAGTATATGAAGGATAACAATATTCCATTAGCTGGTGCAGTTCATGATTTTACTTGCCCGCAGACGGGGAAGAATTATATGTATTTTCCAATTAGGATGTTATAGTGAGGAAGAGTCAGACAGGAAATTCCTACGCTTGTATAAAGAATTAATTGCAGGCTATGACTGGGGCAAATGCAGAAATTGTTGCAGGAAATGCCTTTGAAGTGAGCCGATAAGAAAGGTGATGGACAGGATAAATCAAAGATTGTTAAGTAGGGAGGGATGACTGAAATGACTAAGGTTAAGTTTTATGAAAATATGGCGGATGAACTGCTTAAGTTTGCAGTGATTTTTGCTAAAACTCAAAATAAATATGTTTTTTGTAAACACAGGGACAGAGATACATGGGAAGTACCCGGAGGTCATCGGGAAAATGGGGAAAATATAATGGATACGGCAAAAAGGGAACTGTGTGAGGAAACAGGAGCTTTGGAGTTTGATATAGAACCCATTTGTATCTATTCCGTTACAGCACCTGATAATTTGAATCATGGAGAAGAATCTTTTGGAATGTTGTTTTTTGCCGATATCAAATGTTTTGAAGCGGAGTTACATAGTGAAATTGAAAAAATTATAATAACAGATAAATTTCCAGAGAGATGGACATACCCTGACATTCAGCCGCGTTTGCTTGAAGAAGTAAAGAAACGGGGGTATCTATAAAATGAATGAAACTCATATGATAAAAGAAATATTTGCAATACCATCTCGAAAAATTTGATAAAGAGACAAGAAATAAGCTTATGAAAATGTAATAATATTGGTAATGAATATTTCTCTCATTCAGCTGCTTGTGCCTTATATTTTGCATGATTTTATTTTAAAACTATTTCAAGATAAAAGAGAACAGACATGACCCGGAAATGACGAATTTGAATGGAGATTCGATATGAATCTGATGAATTTTTTAAAACAGACGGATGCCCTTACAGCACAATATTCAACTGAGCAGCTCATTGCTTTTATTCATGAGATCGGGAGAGTAATTCCGGAACAACGCAGGGAAAATTTTCTGGAAATACTGGAATCTGTCGGGAATAAAGCAGGAATGGAAGCAGACAAAAATGAAGAAAAAGATGCTGATTTTGCTGAAATGTACAGTCATATCAGAGATAACCTAAAGATAATTGATTCACAGGAAATTGCGGTTACCAGAATATTGAACGAAGAATATGATGACTGGTATGACGACAGCGGCGAGGAATTTTATTATGAGGACAACAGCGGTATTTCGGATATGCTTCAGGAAGCTTGTGACTTTGTGCACATCTGCATGGACATGGAGAGATATAAAGAAGGCTTTGAAGTTGGAAATCAATTGTTGGCAATGGAAATTCTGTGTGATGATGAGTATGATGGTGAAGAACTCGCACTTGGGGATATGGTGCATTATGAGCTTTTGAACTGTGACCTGACGCAGGTTATTCTCGATATAATATATTGCGCATATCATGCAGTTTCGCCGGCCAGACGCCCGGAAGTATTGTATGGAGTTATGGTAAATGCAAAAGAGGACGCAGTCACATTGGAAGCAGTGATGCAGCATGGAGATGAAGAATTACCCGGGCTGGAAGAGTTTCTGCCCTGTTGGATTGCATATCTTGGTGATAAAACAGGACATAATGCAGATTGTCTTATTTCGGAAGCCGTAGGTTTGTTAAATGATGTTTCTTTGGAGGTTTGGTATGCGGAAAAATATACTGCTGTCCATCCGGGTTTATATCTGAACATATTGGAAGATGGGAAACATATGGTGACGGATGATTTGGTATCCATAGGAATCAGGGCCATGAAGACGATACCAAAGAAATATATTATGCGCTCCAGAGCGGCATTGAAAACGGCTGAGTATGTTGTTGCCATGAAGGGAGAAATGTCTTTGCTGGAAGAGTGTTATTTTGCCGCATATGAATCAGATACATCTGCTCCGAATTATCTTCGGGCACTGCTGAAAGGCGGTGAAATTGAGAAGAAAAGGAAAAAACTTCAAGAAGTCTTTATGAAATTATCTGTAGATAAAAGCAGCGATTCTTTTGGTATGTATGTAAGAAGCGAGTCATCCTCTGAGAGGGAAGAGAACAGACCGGACAGCAATATGGTGTTAATGCTCAGGTTTTTAGACGGGCAGTTTGCGGAAGTATTGGACCAAGGATTCAATAAATCGGAAGCATTAGGCTGGTCAGGATCTTTTATGAAACAAGGGATTGCATTGTATCTGCTATATTTGTATGAGGGGCAGTGGAATAATCAGGGAATTACCGCCATGGCAGAGATCGTAAAAAGTGCAATGAGATTTTCCGCAGATGAATATCGAAAAGGCACTTGCGGGTTTGAGGGAATGGGCGAAAATGATCTGTTTTGCCAATTGTTTTTAAAATGGAAGTCCATGGTGCAAATGGAATCTGATATTAGAAACAGGGCGGTAAAAAGAATCACGGCACTGCTGGAAAAGAGGACTGCGGGAATTATGGATGTAAACCGCAGAAACTATTATGGGGAATGCGCAGCACTTATCGCTGCTTTAGGCGAAGTGCAGGAATCCATGGGAGAAATACATATGAAACAGAGGCTTATGACATCGTATAAGGACGCCTACCCGCGAAGGAGTGCATTCCGGGAAGAGATGAGGAAGTATGGCTGGATCGATACCAGGAGAAAATAAGGGGATTATATAATGCTTCCTGCTGCTTGAAAAACGGTGTAGCTGTGGCTATAATGATTTTAAGATTGAAAGGAAAGAGGAAGGGATAAATGAAAAATATAACATCAAGGCCGTTTCGTGTATTGGGAGATTGCAATAAAGTATATGAGTTTATGACCGCTATATATGAGCGGGACCATAGAAATGGTATTCAGGCCCCCTTTTTTGAATATGCCTATTCATCGTTTGCCAGCTGGATGGATATTACCTATTCTTATAAAAACCGTATTTGGGAGGATCAGGGAGAGATAGTGGCATTTTGTTTTTATGAGAATCCCATCACGGAAATTTACTTTTGCCTGAAACCCGGATATGAGGAACTGGCGCCGGAGATGATATCATATGCAGACAAAAATATGACCCATAAAGGGGAAGGAATAAGCATCAACCTGTCGAGTGGACAAGGTGCATTGCTGCAGGCCGCAAAACAGTCGGGGTATTATCAGGAATCAGAAAGCTGGGATATGGAATTTGACTTTGCGGATGTGCTGGATTATCCTTTGCCGGAAGGCTTTCATTTTGTGGAACCGAAAGAACTGGACATGGGCAAAATAGGCAAATGCTGTTGGAAGGGATTTGACCATGAGCCGGAGGAGGGCGTGTGGGATCATCAGGGTGAGCAGTCTAATTATCTTATTTTTACGGCGCCCCATGCAACCGCGGAACTTGCAGTGGCCATTGCTGACGAAGCAGGGGAATACGCCTGTTTTGCGGGAATGTGGTGGACACCGGAGAATAAATTGGCGTATATGGAGCCTCTTTGCACCATTCCGGAGTACCGGCACAGAGGGCTTGCGGCTGCCGCCCTGTCTGAGTTGTACCGAAGAACAAAAGCGTTAGGCGCAACCCATATGACAGGCGGGGGCAATGGCTTCTACAAAGCCATTGGCTATAAACCGGCAGTGAAGTGGACCCATTGGAAGAAAGGATAATTATATATAGAGGGATGTCAGGGTTTCCTTGCCAGCTCCAGGTCCATTGTGTAATATACAGTCATAATGCCGCCATGATTGCGGATGGCGGCATGAATCCCTTCAAAAAGCATTTTTCTATGGGGCTCTTCCAGCTTCATGTGGTCCGGATATGTCCGTAATAATGCCATATATTCATCGGTGGTAAAGTCCTTTGTGGCGGAATAGATATGATATGCAATGTCTGCAAAGCCGTATTTGCAGGCGGTTTCGGCCAGTTCTTTTGCATTTTCCATGCCATATTCTTTAGGGGGTTTTTCCGAATGCATATACTTTGCATATATTTCTTGAATTTCTGCAGTCATTTCTCTGCGTCCCTGATCTGGCCCCGCATGATAGGCAAAGCGGGCAAAAACTCCGTCTGGCTTCAGCAAATGATAAACCCGCGTATATCCGTATTCCTCCGGAATCCAGTGGAATGCAGTTGCAGCATAAATAAGATCAAATGACTGGTCCGCACCGGTAAAATCCTGAAGGGTCTGGGGAAGTAAAGAGAAATTCGCATAGGACTGGCAGCGTTTCTGTGCGAAAGCGGCTAACTGCCCGCCGGGTTCGATTCCGGTAAAATGACATTGGGTGGCCAATATAGGCAGCGCTGCCTTTCCTGTCCCCAATCCGATTTCAAGCACATGGCTGTGGGAATCCAAAGGCTTATAGCGGAAGATGGCATCATAGATTTCCTTTACATATGTAGGACGGCTTTGGTCATAATCTGCGGCTGCGTTGTCAAATGTGTTTTCAAAGGCGGTCATTTTTCACTCTCCTTGTCCGGTGTTTTCTGTCAGTGTAGCACGATTGCGTCATGGAGTCAATCTGCAGGAGTCTTTCGGGCAGCTTTTCCGGCCGCCGGTATGGTTTGGGGCAACTGCCATTGAAAAAAATAGGCAAACATGTTAGAATCAGGCAGGATGTATCGCAGGAACCGGGTTGTAAATCCTGCCATCCTGTGTGAAAAGACACCGTTTCGCTGATATACTGTCACAACAGAACCGGCGATTAGAATCATGTACAGCGGGCGGCGAGCCTGCGCTGCAAGGGGGTAATCATGTCCGTACAGGGAGAAACCAGGGAAAAGTCGAGAATCAATATCCGGGAGCCTAAACATTACAAAGTCATCATGCACAATGATGATTTTACACCCATGGAATTTGTGGTTGAAATTCTGATTTACATTTTCCGCAAAGATCTTCTGGAAGCGGAGCGTCTGATGATGATGGTGCATGAGAGCGGCAGGGCAGCAGTGGGAACCTATAGTTATGACATAGCTGTCACAAAGGTGCGGGAGGCTTTGGAGATGGCTAAAAAAGAGGGTTTTCCTTTCCGCATGACAGTGGAGGAGGCATAATATGTACGTATCGCCCGAAGTAGCGGAAATCATTCAACAGTCTGTCACACTGGCACAAAATGCCGGTTTTGAGTATGTAACCCCGGAACTGACATTGTATGTCATTTGCCGGAATCCGGTATTTGCCAGGGCTTTCCGAAATTGTGACGGAAGTGTCAGAAAACTTGACTATCAGCTGAAAACCTGGCTGGAAGAAAACATGGAGCGCAGGAACGAGGATATTCCGGCACCGGATGAAGGAGAAACGGTAAATTTTCAGGGTTCGGTATCCGGGGAAAGCGATACGCCTTCATTTTCCTACAGCATGGAACAGATGCTTTCCTTTGCCTGGGAATCGGCCCTGAACAGCGAAAAATCCATGATCCAGCTGCCTCATCTCATCCATGCGCTGTACGCGCTGCCGGAGAGCTATGCGGTGTACTATATGCAGGCGCAGGGCGTGGAGCATGGGGCGCTGCTGCGGGAGCTGACCATACTCTGTGAAGAGATTTCTGCCATACGCAAGGGGCGGAAAAAAGGCAATTCCGGGGCCGGTTCCGCAGGGGAAAATGTATCCGGGGAAAGTGTTCCTGATTTTGATGAATGCGGGGACTGTCCCGGGGATGTTCCGGCAGGAGAAATTTTTCACGGAGAAGATTCGGACGGGTCCGGTGCTGGCATGAATTTCGGGGAGGATCCGCTGGCGTACGGAGACCTTCCGGACCGGGAGGATGACTGCGACACGGAAAAGGACTTCTGGCAGCAGTATGCAGTCTGTCTGAATGACAGCCTGGATCAGGCAAAACCGCTGATTGGCAGGCAGGAAGAGCTGGAGCGTACCATGCAGATTCTCTGCCGCCGGGAAAAAAATAATCCGCTCCATCTGGGGGAACCGGGAGTGGGCAAGACTGCCATTACTTTAGGACTGGTCCGGATGCTGGAGGAAGGGCGGGTTCCGGCCCCTCTCTCCGGCGCCAGGATTTTCGCCCTGGACCTGGGAAGCCTGCTGGCGGGCACCCAGTACAGGGGGGACTTTGAAAAACGTTTTAAAAAGGTTATGGACAGTCTCTGCCAGGAGGACAAACCCATTGTCTATATCGATGAAATTCACAATATCGTGGGCGCGGGGGCGGTAAACGGCGGGAGTTTTGACATTTCCAACATGCTGAAGCCTTATCTGGCAGAGGGACATGTGCGTTTTATCGGCGCAACCACTTTTGAAGAATACAAGAAACATTTTGAGAAGAATAAAAGCCTGGTGCGCCGGTTTCAGAATATTGACATCAAAGAACCGGATATCCTGGATACCGTCCGGATTCTGGAGGGTCTGAAAGAAACTTACGAAAATTTTCACGGTGTGGTTTATGAAAAGGGTGTGCTGGAATATGCCGCGGAAATGAGTGCAAAATTTATCACCGAACGGTTTCTGCCCGATAAAGCCATTGACCTGCTGGACGAGGCCGGGGCTTACCGCCGCATGCATCCTCTGGAGCAGGGGGAACAGACAGTAAACCGGGAACTGATTGACGAAATACTGTCCAAAACTTGTCATATTCCCAGGCAGACAATGGAAAAGGACGAGACGGAAGCCCTGGGGACGCTGGAAGCCCGCATGCTTTCCCGGATCTATGGTCAGAATGAGGCGCTGTCCCAGGTGGTGAACGCGGTGAAATTTTCCAGGGCAGGCCTTCTGGAAGAGGGAAAGCCCCTGGCCAGCCTGCTGTTTGTGGGACCCACCGGCGTGGGAAAAACAGAAATCGCCAGAAGCCTGGCAGAGGAGCTGGGCATCCGGCTCATCCGCTTTGACATGAGCGAATATGGGGAAAAACATGCCGTGGCAAAACTGATCGGCGCCCCTGCCGGCTATGTGGGCTATGAGGAAGGGGGGCTTCTCACGGAGGAAATCCGCAAACATCCCCACGCGGTACTGCTTCTGGACGAAATCGAGAAAGCCCATCCCGATATTTATAATGTTCTGCTTCAGGTCATGGACTATGCCACTCTTACGGATAACCAGGGACGGAAAGCGGATTTCCGGAATGTAATTCTCATTATGACTTCAAACGCGGGCGCCAGCCGCATGGGGAAAACCGGCATCGGTTTCCAGGGGCAGGATGGAAGCGCGGACGTGATTCTGGAGGAGGTGAAACGCATCTTCCAGCCGGAGTTCCGCAACCGTCTCAACCGGATTGTGGTATTCCGGAGTATGGATGAGAAAATGGCGGAACAGATTGTGGAGAAAAAGTCAGGGGAGCTGCAGAGGATGCTTTCCCGGAAAGGCGTGGAGCTGGCTGTGGGCGCCCCGGCAAAGGCGCTGCTGCGGAAAAAAGGCATCAGCACGGAGTTCGGCGCAAGGGAAATCGAGAGGGTGATTCAGAGTGAAATCAAGCCTCTCCTGGTGGATGAAATGCTCTTCGGGGCATTGAAAAACGGCGGAAAATGTGAGCTGAAAGCGGATGATGGCTGCTTTTGCCTGTCCATTCCGGACCGCCCGGCAGGGGCATCCGCATTCGGTAACGGAGCGGTTTCCGTGCAATAAGCCCGGGAAAGGGCACATTATTTTTTCGGAAAGGAGTCTGTATGCCGGTTTATATGCTTGATAAAGACACCATCTCTTTCCCCCACCCCACTCTGGCCCGCCGGGACGGTCTGCTGGCCGTTGGGGGAGACCTGAGCGTAGAACGCCTGCTTCTGGCATACACCCATGGAATTTTTCCCTGGTTTGAACCAGGGGAAGAGATTTTGTGGTGGTGTCCCAAAGAGCGCTTTGTGATTTTTCCGGAAGAGATTCACATCTCCCGGTCCATGAAAAAATATACCAGAAGCCATGAGCTGAAAGTGGTTCTGAACCGGGATTTTGCGGATACCATGCACCGCTGCCGCATAAAGAGGGAATTTGCGGAGGGAACCTGGATTTCCGATGAGATGGAAGAGGCTTATCTGCGCCTCCATAAAGAGGGATATGCCCTTTCCCTGGAGGTTTTTGAAGATGGAAATCTGGCAGGGGGACTTTACGGTGTTTCCATTGGCAGGTGTTTTTTCGGGGAAAGCATGTTTTCGGAACGGAAAAACGGTTCCAAGGCGGCACTGATTGCCCTTGCAAATACATTGCTGGAAAACCGTTTTTTATTTATCGACTGTCAGTTTCATACCGAACATCTGGAAAGCATGGGCGGCCGTTTTATTTCCTGGGAAGCATATGAGCAAATGCTTTGCCGGGGAACGGAGGAATGACGGAAGAATGTCATATGGGAAAGCGGATGGTCTGAAAGGCGGAAAAACGGGAGTGTTTCTTATTGAAAAAAATGGCTGACGGCGCAGATCAGGGGCCCGGAAGAGTTCTTCCGCGGCCCCATTTTCATGCGCAGGGGTGCGTAAGGAAATCAGCAGCGAAAGCTGCACGCGCCCCGCGC
>OFFE01001384.1_pt1 | contig 17577 bp, 16 predicted proteins | sample 1521371 | NCBI WGS metagenome assembly OFFE01 (sample SAMEA3504131, study PRJEB24116) | mouse gut metagenome | biome: mouse gut; feature: mouse-associated habitat; material: faeces | place: Denmark | collected 2011 | reverse complement strand
AGGCGGCGGGGGTGGCCGCCTTGAGGGAGGTGGCGTATGTCAAAACGCTGCGTACCTTAATCCAAGAACAGCGCCCCTTATTGCGGCAAGGGCTGGGAGCCCTGGGACTTACAGTTGTGCCAGGGGAGGCCAACTACCTACTGTTTCGTGCCCCCAAGCCTTTATCTGCCCACTTGCGTCAGCGGGGAATTATGCTCCGGGATTGCGGGAACTACCACAACTTAGAAGGAAACTGGTATCGCGTTGCTGTGCGCACGGGCTCGGACAATCAAGCGTTGCTCCGTGCCCTTGAGGAGGTGTTGTCATGAGGAAAGCCCGGTGTATTATGGTGCAAGGGACCATGTCTGGGGTGGGGAAGAGCTTGCTGTGTACTGCCCTGTGCCGTATCTTTGCCCAGGACGGCTACCGCACCGCCCCCTTCAAAAGCCAGAATATGGCCCTCAACAGCTATGTAACCCGGGACGGCTTGGAGATGGGACGGGCCCAGGTGGTCCAGGCCCAGGCCGCCGGGGTGGAGCCGGATGTGCGGATGAACCCCATCCTTCTAAAGCCCCAAAGCGATACCGGCAGCCAGGTGATTGTAAACGGCGAGGTTTGGGGGAACATGGCCGCCGCCGAATACTACCGCCGTAAGCCGGAGCTGCTCCCCTGCATCCGGAGGGCCTATGAAAGCCTGGCCGCCCAGTACGATGTGGTGGTTATCGAGGGGGCGGGGAGCCCGGCGGAAATCAACCTCAAGGAAAACGACATCGTCAACATGGGGATGGCCCGGCTGGCAAGGGCCCCGGTGCTGCTGGTGGGGGATATCGACCGGGGCGGGGTCTTCGCCAGCCTCTACGGCACCGCCGCCCTGCTGGAGGACTGGGAGCGGCGGCACCTGGCCGGTCTTATTATCAACAAGTTCCGGGGGGATGTGGCGCTTTTGCGCCCTGGACTTACCCAGATTGAGACCCTCACCGGCCTGCCGGTGGTGGGGGTGGTGCCCTGGCTGCGCCTGGATATTGACGACGAGGACAGCCTCAGCAGCCGTCTGGAGGGGCGGCCTGGGGCCTTTGGCGCGCCGGAAATTGCCATCCTCCGGTTCCCCCGTATCTCCAACTTTACCGACTTTGCCCCCCTGGAAACCCTTCCTGGGGTGTCGGTGCGGTATGTCACCTGCCTGGGGGAGCTGGGGGAGCCGGATTTCATCATCCTGCCGGGGACCAAAAGCACCATCGGCGACCTGCTGTGGCTGCGGCAAAACGGCCTGGAGGCGGCGATAAAAAAGCTGGCGGCCCGCGGGACGCCGGTCCTCGGCGTCTGCGGCGGCTACCAGATGCTGGGCCGTACCCTCACCGACCCGGAGGGGGTGGAGGCGGCGCCGGGGACGACGGTGGCAGGGCTGGGGCTGCTGCCGGCGGATACCGTCTTCGGGGGGGAGAAGGTCCGCACCCGGATGGCGGGGCAGGTCCTCACCGGTCCCGCAGGGCTTGCGGGGCTGGAAAAGGCCCCGGTGGAGGGGTACGAGATACACATGGGCCGCACAGTAGTGGAGGAGGGTCTCCCTCCCTTCTGCCGCATCGCCCCGGTGGAGGGTGGCCGGGAGCGGGAGGACGGCGCGGTGGCGGGAAATGTCTGGGGCACCTATCTCCACGGCCTCTTTGACAGCGGGGAGCTTCTTTCCCGCCTTTGGAGGCTGCTGGCGGAGCGCAAAGGACTGGACCTGGCGGCCGCCCCCGCCTTCGACCCCGCCGCCCACCGGGAGGAGCAGTACAGCCTGTTGGCCGCGGCCCTCCGCCAAAGCCTTGACATGGCGAAAATCTACCGTATACTGGAGGAAGGAATATGAGCCTGGGGCTGGTGCATATCTACACCGGGGAGGGCAAGGGAAAAACCACCGCCGCCCTGGGGCTGCTTCTTCGGGCAGCAGGCCGGGGAATCCCGGCGGTGCTGGTGCAGTTTCTCAAAGGGGGAGCGTCCGGGGAGATTGCAGCTCTGGAGCGGTTCCCTGGCGTCACAGTGCTTCGGGGCAAGGGGGGGACCGCCTTTGCCTCTGCCATGGGCGGGGAGGAGCGGGCCGCCGCTCTGGAGCTTCACAACCAAAATCTCGGCCGGGCTATTCACCTGGCCCGCACCGGGGCCTGCGGCCTGCTGGTGCTGGATGAGGTGATGGCGACGCTGAAGTACGGCCTGGTGGAGGAAAAGGCCCTTCGGGAGCTGCTGGAGCTGCCCCCAGAAGGGGTCGAGCTGGTCCTCACCGGCCGGGATGCCCCAGGGTGGATGCTGGAGCGAGCGGATTATATCACCGAGATGAAAAAGCTCCGCCACCCCTACGACCGGGGCGTCGCCGCCAGGGAGGGCATTGAATATTAGGAGGATTTTCTCATGACATTGGAGCGGATGGGTCCGGAGGCCATCGAAGGGCGCAGCATGGAAATCATTGAAAAGGAACTGGGGGATATGGGGCCCCTGCCTCCGGCGGATTGTCTGGGGGTGATAAAGCGGGTCATCCACGCCACAGCGGATTTTGATTACCGGGATAGCCTCTTTTTCTCCCCCGGAGCGGTGGCCGCCGGGGTGGAGGCCATGAAGGCCGGGGCCTGGCTGGTCACCGATACTAACATGGCAAAGGCCGGGGTGAACAAAGCCGCCCTGAAAAAGCTGGGGGGCCGGGTTCTCTGCTTTATGGCGGAGGAAGAAATCGCCCAGGCCGCAAAGGGAAGGGGAACCACCAGGGCCGCCGTCAGCATGGAGGCCGCCGCAGATCTGGATACCGCCGGGGCGCCCCTCGTCCTGGCGGTGGGCAACGCCCCCACCGCCCTCATCCGGGCCTGGGAGCTTTTCCAGGAGGGGAGGCTTTCCCCCGCCCTGGTCATTGCCGCCCCGGTGGGGTTTGTCCATGTGGTGGAAAGCAAGGAGCTGTGGCGCAACGCCCCCTGCCCCCGCATCATCGCCCAGGGCCGCAAAGGGGGCAGCACCGTGGCGGCGGCCATCCTCAACGCCCTGCTATATCAGGCGGCGGGGCGGAATATCTGACAGGGAGGGATATTTGCCATGAAAGAAAAGCTGATGCGGGAAAAATGGGAGCGGCTTCAAACAGAAGAGCGGCGGGCGCTGCTGGAGCAAATGGCGAAGCAATACGGCCTGGAGCTTTTGGGGGAGGAGACCTTCCGGAAATGGGGCCGGGAGACCCGCACCGGGTGCTTTACCGGCAGGGGCGGGGAGTTTGTCTTTGTCCCAGGGGATACAGTCACCCTTGGCTGGCAGGAGTTCGCCCAGGGGATGGACCAGGCGACCCGGGAGGAGTTCCAGGAGGAGATGGAGAACATCGGCTGGGAGGGGACCCTCACCGAGCTTTTGCAGGAACAGATGGATCCGGTGCACCGGGCCGTCATCGGCCCCATGCTGGTGGAGCGGACCCTACAGACGGTGGGCTACGAGGAGGTGTCCCTGGACGACCCCCGGCTGACCGGCAATGAGGACTGGATGGCGGAATTCCAGAAGGCCCAAAGGGGTGAATGCAGCCAGTACACCATCGCGGAATTCCAGAAGGCCCAAAGGGGTGAATGCAGCCAGTACACCATCTCGGAGAAGGTGCGGTTTACCCGCACCGGGGATGGGTGGCGGGCGGGGCTGTACCACCAGGACAGCTTTTCCCGGCTGCGGGAGGCGCTGGCAGAGACGGGCTTTTCCCTCCCCACCGCCGACGAGTGGGCTTACCTCTGCGGCGGCGGGTGCCGCACCCTCTACCCCTGGGGGGACAGCTTCGATTATGAAATGGGCCTCCCCTACCTTGAACCGGAGGAGAGAGCCGCCGTCTCCTGCGACCTGCGGACTCCAAACTTCTTCGGCCTTACCATCGCCTGCGATCCCTACCGCGATGAGCTGACGGTGGGGGAGGACGGCGCCTTGGTCATCAAGGGCGGGGACGGTGGCTGCAATCTCTGCGGCGGCGCTGATGCGGCGGTGGGCTTTTTGCCCTGCGCCCCCTACTTCCGCCAGGACAGGGACGACCCGGAGGAGGAGCTGGACGGAGAGTTTGATTTTTACCGAAGGGTGATCCGGGTGGAGCTGGAATAAGGAGGAAAAAGAGATGGCGGTCAGTAAAGAGCTTTTGGAAAAGCTGGACCAGTGGCACGAAGAGAACAAGCACAGGGAGATTGTCCGGGAGATTGGGGAGCTGCCGGAGGAGCTGCGGCAGGATTACGACATCCAGGGGCGGCTGGCGCGTGCGCTGAACAACACCGGTAAGTATAAAGAGGCCATGGCGGTGCTGGAATCGGTGCGGCAGATAGGGGAGCAGGACCACCGCTGGTGGAGCCGGATGGGCTACGCCTATTACCAGCTGGACCGGATGGAGGAGGCAAAGGAGTGCTTCCTCACCGCCCAGCGCCTGGACCCGGACAACGAAGACGCCCGGACCTTTTTGGCCTGGATGAACGTGGGACCCTCCGGCAAGTCCAACGCCTGGGACGGCGCCTCCTCCCGTAAGGAGACCGCCCAGGGGGATACCGCCAACGGCTGGACTAGCAGCGATGGCCCGGCCCGGAGGAGCTCGAAGCCGGAGACCGCCAACGGCTGGGGCGGGGAGAAGGGCCTGGCCGGAAAGCGCTCCAAGGGGGACGGCGGGACCAGCAGCTGGGAGGGCCGGGGCTGGGAGGGCACCGCCCAGGTGGAGACCCTCCTTTTCGGCTCCCTCCGCTTCCCGGTGAAGGAGGGCCTGTTCGAGACCTTCCCCCTTGCCATGGAAGGCCGCTCCCAAAGGGTGGAGCTGTTTATCTGGGAGAACCTGGCCCAGCCGAAGAAGTGGGAGGCCATCGGAAAGCTGCTGGACCGGCTGCCGGAGATGTATCAAAGGGCCCGGAAGCGGTTTGAGGCGGAGTACGAGAGCAACGAGGTTATCCGCTTTTTCCTCCGGGACCAGCTGGAGGAGCTGGAGGAGGCGCCGCTGCTGGCAAGCCTTGGGGTAGCCAGCCGGGAGGAGGCCACCCCGGAGCGGTTCATCCAGGTCCTGGAGCTTCGGGGCGTCACCGTCGCTCCCCGCCCTGGCGCGGAGGAGGAGATGGACTGCACCCTGGACTTCTGCCTGGACCCGGAAATCACCGACGAGCTGCTGGTGTTCCGCTTCACCCCGGAGCTGGAGCTTTACGACATCAGCCACGAAAGCTAAGGAGGGAAAATGATGGTAGATAAGGAAGTGCTGGAGCGGCTCAACCAGCTCCATGAGGAAAATCACCACAAGCAGATTCTTTGGGAAATTTCCCGCCTGCCGGAGGAGGTCCAGCGGGAATACGCCATCCAAAGCTGCAAGGGCCGGGCCCTGGGGAACCTGGGGGAATACAGGAAGGCTTACCAGGTGCTGCTGCCCCTCCGGGAGGAGGGGGAGCAGGACTCCCTTTGGTGGTACCGCATGGGGTGCTGCTATTTCTGCATGGACCAGGATAAGGAGGCCGAGGAGGCATTTATCCGCGCCATCCAGTTGGGGGACGATAGTGAGGACTGCCAGAAGATGCTACGCGCCATCCGGGAGCAGGAGCGCCGCAACAGGGAGTTGGAAAAGGATGCGGGAGGAAAGGGAAAGAAATGGTGAAGAAAGGAATCCTCCTCGTTAGCTTTGGAACCGCGGCGGCGGAAGCCTGGGAAAAGACTCTGGGGCTTCTTGCCGGGGAGGTCCGGGAGAGCTTTCCGGATGTACCCGTGTATGAGGCCATCACCAGCCCCACCATCCGCCGGATGTGGGCAAAGCGGGGCTGGAATATGCCGGATGTCCCTGGGGCATTGGAGGAAATGGTGGCCCATGGAGTCGAGGCGGTCACCGTCCTGCCCACCTTTCTCATCGCCGGCATGGAATACCAGCGCCTGGTGCTGGACTGCGGCAGGCGGGCAGAAAGGTTTTCCTCCTTCCTCCTGGCCCCGCCCCTTCTGGACCGGCCGCAGGAGCTGGTGCGGGTGGCGGAGATTCTGCTGGAGCGCCAAGGTCCCCTGCCGGAGGACACCGCCTTGGTGCTTATGGGCCATGGCACAAACCACCGGGGGGATTTTGCCTATGGGGCGATGGAATGCGTCTTCCGGGAGCTGAGCCAACCCAATGTCTTTGTGGCCACAGTGGAAGGTTATCTGGGGCTGGAGGGGCTGAAAAAGCGCCTGGAGGAGCGCGCCCCCAGGCGGGTGATTCTGCGTCCCCTGCTGCTCACCGCTGGGGAGCACGCCCGCAGCGATATGGCCGGGGAGGATGAAGGCTCCTGGAAAAACGTCCTCACCGCCGCCGGGTATCAGGTGGACTGCGTCCTGGAGGGGCTGGGGGAAATCCCCGTCATCCGCCAAATGTACCTGGAGCGGCTGGCTTCCCCTGGCTGTTAGCGCGGCGTGCCGCCGCTGTCCCGCCCTGCCCGGCCTTCGGCCTTGCATTTTTCGGGAATCTCACCAGGCGCCTGGAGACCGAGGCAGTTTTATGCTATAATTGGAGAAACAGTATTTTTGGCGGTGGGGGGTAAGGAGATGGAAGGAAAACAGCTGGAGCATCTGGAGGGCACCGTGGAGGATGTGGTCTTCCACAACGAGGACAGCGGCTTCACCGTTCTGGCTGTCTCGGTGGAGGATGAGCTGGTGACGGTGGTGGGCACCACCACCGGGGTGGCGGAAGGGGAGGAGATTTCCGCCGATGGGGTCTATGGCTCCCATCACAAGTACGGCCAGCAGTTCCAGGCGCAGATTATCCAGCGCACCCTCCCCAAAACCGCAAACGCCATCCTAAAGTACCTTTCCTCCCGTGCAATCAAGGGGGTGGGCCCCGCTATCGCCCGGCGGCTGGTGAACCATTTTGGCGGCCAGACCCTGGAGGTGATGGAAAAGGAGCCGCACCGCCTCAGCGAGGTGCCGGGGATTTCGGCGGCCAAGGCCCAACGGATCGGGGAGGAATACACCCGCCTTTTCGGCATCCGCACCGTAATGCTCTTCCTCACCGATTGCGGCCTGGAGCCCTCCACCGCCATCAAGGTGTGGAAGCGCTGGGGTCCCCCCTCGGTGGAGCTGATTCGGGATAACCCCTATATCCTTTGCTGCGACGAGATTGGCCTGGATTTTGAGGAAGTGGACGAGCAGATGTCCGAACGGTTCCAAATCCCCTGGGAAAGCTACAAGCGCCTTTCCGCCGGGGTGCGGTACATCTTGCGGCACAACAGCCGCCAGGGGCACACCTGCCTGCCCCGGAGCACCCTGGAAGATTTCAGCGCCCAGTACCTGAAGATTTCCAAGGAGAAGGTCCAGGACACCCTGGCGGAGATGGAGGAGAACAGCGACCTGGTGGCCTACGAGGCCGGAGGGCGGAGCTGGCTCTACCTGCCGGAGCTTTACGCGGCGGAAACCACCATCGCCGGGCGGGTGGCCCTGATGCTCCAGCTGGCGCCGCCCCCCTCCCGGAACTGGGAGCAGGAGACGGATAAATTGGAGGCCGCCCTGGGTATCCGGTACGGCCAGCAGCAGCGCCGGGCCATCCGGGAGGCGATGGAAAGCCCGGTCTTCATCCTCACCGGCGGCCCCGGCACCGGCAAGACCACCACCCTCAACGGCATCCTCTCCCTCCTGGAGGGGGAGGGGCTGAAGGTGTCCCTGGCCGCCCCCACCGGCCGGGCCGCCAAGCGGATGACCGAGGTCACTGGCCGGGAGGCCAAGACCATCCACCGCCTGCTGGAGGTGGAGCCCTTCCGGGATACCCTCACCTTTAAGCGCAACGAGAAGAACCCCATCCCCACCGATGCCATCATTGTGGACGAGATGAGCATGGTGGATGTTCTCATTATGGAATCCCTCTTCCGGGGGATGCGCCTGGGGTGCAAGCTGATTCTGGTGGGGGATAGCGACCAGCTGCCCTCGGTGGCGGCGGGGCAGGTGCTGGGGGACCTTATTGCCAGCGGCTGCGTGCCCACCGTCCACCTGGACGAGGTGTTCCGCCAGGCGGCGGAAAGCCTCATCGTGGTAAACGCCCACGCCATTGTGGGGGGGGAGCTGCCCCAGCTGGACAAAAAGGACAAGGACTTTTTCTTTCTCCCCCGCCAAAGCGCCCAGCAGGTGCAGCAGCTGGTGGCGGATCTTTGCGCCCGCCGCCTCCCCCAAAGCTACGGCTTCCGTCCCCTGTGGGATATCCAGGTTATCACCCCTATGAAGCAGGGGGCGCTGGGCACGCGGGAATTAAACCGGGTCCTTCAGGAGCGCTTAAATCCCCCGGACCGCCAAAAAAGCGAGTACACCGCCCTGGGCCGCACCCTGCGGGAGGGGGATAAGGTGATGCAGATTCGCAACAATTACGATATCCTGTGGAAGAACGACAACGGCCAGGAAGGGGAGGGGGTCTTCAACGGGGATATCGGCGTTATTGATATGATTGACCTTTCCTCCAAGACGGTCCTGGTGCGGTTTGACGACGTGGTGGCCCCCTATACCTTCGATACCGCCGACCAGCTGGAGCACGCCTACGCCATTACCATCCACAAAAGCCAGGGGAGCGAGTTTGAGGCAGTGGTGATGCCCCTGATGGGCAGCCACCGGAACCTCCATTACCGCAATCTTCTCTACACCGGGGTCACGCGGGCCCGCCGCCTTTTGGTGATGGCGGGGGAAAAGGAGACGGTAGCCCGGATGGTGCAAAACAACCGCCGCACCAAGCGGTACACCAACCTGCGGGCGATGCTTACCGAGGCTGTGGAGGGCTAGGGGGAATAATCCCCGTCTCCTCCGCCTAAAATGAAGGGTGACAGCTCATGGGGGGATTCGTTTACAGCCTATTTGCAATTTTTTTTGACAAAGGACATAAAACCATAGTATAATCAGTACCGTGGAATTTTTTGTCAATTACCGATAGATACAACGAGAATATAAAGGGGAGTTGGAACCGTGTTTCGCAATGACATCGGCATCGACCTGGGGACCGCTACCACGCTGATCTATGTCGCCGGCAAGGGCATCGTCCTGAAGGAACCCTCCATTGTGGCTATGGACGCCCGTACCAATAAAAAGATGGCGGTGGGCCAGGCCGCCTACGATATGCTGGGGAAAACCTCCGACCTTATCCGGGTGGTGCGGCCTCTGGCGGAAGGGGTCATCTCCGATTACGAGGTCACCGAGGAGATGCTCAAGGACTTTTTCAAGAAGGTCTGCTCCAGCAAATTCTTTAAGCCCAGGGTCTGCGTCTGCGTTCCCTCCGCCATTACCGAGGTGGAAAGCCGGGCGGTCATTGATACGGTGATGTCCTCCGGGGCCCGCAACGTCTTTCTTATAGAGGAGCCGGTGGCCGCGGCCATTGGGGCGGGGATTGATATCACCGTCCCCGGCGGCGTCGCCATTCTGGATATCGGCGGCGGCACCAGCGATATTGCCATCCTCTCCCTTAACGGCATCGTCTGCAAAACCAGCCTTAAAATGGCGGGGAACACCTTCAATCAGGCCATTGTGCGGTATATCCGCAACACCTACAATGTCCTGATTGGAGATAACACCGCCGACCGCATCAAGCGGGATATCGCCACTGTCTGGCCGGAGGACGCCAGCGCCAACGAATACGAGGTGAAGGGGCGCAACCTGGTCACCGGCCTGCCCCAGCGCATCACCATCACCAACCAGGAGCTGCTGGAGCCCCTGGCTATGGAGGTGGAGCACATCATCCTTGCCCTCCAGTCGGTGCTGGAGCGCACCCCGCCGGAGCTGGTGGCGGATATCGAACAGAGCGGCCTTATTATGACCGGCGGCGGCAGTATGCTGGGGGGGATGGATAAGCTCATCAGCAGCCGCATCCGCATCCAGGCCCGCCTGGCAGAAAACCCGGTGGAGGCGGTGGCAATCGGCACCGGTCTCTCCTTCGATTACCTGGGCAAGCTCTATGACGGGTTTGTCACCTACACCAACTATTCTTCCAAGTGATTGGATTGAAAGGGCCTGCCTAAACCTTCCAGGTGCAGCTTTCAGAAAATAAAACAGCCCAGCCAGGACGCTTTGTCCCGGCTGGGCTGTTCTGCTGTATGGAAGATAGGTCTATCGCGCCACGAGCTTGTAGTATACCTTGGCGGTGGCAAGGTACACCCCCAGGTAAAGCCCCGCAAAGACCAGCACTGCGCATCCCGCCCCCAGCAGCACCGTCCGGGAACTGACACAGAGGACATCGAACAGTCGGATCAGCACCGGAACAGCGAAGCAGAGATGAAGAAGCGCCCCCAGCAGGGGAAGGGAAAACACCAGCAGCACCTGCCGCCGGACGGTGGAGCGCACCATCCCCACGCTCATCCCCACCCGTTGCATCACCAAAAAACCTTCCCGGTCCTCATGGCCTTCGGTGATCTGTTTGTAGTACATCACCAGCACAGTGCAGAGGAGAAAAGCGGTTCCGAAGAAAAGCCCTAGAAAAGCCAGGGTGCCAAAGAAGATGGTTAGCTCCTCCGGGGCGATGTGCTCCAGATCCAAGGAGATGACCCCTTGGCGGTTAGCGGAGCCCAGCAGTGCCATCACCTCCCCTTGGCCGAAGGCCACCGTCAGGGTACAGCAAAGGGTCACCAGGGTCATGGTACCGAACAGACAGATGTTGGCAAGGCCCGCCCCGTTTTTCCGCATCCGGTGGAGCATTCCCGACAGGGTGACGAAGTTCTGAGGCTGGTAGTAGAAGCCTTTATTGCTCCGCAAGGCCTTCAGGACATAGATGCTACCAAAAATGAACACCCCATAGGTTCCCAGAGCTACCAGCAGGCTCGCCAGGAAGAAGGCAGGAATCACCATCAGGGCAAGCAGGGGGTCATTGTAGGCCAGGATGGCGACAGTGTAGCCGCCCCCCAGGAGCAGCAGGCCCAGGACACCGCCCAGGACACCAAAGCGGGGATCCCGCTCCCCGGAGCGGTCCTCCCGCAGCAGGTCGGTGGGAGCTGCTAAGGAAAGGTGCACCAAATTGCCCACAAGGCATCCAAGGAAGATGACCCCAAACAGTCCCACAGTGTAGAGCAGGGCAGCGGGTGTCACAGAAGGGGCATAGTCGGCAGTGATGCCGGCCAGATCCAGCAACAGCCTAACCGAAAGGCCCATCAGCAGGATGCCTGTCCCCAGCCCAGCTGCCAAGGAAAAGAGAAAGCTGTACAGCGTCTCGAAGAAGAGCACCGCCCCCACGTGCCGCTGCTCCAGCCCCAGGACTCCGTACAGCCCCAGTTCTTTTTTCCGGCGCTTCATCAGGAAGCTGTTAATATACCACAGGAAAGGGGCGCAGACCACCGGCAGTAGCAGAGTTGCAACGGCCATCAGGCCGTGAAGGGTGCCGCTGCCGGGGATGGCGCGGGCAAAGCTGCGAGATTCCGAAAGGTTGCAAACGGTAAAGAACAGGCAGATAATAAGGCTGGCCGCCCCTAGGAAGGGGAGATAGTCCCGGCGGTTGTTTCGCAGGTTCTGGAAGGCGAGCCAGGGACAAAGGAGCTTCCGGCGCATCTTAGGCCACCCCCTTGCCCAGGGTAGCCAGGCCGTCAGCCACCTGCCGGTAGAAGTCCTCCCCCGAACGATTCCGTAGTTCGCGGACCAGTTGCCCGTCCTGGAGGAACAGCACCCGCTGGGCCCGGCAGGCGGCCTGCACGCTGTGTGTCACCATAACAATGGTCTGCCCCTCCCAGTTCTCTTTTTGGAAGATGTCCAGCAGCTCTCCGGCGGAGCGGGAATCTAAGGCGCCGGTGGGCTCGTCCGCCAACAGCAGGCTGGGTCGGGTGATGAGGGCTCTTGCCGCCGCGGCCCGCTGCTTCTGTCCGCCGGAGACCTCCCAGGGATATTTATTCAGCAGCTTGGTGATGCCCAATTCCTCCGCCAGGGGCAGCAAGCGGGCGCTCATCTCGGAAAAAGGCAGCTTTGCCAGCACCAGAGGCAGGAGGATATTATCTCCCAGGGAGAAAGTGTCCAGCAGGCTACAGTCCTGGAAGACGAAGCCCAGGTGGTCCCGCCGGAAAGCGGAGAGCCTCCGGCCGGGGATCTTTGCCAGGTTTTTCCCTTCCAGCAACACCTCCCCGGCGGTGGGACGGTCCAGAGAGGCCAGCAGATTCAAAAGGGTGCTTTTCCCGCTGCCGCTTTCCCCCATGATGGCCACAAACTCCCCCTCTTCTACGGTGAAGGAGACCCTCCGCAAGGCAGCGGTGCGGTTCCCGCCCCTGGCAGAGTAGATTTTTTCCAGCCCGCGCACTTCCAATAACGACATGATGAATTCCTCCTTGTACCAACTCGCCTGTGTCTGCGTACCTCTTCTTACAGAACGAGGGAGGAGCAAAATCGTTTTCAAGAATCAGAGAAAATTAAAATAAGTTCCGATTCAATAAAATGAATAATTGTACATTCAGGCACACGAAAAGAAAAAGAGGACAGACTTTGAAGCAGAAGGACCCCTCCGGGGCTGTCGGTACAGCCTCCAGAGGGGTCCTGGGCTTATTCCGCAATCTCCTCTTCGGTGAGGAGGGGGAAGGCGGCCTTTTGCAGCAGCTCCGCAGCCTTCCCGTTGTCATCCACCCGCAGGATGACATAGGCCATCTCCTTGCGGCGGCTGATAAAGGCGTACATATACTCCACGCTGATGCCCCCGTCCCGGAGGAGGGCCATGGCCTCCGCCAGGCCGCCGGGGCGGTCAGCGATGCCGGCGGCGATGACCGGGGTGAGGCTGACGGTTAATCCCGCCCCCCGCAGGGCGGCCTCCGCCACATCCTCCTTATCCACGATGAGGCGCAGGATGCCAAAATCGGTGGTATCAGCCAGGGAAAGGGCCCGGATATCCACCCCGGCCCCCTGGAGGATGCCGGTAATCTCCGAAAGGCGGCCCTGCTTGTTTTCTACAAAAACAGAAAGCTGTTTGATGGTCATAGAAATACCTCCTTTTGTATTTTTGATACGTCTATTATATCAATACAGCTGCCGTTTGTCGATGACCCGTTTGGCCTTTCCTTCGCTGCGCTGGATGGTTTTGGGGCTAACCAGGCGCACCTTAGGACTCAGCCCCAGGGTGGACTGGAGGGCGGCCTCGATCTCCCGCTGCTTCTGCTCCACCAGACGCACAGCGTCAAACTGGAAGTCGTCGGTCATCTCCACCTGGATGTCCAGGGTGTCGGTATTGTTCACCCGGTCCACCGTAATAAGATAGTGGGGGGAGGTCTGGCTGGTCTGGAACAGCACCGTCTCGATCTGGGAGGGGAAGACGTTGACCCCACGGATGATAAGCATATCGTCGGTGCGGCCCTTGGGCTTGGTCATCTTAATGAGGGTCCGCCCGCAGGAGCAGCTTTCCCGGCTTAGGGTGGCAATATCCCTGGTGCGGTAGCGCAGCAGGGGAAAGGCCTCCTTGGTGATGCAGGTGAAGACCAGCTCGCCAGGGGTGCCCTCCGGCAGCACCTCCCCGGTGTCCGGGTCGATGATCTCCGGCAGGAAGTGGTCCTCGCAGATGTGCATCCCCGTCTGCTCGCTGCATTCGTAGGCCACGCCGGGGCCGATGATCTCGGTGAGGCCGTAGATGTCGTAGGCCTTGATGCCCAGGAGGGATTCGATGTTCCGGCGGCTGTCCTCGGTCCAGGGCTCCGCTCCAAAGATACCGGCGCTGAGCTTAATTTCATCCGGCTTCACCCCCATCTCCCGCAGGGTCTCCCCGATGTAGGTGGCGTAGGAGGGGGTGCAGCAGAGGATGTCGCTTTCAAAATCCTGGAGAATCTGCACCTGCCGCTTGGTGTTGCCGGAGGAGACGGGGATAGCCACCGCCCCCAGGGTTTGGGCGCCGTAGTGCAGCCCCATCCCCCCGGTGAAGAGGCCGTAGCCGTAGGAGACGTGGACCTTGCTCTTCGGCGAGCCGCCGGCGGCCACAATGGCGCGGGCGGCGCAGTCCCCCCAAATGTCCAGGTCCCGCTGGGTGTACCCGGCCACAATCTGCTTGCCGGTGGTGCCGGAGGAGGCGTGAAGCTCCACCACCTCCTTCATGGGGACGGCGAAGAGGCCGTAGGGGTAGGTATCCCGCAGGTCCTGCTTGTAGGTGAAGGGGAGCTTCGCCAGGTCCGCCAGGGTGTGGATGTCCCCCGGCTTTACCCCCGCCTCGTCCATTCGCTGGCGGTAATAGGGCACATTTTCATACACATGGTAGACGTTGTGGATGAGCCTGGCCAGCTGGAGGGCCTTGATTTCCTCCACCGGCGCGGTCTCAATGGGGCTCCAGGTTCGTTCACGCATAGGAATCAGCTCCTTTTTTATCTTGTGGGGCAGCCAAGGGATATGCTTTTGGGGGACGCTCTCCCCAATATGCTCCATAGCCCCGAACTTTTGTGGGCCAGCGGTTATCTTTGCGGATTTGGAAGGTCAGGCCCCTGTGGGGGCGGAGGCAATACCGGTGACCTGTCTGCCGGCATAGAAGGCTTTCCGGTTCATCTCCACCAGGCCGGGCCGGAGCTGTCCCTCCAGGGCGGCAAGCCAGGCTTCCTCCGGCATCCCCAGCACGGTGGAAAGAATGCCCATCAGCACCACATTCACCGCCTTGGCACTTCCGGCAGCCTCGGCGGGGGTGAGGGCGTCCACCAGGATAGGGGATTTACACACCTGCCGGAGGTTTTCCGCAAGATCCGCCGGGTAGCTGGCCGCGCCGGTAATCACCGGCATGGGAAGAATCTCCTGGGTGTTGGCGATAAGCACCCCATCCGGCCGCAGGTAGGGGACCCACCGGGCAGCCTCCAGCAGCTCAAAGGCCACCAGAACGTCCGCTTCCCCCTTGTCGATGATGGGGGAGGCCACCTTCTCCCCGTACCGGACATAGGTGACCACCGAGCCGCCCCGCTGGGCCATGCCGTGGACCTCGGAAACCTTTACATCGTGGCCCTGGGAAAGGAGCAGGCTCCCCAGGAGCTTGCTGGCCAGCAGGGTGCCTTGTCCGCCCACCCCTGCAATCATAATGCTCTTTGTCATTTCGCACCCTCCTTAATGGCATCTTTGGGACAGAGGCCCACACAGAGGCCGCAGCCCACGCAAAGGGTCTCGTCGATGTGGGCCCTGCCGCCGTGAAAGGAGATGGCGGGGCAGCCAATCCGCATACAGGCCCGGCAGCCGATGCAGACGCTTTCCTCCACCCGCACCGGGGGCAGACGTTTGACCCCCTTCAGGAGGGCGCAGGGGCGGCGGGCGATGACCACCGCCGCTCCTTCCCAGGCCAGGGCCTCCCGGACGGCGGCCTCCATGGCAGGAAGGTCGCCAGGATCGGCGATAAGGACCTTTTCCACCCCCACCGCCTGGCAGACCCCCTCGATGGAAAGCTGGGGAGCGGGCTGACGGTGGATATCCCGGCCGGTGGTGGGGTTTTCCTGGTGGCCGGTCATGCCGGTGATGGAGTTATCCAGGATGATGACAGTGGAAAGCCCCTTGTTGTAGACGGTGTCGATGAGGCCGGTGATGCCGCTGTGGACAAAGGTGCTGTCCCCAATGACCCCTACCGCCTTCCCGGCCTCCTCCGGCCGGGCCTTCAAAAACCCGTGGAGGCCGGAAACCGAAGCCCCCATGCAGAGGGTGACGTCCATGGCGGAAAGGGGCGGCAGGCTCCCCAGGGTGTAGCAGCCGATGTCCCCAAAGACGGTGAGCCCCAGCTTGTGGAGGGTGTAGAACAACCCCCGGTGGGGACAGCCGGGACAGAGGATGGGAGGACGTACCGGCAGCTCCCCCGGATACTGGCAGCCAGCCTCCGGCTCCCGGCCGGTGAGCTTCTGGCGGACCAGGTTCTGGCTCAGCTCCCCAATAGCCCCAAACAGCTCCTTGCCCCGGACCGGGACGCCGATGGCGGCGCAGTGGCTTTCAATCACCGGGTCCAGCTCCTCCGCCACAATCACCTCATCCACCGTCTCCGTAAAGTCCAAAATCAGCTTCACCGGCAGGGGATTTAAAAGCCCCAGCTTCAGGATGGGGGCGTCCGGCATAGCCTCCCGCACATACTGGTAGCAGATTCCGGCGGTGATAACACCGATGCGCCGATCGCTCCCCGGCTCCACCCGGTTAAAGGACCCGGTCTCCGCCAGCTTTTCCAGGGCGGCCATCCGGCCTTCCACCGCCACCCGCCGCTTTTTGGCGTTCGCCGGCATCATCACATATTTGCCGGGGTCCTTCTGGTAGGGCTTTAAGGGCAGCTCCTGCCGCGCCTTTGTCTCCACCAGGCTTTGGGAGTGGCTCACCCTGGTGGAAAGGCGCAGCAGCACCGGGGTGTCGTATTCCTCCGAAAGGCGGAAGGCCGCCTCGGTGTAGTCGGCGCATTCCTGGCTGTCGGCGGGCTCCAGCATAGGGAGCTTGGCGGCCCGGGCATAGTGCCGGGAGTCCTGCTCATTCTGGGAGGAGTGCATACTGGGATCGTCGGCGGAGATGATGACGAACCCGCCGCTGACGCCGTTGTAGGCGGCGGTGAAGATGGGGTCCGCCGCCACGTTGACGCCCACGTGCTTCATGGCGCAGAGAGAGCGCACCCCGGCGATGCTGGCCCCGTAGGCCACCTCTGCGGCCACCTTCTCGTTGGGAGCCCACTCGCAGTACAGAGCGTCCCGGTACTGGGGCAGGTTCTCGAAGATCTCCGTGCTGGGGGTCCCGGGGTAGGCCGAGCAGACCTTTACCCCTGCCTCATACGCGCCACGGGCAAGCGCCTCGTTGCCGGACAGTAAATAGCGTTCCATGAAATACCACCTTTCAACCAGATATAGAACCGAAGTTTTTGACAGCATCTATTTTATAGAGACAGGGGACTTTTGTAAAATTCGACATTGTAATAGAGGAATAAGCAGCGCTTATATCGCTGAATAAAAAGGAGCGGACCTATACACAGCGACAGGTCCGCTCTCTCCGCCTGCCCCGGCCTCTTCTCCGGCGCCGGGCAGGTCTCTTTGGCAGGGATGTAACCCACTCAGCACAGGAGTCTGCCCAGCAGGGCCATGATCTCCTCCGAGCGGCGGTAGGACTGTTCCCCCAGCCGGGTGAACAGCTTCCGCAGACACAGGTCCATGGTTTCGTCGGCGGCGCGGCGGTAGTTGAACCCGTTGCAGGCCTCCTGGTGGTAGCAGGCCCGCAGGGACTCGGGCAGGCCGGCCAGCTCTAAGTGCTCCGAGGCCACGGCAGAGGCGTACCGGCTGCCTGTGACCAGATAGTAGGCCCCGCACAGATCCCGGGCCGCCGCCTGCTTCTCCGATGCGGCCCGCCGCAGCAGGCGGGCCGCGCTGGGATTGCGCACACAGCGGGCCAGGGCCATGCAGTGCCGGCATCCGGCCAGCTCCTCCTCCAGAAAGCCCGTGAGAACCGTCAGGGAGTCCTGGGCCTCGGAGCCCATGCAGCAGGGATTTTTCTCCGCACCGGGCAGCAGGGCCTCGTCCCCCTGAACAGGCTGAATGGGGAGGGGAACTGGCTGGGATGGGGCGGAGGGCGGTACGCTGGGGGCGGCGCTCTCCACCCCGGAGGGTTGTTCGGCATAGGGGTCCACGCCCGGGGACACCCGCTGCCAGACCCGGTCATACTGCCGGAAGTCGTACACCTCGGGACTATGTAAATTCTCTGCCATAAAAGCCACTCCTTTGCTCTTCATCTGCGTCCCATCCTATGCGGCGGCGGGCGTTT
>OFFE01001381.1_pt1 | contig 17619 bp, 19 predicted proteins | sample 1521371 | NCBI WGS metagenome assembly OFFE01 (sample SAMEA3504131, study PRJEB24116) | mouse gut metagenome | biome: mouse gut; feature: mouse-associated habitat; material: faeces | place: Denmark | collected 2011 | reverse complement strand
CGCCGGCCCTTTTCAGCCGCATTTGGCTGCTGTGCCGCTCCGAACAACAGGGAATAAAGAAAAAGAGCGCCCCAGGTATATCCGGAACGCCCCAACCTGCCCAATGATGAAATCACCTTTGCACATGACCCCTCAATAGACTGCCGGCAGATATTTCATCGCCGTTAAAAGTTCTTTTTGATCCTTTTTCTTTCAAGAAAAAGGATGATTACCCCCTCACCCCGCCGCAGCCTTGCGCTTGGGGATCTGGATGGTGATGGTGATCTCCTCCTCGCTCTCCTGTTTGTCGTACCGGGCGTTGACGCCGGCCCGGCGGATGGTCTCCATGCCCCGGTTGACGCTGTTGAGGAACAGACGCACATCCTTGATGACATACACCGGCCGCCGTGGCGGGTCCGTCCGCTGGGGCTTCTGCAGGAGAGCGTCTATGTACTCCTCGCTGGCCGCCACGTTCAGCCCCCGCTCCCCGATGTGCCGCAGGGCCGCCAGCTGGGCCTCCTCCCCCTCCAGGCGCAGAAGGGCTCGGGCGTGGCGCTCCGTGAGACCGTACTGCCGCAGCAGGGACACGCAGGCCTCGCTCAGGCGCAGCAGGCGCAGCTTGTTGGCCACCGCCGGCTGGGACCGGCCCAGACGGCGGGCCGCCTCCTCCTGACTCATGCCGTAGGTGGAGATCAGGCGGGAGATGGCGGCCGCCTCCTCCAGATAGTGCAGGTCGCTGCGCTGAAGATTTTCCACCAGAGCCAGCAGCGCACTGTCCTGAGGCGTAACCCGAACCAGAATGCAGGGCACATGGGTCAGCCCCGCCAGTCCCGCGGCCCGCAGCCGCCGCTCCCCGGCCACCAGAATATATCCCCCCGGCGTTTTTTCCACGCTCAGCGGCTGAAGTACCCCATGCTGCCGGATGGACTCCGCCAGCTCCCGCAGAGGCTGCTCCGGAAAATGACGGCGGGGCTGCCGGGGATTGGGGCTGATACGCTCGATGGGCAGCATGTGGATGCGGCCGGATTGATAGAGTGTGTTCTTCCTTTTGAGCATAAAGATTCCCCTCCGCACATTTTTCTCCATTTTACGGCTTGTCCAATGCAAATGGGAGAAAATCCTGTCGGAGGGGAAGATTTATTTTTTCCGGGCGAAATAGTTGAGCTTCATGGTGTCCCAGCTCATTTGCAGCCGCCGGCGCAGCTCCTCGTTCCGCAGGGCCGCCGCCTCGGAGGGCGTTTCCCCGCTCAGGGCGTTCCAGTAGGTCTCGCCGTCGTACCAGGAGTAGTCGGAGAAAATGGCGTATCCGCCGCCGCCGGAAAATACGTCGTTGCCCACATAGTGGGTTCCGTCGTTGTCCAGACCCAGCAGATTCACCAGGGTGGGCAGCAGGTCATAGGAGGACGTCACCTTGTCGATCTTCCCGCCCGGCGTGTTCTTCTCGTAGATCATGCAGGGGGTGCGGGTGATGAGATTCTTGTCCCACACCTGCTTCTGCTCCATGATCAGGCCGTCATCCAGCACGTAATAGTTGTAGTGGTCCCCGTACAGCACCAGCACCGTGTTCTCCAGCAGACCGTCCTCCTCCAGCCGGTCGTAGAGCTGCCCCAGGAACAGGTCCGTCTCATAGGCGTGGGCATAGGCGTGGATGAGCATTTTGTCCGTCCCTTCCGGCAGCCGGGAGGCGGCGAAGTCGTAGTACCGCTCCGACACGCTGCTGCCCTCGTAGGCTCCGTGGCCGGAGTAGGTGATAATAAAGGTAAGAAAGGGCTGCTTTGAGGTCATCAGATCGTAGGCCCCCATGAGCCCGGTATCAAAATCCAGCTCCCCGGCGGGGATGCCCATCTCCTCGCCGCTGTAATAGTGTTCGTAGCCCCAGTTCTCGTGAATCACCGCCCGGTTGTACACATCGCCGCCGGAGCGGTGGAAGGCGTTGGCCATATATCCCTCCGCCGCCAGCAGATGGGCCAGGGAATCGGGGTAGGCGTTGCGGCTGTACATGGAGGCGGCGCTGCCGGCAAAGGGGGAGATCAGGCCGGTGTTGACGATCATCTCCGTGTTGAAGGTGCCCGCGTCCAGATAAAGCGGGGTGTAGTGCTGGGTGAAATCCAGGCTCTCCCGCTGGATGCGGCACAGGTTGGGCATGAACCGCTCGTCAATCATCCAGGTGTCGATGGCCTCCAGCTGGATGAGAATGACATTCTTTCCCGCAAACCGGCCCGTCCACTGGTTGTCCGGGTCCGGCTCCTTGTTCTCATACCAGGCATCCAGCGCGTCCACCGTCCGGCCGCTGCCCGCCAGATGGAACTTGTCGTAGACGCCGTAGGTCAGGCAGAAGTCCCGGAAGGCGTGCTGATACATCCCCGCCAGCAGCACGCACTCGTTGGTCTCGGTGAAATCCTCGTACAGCAGGCTGGCCTGATGGATGTTGAAATGAATTTGCAGCCGGGAGGTCAGATTCAGCCGCACGTTGAGATGGATGGCCAGAACGCACAGGGCCGCCGCCCCCAGGGAGATTATCCGGCTGCGGAGGCTCCGCCCGCCCGGAGGCGCCAGTTTGCAGGCCAGAACCGTAGCCGCAATGCCGCAGAAGAAGATAATCCACACCAGCTTGCGGACCTTCAAGTAGGATGGATCCAGAAATTTGAAGCCGTCCGCAGCGAAAATCAGGATGGAAAAGGAGAAAAAAGTCCCCTTCGCCCTGTGCAGCAGCGCGTGAGCCAGAAACAGGGCGCAGCTGAACCCGCCCACCACGCCGGTGGCAATCTTCTGCCCTCTCCCGGGCAGAAGCCGGACCAGGCAGGTGAGCAGCACCGCCCAGGCCAGTGTAAAAATCCAGGGGATCGGGGATTCATAGGAGCAGGCCTCCATACTGGCCATCCCCTGGTAAATATATCTCAGTCCGCTGTCCAGGCCCACCAGCATACCGGAAAAGCAAAGCCCGCTGAGCAGTTCCCGCAGCCAATTCCGTCTCCAAACGTAGTCCTTGCACCGGAGAAGCTTTTCCTTCAAAACCTCTCCTCCTTTCCCGCCCCCTCTGTTTATTTGACAGAATTCTGCCTGGGGACTTTGGTATTATACCCCTTTTTCTTCCGGTTAGCAAGGCAACGCGCCGGCGAAACCGCTTGTTTCTTTTTTAAAATCTTCTGAAGAACGCCCCTTATGGGGAGGGATATCGCAGCGCAGTTCCGCTGCCGCCCGGAAATCCTGGCGCGGAAAAGCTTACGGCGCCTGCGAACGTTTTTCCGGCATATTTTCTTTCAGGCAAACCCGTCACGCCAGCAGCGCTTCCAAATCCTCCATCTCCAGGCCGGGCTGCAAGGCCAGATCCAGGCCGTAGCCCGTCACCTTGGCCAGCTCCCGGATCCTGACGTCGATATGATCCGGCGTGACAAACAATCCCCGGCCCCGCAGCTCGGGAATCCTGGCCTCGTCTCCTCCCGCTTGGGAGAGGAGATCCTTGGCCGCCGTCTCCACGCCCACCACGGTGGGAATGCCGACGGATACCACCGGCACCCCCAGCCCCTCCCGGTTCAGCGCCATGCGGTGGTTGCCCACGCCGCTGCCGGGGATGAGCCCGGTATCGGAAATCTGGACGGAGGAGCACAGCCGGTCCAGGCTCCGGGCCGCCAGAGCGTCCACAACCACCACTGCCGCCGGTTTCACATGGTCTGCCGCCCCGCGGATCCACTCCGCCGCCTCCATGCCGGTGCTGCCCAGCACTCCCGCGCCGATGCCCGCCACACTGCGGAACCCCGGCAGCACTTCCTGAAGGTGCCGCGTGACCAGCAGGTGATCCAGCATCCGGGGCCCCAGGGCGTCCGCCGTCATCGCTGGATTCCCCAGTCCCGCCGCCAGCACAGCCCCTTCCCGAGGAAGCAGCGGCTCCAGAAGGGCCGCCACTGCCCGGACCGCCCGCCGGAACACCCCCTCCTCCCGCCGCCACAGGGCGGATACATCCAGCGTGAGATAGATTCCACGGGGCTTCCCCAGAGCGGCTTCCCCTTCTTCGTCCAGAACCTCCACCCGAGTGAGGGGGAACCCCTCCACTTCCTCGTCCCTGGCCAGAACGCCGGGCAGGCGGGTGGTCTCCCCGGCTTTCTCCTGCCAGAGCCGGTGGGCCTCGGCGGCCAGATCAGTGCGGATTGTCAGCATAACTTGCGCTTCCTCGTTTCTCCAGATACAAAATCTGGTGTTTTGCCCATATTTTCTCGCGCTGCCTGGGAAATATGTAAAAAAGGCAGAAGAAATTGAAAATTTCCCTTGCAATTTCCGGAAAAGCGTGCTAAAATATCATTCTGCGTGGGGAAGGCATTCGCCGCCCCATAGCCCCCATTGGAGGAGGTGTTTGGTTTGCCGAATATCAAGTCCGCCAAGAAGCGCGTGCTGGTGGCTGAGGCCCGCAACGCCCGCAACAAGGCTGAGAGATCCGCGATGAAGACCGCCGTGAAGAAGTTTGAGGCCGCTGCCGCAGATGGCAATCGCACCGAGGCCGAGGGCGCTTACAAGGTCGCGGTCAAGGCCGTGGACAAGGCTGCCGCCAAGGGCATTCTGCACAAGAACAATGCCGCTCACAAGAAGAGCGCCATGACGCTGAAGCTTAACCGCGTAGGCTGATTCCAACCAAACAACAAAGTGAACCACCCGTTGCCGGGTGGTTCTTTTGTTATGCCTGTCAGGGGACAAATTTTTCAAAAATTACCGGCACGCCTTCCGCCTCCAGTTGTTCCATGACGTTCCGGTCCCGGACAGTCCAGGCCGCCTCGTGAACGCCGTAGAGCTTCTTCATCAGCCGCAGACTGACGTTCCGCCGGTCCAGACAGTTGTAGGCAATAAAATCCGGACGGGTGAAGGCGGTGGTCAGCAGGTGGGTCAGCACAAAGCGGACAGGCAGAGAAAGGCCCCCCACCTCGCTGTCCCGGAGGAAATTCTGACTCAGCTGGCCCCGGATCACCTCCGGATATCTGGCCTTCAGCCGCAGCAGCACTCCGGGGTGGAAGGATTCCACGCAGTATGTTCCCTGCCAGTCCTTCAGCAGAGCCATGGCGGCATCGGTGAGCGCGGCGGCGTTGCCCCGCTCTGCCTTCAGTTCCACCACCAGCGGCGCCCCGCCCTCGAAGAGGGTCAGAACATCCTGAAACAGAGGGATGGTTTCCGTCGTGTTCTGAAGAGGGCAGTCCTTCAGCACTTCCACGCTCAGATCCTCGATGTAAACCTTTTTGCCGCAGACCCGGCTCAGGTCGCTGTCGTGGACCACCGCCAGCTCCCCATCCGCCATCAGATGAACGTCTAGCTCCGCGCCGAGCCCGGCCTCCGCTGCTGCCCGGAAGGCGGCCATGGAGTTCTCCGGACGGCCTTGGGTCAGGTCGTGGAGGCCCCGGTGGGCATAGCGCGCCGTCTCCAGCCGCTCCCAACCGGGTTGGCCCCGCCGGGGCATCAGCAAAAGCAGATACAGCAGAAACAGAACCAGCAGGGCAGAGAAAACTACAATCAGTATTATCATAACATCAATTCACCATTTGTATGCAGCCCTGTTAATCATCCATGTCCTCAAAGGCGGACAGGCCCTTCTTGGCCGCCGCCTTGCTGTCGCCGTGGCGGACAAAGCACATCGTCACAAAGCTCATGGCTACAAAAAAGGCGGCGTAGGGGAAGAGCACCTGATAGCGGATGTGCTTCATCAGGGTGCCGGCCAGAATGGGAGTGACGACCTGGGCGGTCATGGAGGCGGTGTAATAGTAGCCGGTGAACTTGCCCACGTCGCTGCCCCGGCACATCTCCACCACCATGGGCAGGGAGTTGACGTTGATGGCCGCCCAGGCCAGACCCACCAGAGCGAAGGCGGCGTACATGACAGGGGTGATGGTATGGGAATGGCGGGTGAGAAAGAATCCCGCCAGGAAGCAGGCGGCCAGCAGCGCCGCCCCGGCCAGAATGGTCTTCTTCCGTCCCACCCGGGAGGCCACGATGCCGATGGGGATATAGGAGACGATCGCGCCCACCGTGGCCACCATAAGGCAGGTGGCGGTGCCGCCGATGCCCTCTCCCATGACCTCCGAGACGTAGGTGGAGAACCAGGTGGTGACGCCGTTGTATCCCGCGTACCACAGCGCAATGGAGACAAGCAGGAAGGCCAGACTCTTTTTCACCGGCCCGGGCAGCTTCTCGCTGCCGCTGCCGTCGTCCTCAGCCAAATTCCATTCCGGGTGCTTCTTTTCCAGCTCCCGGTTGGCCGCCGCCAGCTTCGGCTCCCGGATGGTCAGCAGCATCCCTGCCACCGCCGCCGCCATAATAAGAGACACGATAATAAACAGCGGCTGGTAGTTCACATGGTCCAGACCCTGGGTTTTAGACGAGGGATAGAGTACCGCCGTCACCCCCAGGTACAGCACGCCGCCCACCGCGCCCATAAGGTTGATGATGGCGTTGGCCCTGCTCCGCAGGGGCTTGGGGGTCACGTCGGGCATCAGGGCCACGGCGGGGGAGCGGTAGGTGCCCATGGCAATGAGCAGCAGGCCCAGCACTGCGATGAAGCTGGCCAGCTTAAAGGGCGCGGCCTCCGCATAGAAGCTGTTGTCCAGAATGGGCAGCAGGTTCATCAGGATCACCGCCCCGGCGGTGCCGCCCAGGATGAAGGGAGTGCGGCGGCCCACCTTCGTTTCCCGGCACTTGTCCGACAGGCTGCCGAACAGGGGCAGCAGGAACAGGGCCAGAATGTTGTCCGCAGCCATAATCACGCCGGTGAGAGACTCGTCCATGTGGAAGGTCTCCCGAAGGATCAGGGGCACCAGATTGTCATACATCTGCCAGAAGGAGCAGATGGACAAAAACGCCAGCCCCACCAGGATGGTGCGCTTGTTGTTCAGCTTCATTTCGTTCATTGCGTACGCTTCCTCTCTTCTCAATCCAATGTGGTCAGAAGGGTTTCAATAGTTCCCTTCATGCCGCCGGGCCTCCTCCCATGCTTTTTGCAGGGCGGAAATACCGTCAAAAATCCAGGTAGGCTTCGCTTCGCTCTCTGCCGCGTCTTTGCGGGTACCCTCGCCGGAGAGGACAAAAACCGTGTCGATTCCCGCGTTGACCCCAGAGGCGATGTCGGTATACAGCCGGTCTCCCACCATCACCGCCTGCTCCGCCGGATACCCCGTCCGCTCCAGAGCCAGGCGCAGCATGGCAGGCTCTGGCTTGCCAATGGACCGGGGGGTCCGTCCGGTGGCCCGGCGCAGCATCTCGCACACACAGCCCACATCCGGCACCGACCCATACCAGGTGGGACACACCCAGTCCAGGTTGGCGGCGATATACTCCACTCCCCGGTTGAGCAGAATGCAGGCGTCCTCCAGCTTCTGGAAGGTCAGCTCCGTGTCAAAGCCCATCAGCAGGCAGTCCACGTCCTCCTCCAGCCGGTCCGTCACCGGAATCCCCGCCTCCGCCAGCTGCTGCCGGAAGGTCCGGGTGCCGAAAGCGTAGCACTTGCGGAAGGGCGGACGGGCGGCCAGATCCACAATCAGCGCGTCCACCGAGGTCAGAAAATCCTCCCGGACGGAGGGAATGCCCATACGCGCAAGCTTGGCAATATAGGCGTCCACCGAGCGGGAGGAGTTGTTTGTCAGAAACAGATACCGTCCGCCCGCCGCCCGGACAGCCTCCAGAAAGGGAATGGTCCCCGGAAACAGATCCTCATCCACATAGATCGTTCCGTCCATATCCAACAGAAACAGTCTCTTTTCTCCCAGCTGGGGCATGACGGGTCCCTCCTCTGCTCTCTGATGAAGTGATGCGCAGGCGATGGGGAACAAACCGCCCCTATCTGCCGGAAATACAGATTGTATCTTATCACAATCCGCCCCCGCTGTCTATGCCATCGCGGGCATTTTTGGCAGAAGCAATTTACTTCCGGCTGCCTTTATGCTATACTGGAGAAAAAGCACCCTCTTGTTACCGTGGGGAAATTCAGGAACCGGGTTGACGGAAAGAGCGTGTCAAAGTTCTTTTTGACGCTTTTTCATGAAAAAAAGCCTCAAGAAAAAAGAAAAGGAGCCTCCCTCCATGAGCAAAAACTTTCACCGGGACTACGCTGACAGCGTGGGCCACTTCTGCCAGAGCATCCCTTCCTCCCTGGGTATCTCCGCCCAGGAAATCGACACATACTTCCGGGCGTGCACCCTCTGCCTCTGGGCTGTGGGCGGCGGAACCGGAGCCACGGGCGGCTGGGGAGGCGACGTGACCGGCATCAACCAGATCTACACCGACCGGCAGGTGAAATTCTCCTCCGCTCAATTCGACAAGGCCATCTCCTACTACCGGGCCAATCCCCACTATACCGTGGGAGTACCGGAGTTTTTCCAGAAGCTGGCTGCCGCCGACGCCAGGGACGGCACCACCTACAGCCGCACCTTTGCCGAGGTGCAGAAAAATCTCCTGATGCTCTGCGCCGCCTACGACGGCTCCTTCTCCTTTGCCGAGAGCCGGAGGATCACCCTGCTCTATAACCAGCTGACGGAGTGCTGCGACAAGGCCGGCGTTCCCGCAGCCCCCGCCACGCCGGGACCCGACGACTACCTGAGCGGCTCCCCTGTTCTCTCCTCCGCCCCCGCCCGGGACGCAGGCAGGGAGCTCAACGACATCATGGACGAGTTCAGCAAGGTGCTCCGGCGGGACAGCGGGCGGAGTCTCTATGACGACTTCTTCGGCGCTCCCGCCGCTCCCGCCGCTCCCGGCAAGACGCCCGCTCCCGGAGACCCCATGGCCCCTCTGCCCGTGGCAAACGGTCCGGAGAGCGCCGGACCGGAGGCCGCCGTCGGCGCTTCCCCGGAGGAGGAGAAGGCGCCGGAGCCGCCGAAGCCCACCCTGGAGGAGGCTATGGCAGAGCTGGATGTGCTGATCGGCCTGGATATGGTGAAAAAAGATGTGGACAGCCTGGTAAACCTGGTAAAGGTCCGCAGAATGCGGCAGGAGCGGGGGATGAAAACCCCGGAAATGAGCTTCCACCTGGTGTTCTCCGGCAATCCCGGCACCGGAAAAACCACCGTGGCCCGCATCGTGGGTAAAGTCTACAGCGCCCTGGGCATCCTCTCCAAAGGCCATCTGGTGGAGGTGGACCGCTCGGGACTGGTGGCCGGGTACGTGGGGCAGACCGCCATCAAAACCAAGGAGGTTGTGGACAGGGCGTTGGGCGGCGTGCTGTTCATTGATGAAGCCTATACGCTCTCCCCGGAAAACTCTGACAAGGACTTCGGCCAGGAGGCCATTGACACCATCCTCAAGGCCATGGAGGACCACCGGGACGATTTCGTGGTCGTCGTGGCGGGCTACGCCACATTGATGCCCCGGTTCATCGACTCCAACCCGGGGCTGAAGTCCCGGTTCAACAAATACCTGTATTTCGAGGACTACAACGGGGAGCAGCTTTTTGAAATTTTCCAGGGCCGGGTGGAGCGCAACGACTACACCCTGGACGAGGCCGCCGGGGCGGCGGTGAAGGACCACCTCCAGGAGCTCTACGAGGACCGGGACGGCAACTTCGGCAACGCCAGAGACGTGCGCAACCTCTTCGAGAAAATCGTGGCCGCCCAGGCCGACCGGGTGGCGGGGCTGGAAACCCCAACGGACGAGGATATCCGCGCCATTACCGTGGAGGATCTGAAAGATCTGATGGACGTACCGCTCCGGCCCCGGGAGCCGGAAGCGAAGGAGGAGACGGATGGAGTTTCGGAGGATCAGGGACCTGCGGGAGGACAATGACAAGACCCAGCAGGAGATTGCGGACCTGCTGACCATGCGGCCCGGGGTCTATCAGCGCTATGAGAGCGGCGAGCGGGAAATTCCCGTCTGGGCGCTGATTAAGCTGGCACAATATTACCACACCAGCACCGATTATATTTTGGGTTTGACGAACCGGTGCGCACCCTACTTGTAAAGGCCCGTGTTCAAAATCCGAATCGGGGCGTATGGTCGGATATCACCCTCGGAAATGCTACCAAATGGTAGTATTTTCAGGGGTGATTTTATTGGTTTTTCATCGAATCCGAGATTTGAGAGAGGACAACGATAAAACTCAGCGGCAAATAGCGGATTATCTCGTCATGAACCTGGACGTTTACCGCCGGTATGAAAACGGTCAAAGGGAAATCCCTGTCTGGGCCGTCATCAGACTTGCCGATTACTACCACACCAGCACCGACTATATCCTCGGCCGCACAGACCGGAGGGAACCGGTCTGATGAGAAAGCTGATGTGGTTCGCCCTGCCCTTCGGGGCGGGGTGCGGGCTGTGCCAGTACCTGCTGCCCGGGTTCTGGCGGCTGTGGGCGGCTCTGGGTGTGCTGGCTCTGGGATTGGCCTGCTTTCTCCTGAAGGGAAAGAAGGGGAGAGCGGCGCGGATCGCCGCTGCGGGCTGCGCTCTGGGAATCGTGTGGTTTTCCGGCTGCGAGGCGGCGTGTCTGACCCCGGCGGAGGCGCTGGCAGGGAGCAGCCGGGTGTTTGAGATGGAGCTGACCGACTATCCCCAGGAGACCGCCGCCGGCGGGCGGTGCCAGGTCCGGATTGCCGGGCTTCGGGGCAGGGCGGTCTACTACGGGGACCGGTCGCTGCTGGAGCTGGAGCCCGGAAACCGGATCACGGCCCAGACCGCCTGCTACAGCGCCTCTGCCCTGGCCGGAGAGGAGAGCGGGTATTACGTTTCCAGGGGCGTTTTTCTCCGGTTGTACGGCGGTGAGCTGCTGGCGGTGAGCACCGGAAACGCCGGAGGGCTAAGATACCTCCCGGCGCGCCTGTCCCGCTGGGTGGGAGAGAGCGCCCGGGCCCTTTACACAAGAGAAACCGCGGGCCTGATCACCGCTCTGCTCACCGGCGAGCGGGACGGTCTGGAGCCCCAGGGCTACACGGATCTGAGTGAAGCGGGGCTGATGCACGTCACCGCCGTTTCCGGACTTCACTGCGGATTTCTCATCGCGCTGCTGCGCCTGCTGGTGTTCCGGCGGCAGAGGCTGACGGCCCTTCTGGGCTACCCGGCGCTGCTGTTCTATATGGTCATGGTTGGGTGCACGCCGTCGGTGGTGCGCTCCTGCGTGATGGTGGGATTTGTCCTGCTGGCCCCGCTGGCGGGGCGGGAGGGCGATACGCCTACGGCCCTGTCGGGGGCGCTGCTGGTAATTCTGCTGCTCAATCCCTTCGCTGTAGCGTCGGTGAGCTTGCAGCTGTCCTTTGCCGCCGTGGCGGGTCTGCTGCTGGCCACGCCGCGGCTGTACGGCGCCCTGGTTCGCCTCCGGCCGGGGAAAGCCGGGAAGCTCTGGCGCTTCCTTTCCGCCTCCGTTTCCGCCAGCCTGGGGGTTATGGTCACGACCGCGCCCCTCTGCGCCGCCTGCTTTGGGACGCTGTCCCTGGCAGCGCCGCTGGCGAATCTGATGGTGCTGTGGATGGCCCCGGCGCTGTTCGCCTCCGCCCTGGCGGCGACGGTGCTGGGCGGAGCTTTTCCCCCGCTGGCGGGACTGGCCGTCCTCCCGGAGCTGCTGGCCCGGTATCTGCTGTGGGCGGCGGGGCTGCTGGCGGACATCCCGGGACACAGCGTTTATTTCATCCGCCCGGCGGCGGCCTTCTGGCTGGCAGGGACCTACGTTTTGCTGGTGCTCTGTCTGTTTCTCAGAGGGCGGCAGTGGAAATGGGGCGTGGCCGCGGCGGTGTCGGTTCTCTGCCTGCTGCTGGTGAAGGCGGGCCCCCGGGCCCAGGTGGCGTCCGACCGGCTGACCGCAGTGGCGGTAGACGTGGGCCAGGGAGCGGCCATGCTGTTCCACTCCGGAAATATGACCGCCCTGGTAGACTGCGGCAGTCTCAGCAGCGCCCGCTCCGCAGGACAGGCCACGGCGGCCGCCATGGACCAGTATGGCTGGACGCGGCTGGACCGTGTCATTCTGACACACTACCACGACGATCACGCCGGAGGCCTGCCCTGGCTCCTGGCCAGAGTGGAGGTGGGAGAGCTGCTTCTGCCTCAGCTGCTGGGCAGCGAACAGGAGGACTTGCAGCGGGAGGTTCTGTCGCTGGCGGCGCAGTACGGTACTGCGGTGCGGTACATAGAATCCCCGTGGGCCTCGGCGCTGGGGGAGGCGGTACTGACGGTGTATCCGCCGGTGGCGGAGGGCGGCGTCAATGAGATGGGACTGACCGTCCTCTGCTCTGCCGGAGCCTGGGACTTCCTGATCACCGGGGATATGAACGCCGCCACAGAAAAGAAACTGATTGCCCAGTACCAGCTGCCGGATGTGGAGGTCCTTGCGGCGGGCCATCACGGAAGCCGGTACTCCACCTCCCGGGAGCTGCTGGAGGCAGTGACGCCGGAAGTGGGGATCATCAGCGTGGGCCAGAACCGCTTCGGCCACCCCACCCAGGAGGCTATAGACCGGATGACGGATGCGGGTATGGAGATCCGCCGTACAGATGAGGAGGGAAGCATCCTAATCCAGGTGGGCTATGAATAAAAGCGCGGGGAAGTCTGGTTTTCAGGCTTCCCCCCGTTTTTCCGGCCCTTCCGGCGAAAAGCGCGGCATCTCCGCTGCTGCGGCGGCGTATGTACGTGGGGCAGCAGCCCCATGGAACGGCCTGGACACTCCATCTCTTTCCGGCTTTTTTCAGGAAAAAGAAGGGCATGTTTTCGCCCCCTGTCCGCTATATATAGAAGGACAAGAAAAAGGAGGCGGATACGATGGCGATGGCCTGGATCTGGACAGGAATGATAGCGGCTTCGGTGGTCTGCGGGCTGTGCAGCGGCACCATCGGCGCAGTGAGCAACGCGGCTATGGAAGGCGCGGCGGCGGCGGTAGACCTGTGTCTGAGTATGGCGGGCGTCATGTGCCTGTGGAGCGGAGTGATGTCCATTATGAAGGCCAGCGGACTGATGGACAGCCTCAGCCGCCTGTTCCGGCCTTTGCTCAGCCGCCTGCTGCCCCGGGCCTGTCAGGACCCGGAGACCCTGGCGGCGCTGTCGGGAAATGTGTCGGCCAACCTGCTGGGTCTGGGCAACGCGGCCACCCCCCTGGGCATCCGGGCGGCCCGGCGGATGGCCGGCGGCTGCGGCGGCAGGGCCAGCGGCGAGCTGTGCACCCTGGTGGTGCTGAACACCGCCTCTATTCAGCTGCTGCCTACCACGGTGGCAGGAGTCCGGGCGGCGCTGGGCGCGGAGAACGCCTTCGACATTCTCCCCGCTGTGTGGCTGGCGTCGGTGCTCTCGGTGACGGCGGGACTGCTGGCGGCCAAAATATTTGGCCGGATCTGGAAACGGTGAGGGGGAGGACAGATGGACTATTCCGCGTATCTGGTGCCGCTGCTGCTGGCTTTCACCGCCGTCTTCGGCCTGTGGAAACGGGTGAACGTCTACGATGCGCTGTCCCTGGGCGCCAAGGAGGGGCTGGACGTCCTGCTGGGCATCCTGCCCAATCTGGTGGGGCTGATGACGGCGGTATATATGCTGCGGGCTTCGGGGCTCACGGATCTGCTGGGAGGACTGCTGGCCCCAGTGCTGGCGGGACTGGGCATCCCACCGGAGACGGCGGCGCTGCTGCTCATCCGGCCCGTCAGCGGCAGCGGAGCCTTGGCCATCGGCAGCGAGCTCATGGCCGCCCATGGGCCGGATTCCTATGTAGGCCGGGTGGTCGCGGTGATGCTGGGCAGTACGGAAACCACTTTTTACACCATCGCCGTTTACTTTGGCTCCGCCGGCATTCGCAGAACCCGTTACGCCATTCCCGCCGCTCTGATTGCTGACCTGGCGGGTTTCATGGCCGCTGCCTTTGCGGTGAGAGTTCTTTTTTGAGAGGGCGATGCGGCGCTGCGAGACGCTTGCGCGTGTGTTCCACCGAAAGGTGCCGATTTCAGCCGCCTGCTTTTTTCTTCACCCCTTGTCTGATATCCATTGTACTCCTGCAAATCTTTAAAGAGAACTTTTAAAATTTCCTCTTGACAAATCTGGAGAAATGTGTATAATAGAATTGTTCGTTATAAATGTAGCGGGATTGTGTAAAGGTAGCACAGCGGACTCTGACTCCGTATGTGAGGGTTCGAATCCTTCTCCCGCTGCCATGGAAAAAGCCTTGTGCCCAGTTGGTACAAGGCTTTTTTGCTTATTCTGTCCAGTTATGATCATATCCGCGCTTAAAATACCCAATAAATTCTCGGAGTGTAACACATTCTCCAAATCCGCTGCGGCATAAGCAATATCCTGTCTTGAGAAAGAACGCTAGTAGACGGCGGCAGACACTTCCGTCCTCTTTCTTTGTTCCGAGACAGGATAATTCGCCCAATCTCCCGGCCCAGCAACTTCCTTGTCCAGTTTATTTGTTGATAATAGAGATACCCATTCCATTTTGACTTCGCGCCTTTTCTAAATCAGCTTTAATTTGTTAAAGTTTAGCAAAGCAATTATGGCATATTATAGAGAACCACCGGCATAAATAGACGGTTCTCAACAACGTCCTGTGTTGATAAAAAAGATGCAGCCACCTCAGAAGCACCAGCCATCAGGACTGTACTCAAAACCAACTCGAAGCCCAGCGCAGCGGGTTCGAGTTGGAAAGGAGGAGCAAAGGAGCGGAACGCAGTTTTAAGGCGGCCCCAAAAGGGACCGCCTTGAAACGGAGTGGAGCGGATTTCGCTCCGACGTGGTGCCGGTGACCGGACTCGAACCGGTACGCTGTCGCCAGCGGTGGATTTTGAGTCCACTACGTCTACCAATTCCATCACACCGGCAAAAGTCTGGTCCAGTATAACATACTATTTTACCGAATGCAATAGGCAAACAAGAGAAAACCACGGTAATTGAATGCGGAGACCAACTATAAGCAGCAGGCGGGCATTGCACGATGGGGATGCCTGTGATAAAATCAGTATGGAAGCGCTTTGATTTAGGGGAGGACAAAACATGTCGGATCTGAGGTCTATGCCCAATATTGGGAAGGAAATGGCCCAAAAGCTCTCGTCTGTTGGGATTGATTCCGCTGAAAAGCTTACCGCAGCGGGCGCCAAGCAGGCATTTTCCAAATTGAAGGCGGAATATCCGGGGATCTGTCTGGTGCATCTGTACGCATTGGAGGGGGCGATTGAAAACGTCATGTTCAACTGCCTTACGGAGGAAACCAAGCGGGAGCTGAAGGAATTCAGCGATTTTTGGAAAAACTGAAGAGGAAATCTGAAAAAACACTTGACTTTCCACCAGGTGGAAGGGATATGATCCCATTAGAAAGCAGGCCGGAAAACGGCCGGAATGGGAGGACGGCAATATGTCAATCGGAACAATCGGGGCGATGGTATTTGTTGGCATTGCGACCGTTGCGCTGCCGCTGGGGATCATGGCTTTTCTGCGGAGGAGAGGTGGATCGTGGAGGGCCTTCCTGGCAGGCGCGGGGACCTTTGTACTCTTCGCGCTGGTTCTGGAACCGGTGCTGCACAGCCTGATTCTGCGCTCCGAAACCGGAGCGGTGATTCAGGGAAATATCCTGCTCTACGGCCTGTACGGCGGTCTGATGGCGGGCTTGTTTGAGGAAACAGGCCGTTTTCTGGCGTTTCGGTTTATGCTGCGGAAGCAGAAGGCTGGGATTACGGCTCTCAGCTATGGCATGGGCCACGGCGGTGTGGAAGCGTTTTTGCTGGTGGGATTGACCATGATGTCAAATCTGGCGCTGGGGCTGGCCTATACGGGGGGAGACGCACTGTCCCCGGAAATGGCCGCGGCAGCGGAAGCCCTGGTTTCCACCCCGGCAGGAATGTTTCTTTGGGCCGGATTTGAACGCGTTTCTGCCATAATGCTGCACATGGCAAACTCTGTTCTGGTCTTTGCCGCCGTCACTACCAGCCGGCGCTGGCTGTTTCCCGCGGCAATTCTGACCCATACGGCAGTCAATTTCGCTGCGGTGGTATCCGCCGCATTTCTGCCGGTGGCGGCAACGGAGGGAATCGTATTTCTGATTTCGGCGGCTGCGGCGGCCTGGGCGGCAGGAATTTATAAGACCCTGTCTGTTGCGGAAGCATGACTGCCTCTGCTTTGGCAGAAAACAGCTTGAAAGATGTACGCTGTCGTGCCACCGTGAGCGCCAGTCAAAATCTTAAATTACATCCAAGGATACAAAATTTCTTGACCTTTCCCCAGGTGGAAGGTATATAATAACCTGGAAAAGAGGGAAAATCAATGAAGATCAACGAGGTGGAGGCCCTGGTGGGCATTACAAAAAAGAATATTCGCTTTTATGAAGAGAAGGGGCTTCTCTCCCCCAGCCGCAACAGCGAAAACGGCTATCGGGATTATGGCGAGCCGGAAGTGGCCGTGTTGCGGCGGATCAAGCTGATGCGGAAATTGGGAGTTCCCATTGAGGAAATCCGCCGGATGCAGGCAGGAGCCCAGACGGTAGGAGACGGCATGCGGAGACATCTGATCACCTTGGAGCGGGAACGGCAAAATCTGGAGGAATCGGTCCGGCTATGTGAACTGCTCAAGGAGCGTCCGGAGCCGCTGGGGGAGCTGGACGCGGAAAGCGTACTGGCGGAGATGGAAAAGCTGGAGCAGTCCGGCACTACTTTTCAGAACAAGCAGCGCCAGGATATACGCATCCGATATGTGGCGCCCATTGTAATTTCAACCGTATTGGTGGCGGTATTGGCGGTGACGATGGGACTGATGATCTGGGGATACGCCCAAAACCCCGTCAATGCGCCGCCTTTGGCGGTAATCCTGATCGTGGCGGCCATGCCGGGACTGATGATCTGTGGAATTCTGTTCGCCCTGTTCCAGAGGATTGCGGAAATCGGGAAAGGAGAAATTGACGATGCAAAAAAATACTAAGAAGAAAATTGCGCCTGTTGTGATAGCGGTGCTGGTGGTAATTTATGTGGGACCGCTGGTGGCAATGGTGGCCTATGCCGCCGGATTGCTGGGAGCACAGGGAGGATGGGGCGTACTGCCTTTCCTGCTGCTGTACGCCGGCGCGGGCGGCGCGATCATCGCGGGCGTGCTCTATGCCACGGCCCAGCGGCTCAGGGAGATCGACGGAGGGGAAGAGGATGAAGCCAGCCAGTATTGACAGTCGGGCCCGGCGGCGGAAAAACGCCATTCTGGGGGCGCTGTCCGCCACGCTGCTGCGGCTGACGTCGGTGGTAATCCTGCTATGGCTGCGAAGCAGCTGGGAGCCGAAGGCGTTTATGGCTAAGCTGCTGCTGGTTTTAGCGGTGTTGGGTATAGGGAGCATTCCCTTTATCTGGATAAGCTTAAAAACAAGATTAAAAGAGATTCAAGGAGGAGAAGAAGATGCTGCTGCTCAATATTGACCATGTGCCCGGAAGGGAAATCGAGGCACTGAGCATTGTGAAAGGCACCGTTGTACAGTCAAAAAACTTTGGCAAGGATTTCATGGCGGGGATGAAGACGCTGGTAGGCGGAGAGATTACCGGCTACACGGAAATGCTTATTGAGGCCCGCCAGATTGCCACCAAGCGTATGGTGGACGAAGCTACGGCCTTGGGCGCCGACGCCATCGTGAACGTTCGCTACGGCTCGTCCTCCGTAATGCAGGGAGCCGCTGAGGTGATTGCCTACGGTACGGCGGTGAAGCTGCGGTAAGAATTGGGAAAACATAGGGAGAGGGCGCGGCCGTATGCCGCG
>OFFE01001375.1_pt1 | contig 17664 bp, 14 predicted proteins | sample 1521371 | NCBI WGS metagenome assembly OFFE01 (sample SAMEA3504131, study PRJEB24116) | mouse gut metagenome | biome: mouse gut; feature: mouse-associated habitat; material: faeces | place: Denmark | collected 2011 | reverse complement strand
TCTCTCCGGGGGCCTTATGCCGGGGCGAGGGGTATGGAAGCCATAACGGATTGTTTCCGGTATACCACACCGTCTCACCGCATGCAAGAGGAAATTTCTTTCCCCATCCGGAGTTTATTGACTATTCAGCAAAGGGATCCCCAGTTCCACACACTTCTTCAGGGCCAACTCATGGCCCTGAAGGGCCGCCTGCCGGTACCAATGCCGCGCCTTTTCCAGATCCGCCGGAACGGCCAACCCCTCTTCATAAAACCAACCCAGATTGAACTGTCCATCCCAGTCGCCGTGGATTGCCGCACGCTCCGTCCAATAGAACGATTTATCCAGATCCTTCTCTACGCCCTGGCCCTCCAGATAGAAATATCCTATCTGACATTCTGCCAAGGGATAGCCCTGCTCCGCAAGAGGGAGATAGCCGGAGAAACACTTTTCGTACTGCCCCGTTTTCCAGTACTTCTCAATGAGTTCGTTGCAGAGGTCCAGCTCCGGACACGGCTTGTAATATACGCTCGCCATGGCTCAGAAATCCGCCGAGCCCACTGTACGGGGGTGGGGCAGCACGTCCCGGATGTTGCTGATGCCCGTAAGGTACATGACCATCCGCTCGAAGCCCAGGCCGAAGCCCGCATGGCGGCAGGAACCGTAGCGCCGCAGGTCGCAGTACCACCAGTAGTCCTCCGGCTTCATGCCCAGCTCCCTGATCCGGGCTTCCAGCACGCCGATGCGCTCCTCGCGCTGGCTGCCGCCGATGATCTCTCCAATGCCGGGCACCAGGCAGTCCGCAGCCGCCACGGTCTTCCCGTCGTCGTTGAGGCGCATGTAAAACGCCTTGATCTCCTTGGGATAGTCGGTGACAAATACGGGGCGCTTGAATACCTGCTCGGTGAGATACCGCTCGTGCTCGGTCTGGAGGTCGCAGCCCCAGTCCACCTTGTAGTCAAACTTGTCGTTGTTCTTCTTGAGAATCTCCACCGCCTCGGTGTAGCTCACCCGGCCGAAATCGGAGGAGGCCACGTGCTCCAGCCGCTCGATAAGCCCCTTGTCTACGAAGCTGTTGAAGAAGGCCATTTCCTGAGGACACTTCTCCATCACCGTGCGGATGATATACTTGATCATGGCCTCCGCCACGTCCATGTCCCCCTGGAGGTCGCAGAAGGCCATTTCCGGCTCGATCATCCAGAACTCGGCGGCGTGGCGCTGGGTGTTGGAGTTCTCCGCCCGGAAGGTGGGACCGAAGGTGTAGATGTCACCGAAGGCCATGGCGAAGTTCTCGCCGTTGAGCTGGCCGGACACCGTCAGGTTGGCCCGCTTGCCGAAGAAGTCCTGACTGTAGTCGATCTCCCCGCCGGGAGTCCTGGGCGGGTTGGCCATATCCAGGGTGGTCACCTGGAACATCTCCCCCGCGCCTTCGCAGTCGCTGGCGGTGATGATGGGGGTGTGGACGTAGACGAAGCCCTGGTCCTGGAAGAAGCAGTGAATGGCGTGGGCCGCCACGCTCCGCACCCGGAAGGCGGCGGAAAACAGGTTGGTCCTGGGCCGCAGATGGGCGATGGTCCGCAGATATTCCACGGTGTGCCGCTTCTTCTGAAGGGGATAGTCGGGGGAGGAAACGCCCTCCACCTCGATTTTCTCCGCCTTCACCTCCAGGGGCTGCTTGGCCTCGGGCGTGAGGACCAGCGTTCCGGTGACGATCAGCGCCGCGCCCACATTCTGGGAAACTGCTTCCTTATAGTTATCCAGCGCGCCCGCATCCAGAACCACCTGAAGGTTGCGGAAGCAGGAGCCGTCGTTGAGCTCAATAAAGCCAAAGGTCTTCATATCCCGGATGGTGCGGGCCCAGCCGCAGACGGTGACGGTCTGTCCGTCCAGCTGCGTCCCGTCGGCGTATACCGCCGCGATCTTCATTCTTTCCATATGTGTTCACCTGCGTTTCATAAAATTGGTGCAAAAATCCAGATTGGATGTATTATACCGCTTCAGCACCTTTTTTACAAGGGTTTTCCGCGGGATTTGCTCCAACTTTCCCGGTCATTTTTCCCAAAAAATTCAAAAAATTCATGGCGGCTCCCGGCAAACCGCCCGGCAGGCCGCCGTTTGGAAAAATTTATGTATACTTTTGAAAAAAGTTGTGGTATACTATATCAAACTGGGCGTATGACGCGGTGTTTCCGCGTCCGCTGTTTTGTGTTTTTCCCAGGCCGCCGCAGGCAGGCCTGTGATAAAAATATTTATGCTGTGCGCCGTGTGCGGCACAGCATGTGAAAAGACAACCATACATAACGGGCGGCGGCTCCCTGTGGACCCACGATGCGAGGTGAGAAAAACGAGGGAACCCTTCCCGTCTGTTTCTGTTGCACTTTTCAACCTGTAATTTGACTGAAATAGCGAAAAGGAGAAGAAAATTTTGGCAGAGAAAATGAAAATCATTCCTCTTGGCGGCCTTAACGAGGTCGGCAAGAATATGACGGTTTATGAACACGGCGGCGAGATCATTGTGGTGGACTGCGGTATGGGATTCCCCGATGGGGACATGTACGGCATTGATCTGGTGATCCCCGACGTGACCTATCTGGTAAAGAACCGGGCGCGAATCCGGGGGCTTTTCATCACCCATGGTCACGAGGACCATATCGGGGCCATCCCCTATATTCTCAAGCAGGTGAATATGCCGGTGTACTGCACCCGCCTGACGGCGGGGCTCATCAAGCTGAAGCTGGAGGAACACGGCCTGCTCAAGCAGACCAAGCTCATCACCGTAGAGGCTGGCGAGATGATCAAGGTGGGCAAATTTTATGTGGAATTCATCCACGTCAACCACTCCATCGCCGACTCGGTGGCCTTTGCCATTCACACCAGCATGGGCGTCATCGTTCACACCGGCGATTTCAAGATCGACTCCACCCCCATCGACGGGGACGTCATCGACCTGGGGCGCTTTGGCGAGCTAGGCAAGGAAGGGGTGCTGGCCCTGCTGGCGGACTCCACCAATGTGGAGCGCCCGGGGTACACCATGAGCGAGTCCATTGTGGGCAAGACCTTTGACCGGCTTTTCACCGGCTGCAAGCAGCGGATCATCGTCACCACCTTCGCCTCCAACGTCCACCGCATCCAGCAGGTCATTGACGCCGCCGCCGCCTGCGGCCGCAAGGTGGCAGTCTCCGGCCGGAGCATGGAGAACATCATGAAGGTGGCCACGGAGCTGGGCTATATGAAGCTGCCCAAAAATACGGTGGTGGACCTCAACAAGATCAAGTCCATGCCCCTGGAGCAGCAGGTCCTGGTGACTACCGGCAGCCAGGGGGAGGAGATGAGCGCCCTGTACCGCATGGCCTTCTCCCAGCACCGGCAGATCGACGTGGGCCCCGGAGACCGGGTGATTATTTCCGCCAGCGCCATCCCAGGAAACGAGAAGACCATCGGCCGGGTCATCAACGAGCTGTTCCGGAAGGGTGTGGACGTCATCTATGACCGCTCCGACCCGCTCCATGTCTCCGGACATGCCTGTCAGGAGGAGCTGAAGATCCTTCACGCCCTGGTGCGGCCCAAGTTCTTCATTCCCCTCCACGGCGAACAGAAGATGCTCCGCCGCCATATGAATCTGGCCATGGAAATGGGCATGAACCGGAAGAACATTATTCTGGCGGATATCGGCAGCGTCATTGAGCTGACGACCAAGACCATCAAGCTGGCGGAAACGCCGGCTCCCTCCGGCTCGGTGCTGGTGGACGGCAGCGGCGTGGGCGATGTGGGCGCAGTCGTTCTACGGGACCGGAAAATTCTGGCGGAGGACGGCATGGTGGTCGTGATTCTGAATCTGCAACACGGCCAGCTTCTGAGCGAGCCGGAAATCATCACCAGGGGGTTCATTTATGTGAAGGAGTCCGAGGAGCTGATGCGGGAGCTGACGGAGGTGGCGTCTTCCGCCGCTTTTGCCGCTCTCGGCAAGGGCGGCCGGGACGCTGCGGAGCTGAAGGGGGCGGTGAAGTCTGCTGTCAGCGGGTATCTGTTCAAACACACGAAAAGGAGTCCCATGGTAATTCCGGTGGTCAACCGGATATAAACGCCGCGCCGCATACAGAAAGGAGGAGCAGCCATGCTGGATCTGGAAAACAGCCGGATCATGGAAGAAATAGAGGATTTATCTTCTCGAAAGCGATGGCAGGAAATCCGGGAGATGCTTCTCCTTTTTGAACCTGCGGACATCGCCGCCATTCTGGCGGAGCTGCCCGAGGACCGGCTCCCTCTGATCTACCGCCTCTTGCCCAAGGAACTGGCGGCGGAGGTCTTCGTGGAAATGGAGCCGGAGGAGCAGGAGCTGCTCATCCAGACCTTTTCCGACGCAGAGCTGAAGGAAGTGCTGGACGAGCTGTACGTGGATGATACGGTGGATCTGATCGAGGAAATGCCTGCCAGCGTGGTCAAACGCATCCTCCGTCATGCCGACCCGGAGACCCGCCGCAGCGTCAACGAGATTCTCAAGTACCCTGAGGACTCCGCCGGGTCTATCATGACCACCGAGTTTGTGGACCTGAAGCGGGACATGACCGTGGCCGACGCGCTCAAGCGTATCCGGCGCACCGGCATTGACAAGGAAACCATCAATATCTGCTATGTCACCGATCCCAGCCGCCACCTGCTGGGACTGGTCTCTATCCGCACGCTGCTGCTGGCGGATCAGGAGGACGCCATCGAGGAGATCATGGAAACCAACGTGGTTTCCGTTGCCACTATGGACGACAAGGAGGACGTGGCCCAGAGTCTGAGCAAATACGACTTTCTGGCCATGCCCGTGGTGGACAAGGAGCACCGCCTGGTGGGCATCGTGACCATCGACGACGCCATTGACGTCATGGAGGAGGAGGCCACTGAGGACTTCGAGCTGATGGCCGCCATTACGCCTACGGACAAGCCCTATCTCCGGGCCGGCGTATGGGAAACGGTGAAAAGCCGGCTGCCCTGGCTGATGCTGCTGATGCTGTCGGCAACCTTTACGGGAGTCGTCATCTCCAGCTTTGAGGACTCTCTGGCGGCCTGCTCGGTGCTGATCGGATTCATTCCCATGCTCATGGGCACCGGAGGCAACTGCGGCAATCAGTCCAGCGTGGCTGTGATCCGCGGGCTGAGCCTGAATGAGATCGGCTTCGGTGATCTGGCCAGCGTGGTGTGGAAGGAGAGCCGGGTGGCTCTGCTGTGCGGAGTGCTGCTGGCGGCGGGAAACTTCGCCAAGCTGCTGCTGGTGGACCGGCTGCTGCTGCAGAACAGCGAGGTGACGGCGCTGGTCGCACTTGTGATCTGCCTGACGCTGGTGTGTACGGTGTTCTGCGCCAAGGTGGTGGGGTGCTTGCTGCCGCTGCTGGCGGAGAAAATCGGGCTGGACCCGGCGGTGATGGCCGCGCCTTTTATCAGCACCATTGTGGATGTGCTGAGTCTGCTGATCTATTTTCAGTTTGCAACCCGTCTGCTGGGGTTGTAGCGTACATTCTCCGGGACCTTTCTTCAAATGGAAAGTATGCGTAAGGGGATATTTTAACGAATGGTTTGACGGAGCCGCTTTCAGCAACACCAATCTGAAAAGGGACTTTTAAAGATCCCTCTTGACAAGGGGTGCGGATCGTGGTATTTTATACAAAACCGTTGAGGAAGTGTAAGTACTTCCGGCATGTACTCTTCAGAGAGCTCCGGAGCGGTGGGACCGGAGCGGGGATGGCCGGTGGGAATGGGCTTTCGAGGGCAAACCGAAAGAGTTTCGAGTAGGTGCGCCGGAGGGGATCTCCGTTAAAAAAGCCGGCGCGTGTTGGCGCGCATGAGTGGGCGCGGTTTATGCGCCAAGCCGGGTGGCACCGCAGAAGTTATGTATCGCTTCTGTCCCAGCAGAGCAAGCTAGGGACAGAGGCGTTTTTCTTTTGTCCCGCGTCATTTGAAAGGAGAAAAGAATCATGAGTGAGAACAAAATTCCGTACAAAATTTATCTGTCCGAGGAAGAAATGCCCAGAACCTGGTACAATCTCCGGGCGGATATGAAGAACAAGCCCGCCCCGCTGCTGAATCCCGGTACGGGCCGTCCGATGACGGCGGAGGAGCTGGAGGGCGTGTTCTGCAAGGAGCTGGTCGCGCAGGAGCTGGACAACGACACCCCCTATTTTGAGATTCCCGGGGAAATCAGGGACTTCTACAAGATGTACCGTCCCTCCCCCCTGGTCCGGGCCTACTGCCTGGAGGAAAAGCTGCAAACTCCGGCTAAAATCTATTACAAATTTGAGGGCAACAACACCTCCGGTTCCCACAAGCTCAACTCTGCCATCGCGCAGGCTTACTACGCCAAGCAGCAGGGGCTGAAGGGTGTGACGACCGAAACCGGCGCCGGACAGTGGGGCACCGCCCTGTCCATGGCCTGCGGTTATCTGGGCCTGGACTGCAAGGTGTTCATGGTGAAATGCTCCTATGAGCAAAAGCCCTTCCGCCGGGAGGTCATGAAGGTCTACGGTTCTTCCGTCACCCCCTCGCCCTCCGATACCACCAACGTGGGCCGGAAGATCCTCGCTGAGTTCCCGGGCACCGGCGGTTCGCTGGGCTGCGCCATCAGCGAGGCGGTGGAAACCGCGGTTTCCACTCCCGGCTACCGCTATGTGCTGGGCAGCGTACTCAATCAGGTGCTGCTCCACCAGTCGGTCATCGGTCTGGAGAGCAAGATCGCTCTGGACAAGTACGGTGTGAAGCCTGACATTGTCATCGGCTGCGCCGGCGGCGGCAGCAACCTGGGCGGACTGATCGCGCCCTTCATGGGCGAGAAGCTGAGGGGAGAGGCGGATTACCGCTTCATCGCCGTGGAGCCCGCCTCCTGTCCCAGCTTTACCAGAGGCCGGTACGCCTATGACTTCTGCGACACCGGCATGGTATGCCCTCTGGCAAAAATGTACACCCTGGGCAGCAGCTTCATGCCCTCTGCGGACCACGCCGGCGGCCTGCGGTTTCACGGCATGAGCAGTGTTCTCAGCCAACTGTATGCCGACGGCTATATGGAGGCTGTGTCCGTGAAGCAGACCGACGTGTTCCGGGCCGCCGAGGAGTTCGCAAGGGTGGAGGGCATCCTCCCCGCGCCGGAGAGCAGCCATGCCATTCTGGCCGCTGTGAACGAAGCCAAGCGGTGCAGGGAAACCGGAGAGGAAAAGACCATTCTATTCGGGCTCACAGGCACCGGGTACTTTGATCTGGTGGCTTATGAGAAGTTCCACAGCGGGGAGATGCATGACTTCGTTCCCACCGAGGAGGACATTGCCAGAAGTCTGGCGCAGCTGCCCGAGGTAAACTGACAGGGAGCGGCGGCAGCGGCGGACTTGCCGCGGGATATGACGTTGATACCGCAGTGATAGCTTGCCGCGCGCCGCGTTCCTTTCTGTTTTGCTTGGACAAGCAATGGTGAAGTGATATAATTCTTTCTAAGAAATGAAAATAAGGGGGAACGCTGATTATGTATGAATATAAAAAAGTGACTTTTAACCTTACACCTTCCAATCTGCGTACACGCAAGATAGAGGAAAGTCTTGATGAGATGTTTTCGATCATAGAGCAGTACGCAGAGGAAGGATGGCGGTTTGTTCAGATGATACACCCATACACAGTAAACACTTTAACACTGCTTATTTTTGAACGGGAAAAACAATAGCAGATTTGTGCCGGCAGGCACAAATCGCCGTCTGCAAGACCGCATATACCACATTCCGGTATATCAGTGCACCCTGATATGATTCGGGAAGGAGAAGCCAGGGGTGATTCCGGCATCTCTGTGTAAGCCAGCAGGCACCCATGGACAACCATATTTCTCTGGAGTATACGTGTTGACACGAATAGGAGGATGAATAGGTGCGCCTGGACTGAAAAGAACGTTTCCCGGCTTCCTGAATTTTTCAGGGAAAAAGGGATGACAAGGAGGGCGTTCTATGGTATGATGCAGAAAAAGAGACGGAAAGGAGCGCCGCTATGGAGGAACGGGAGCATCCTGTCATTGAGCGCATTCTCGCGCTGTCCCAGCAGCCGGAGGACAGCGGCCGGGAGATCCGGATGGACCCCCGAGAGCTCCGGTCTGCCCGGGATATTGTGGACTTCATGGGAGAGATGCCCGGAGGATTTCTGATCTACCGGGCGGACGGCGGAGAGGAGATCATCTATGCCAATCAGGGGCTGCTGAGGATTTTCCAATGTGAGAGCCTGGAGGAATTTCTCGCGATGACCGGAGGCTCCTTCCGCGGAATGGTGCATCCGGAGGACCTGGACGGCGTGGAGGCCAGCATCCGGCGGCAGATCAGGGAAAAGCAGCGGGACCTGGATTATGTGGAGTACCGCGTCATCCGAAGGGACGGCGTCGTGCGCTGGATTGAGGATTACGGTCATTTTGTCCACAGTCCGCTGGTAGGGGATATTTTTTACGTATTTCTGGCGGACGCTACCGAGAAAATGGAACGCCGCCGGTCTGAGAACGCCCGCCTGCTCCAGGAAAAGGAGCGGAGCGAACAGGAGCTGCTCCGCCGTACGGAGGAGTACGACCGGGAACGGGCCCAGATGCGGCAGGAACACCTGCGCCGTCTGGAGGTTATCGAGGGACTGGGCGTCAATTATGATTCCATTTTCTATGTGGACCTGGAAAATGGGAAAATTCTGCCTTACCGCCTCAGCCGCCGGGTGGAATCTGCTTTCAGCGAGCCCTGCCGCAGCCAGAATTATACCGAATACTTCCATAAATATATTCTGACCTGGGTGCATCCGGAGGATCAGGCGCGGGTGATCCGGGAAACCGACGCGGAACGCGTCCGGGAACAGCTGGCCGCGGGACCCACCTGCCGTCTGAATTACCGGGTGGTGGATCGGGGGGAGGTCCAGTATCTTCAGGTGCGGTTTGTTAACGTAAGCCAGAAGGAGCCGCCCTCTCAGATCGTCATGGGATGCCGCCGGATGGATGAAGAGCTCCGGCGGGAGATGGAACAGAAACAGCAGCTGGAGGAGGCGCTGCGCAACGCGGAGCTGTCCATCACGGCCAAAAACACCTTCCTCTCCAATATGTCCCACGACATGCGGACCCCCCTCAACGCCATCTTCGGCTATACCGCCCTGGCCCGGAACCGTCTGGACGACAGGGAGGCTGCCGCAGGCTACCTGGACCGGATTGAGTCCAGCAGCCGCCAGCTGCTGGATATGATCGACAAGGTTCTCAAGCTCTCCTGGACGGACTCCAACGAGGCGCGGGCGGAGGAGAGCCCCTGCTGCCTGGGGGATATTCTGAGAGAGGTCAGGGAGTTCCTGCTCCCGCAGGCGGAGGAGAAGCATCTTTCCTTTACGCTGGACTGCTCGGAAGTGCGCCACGACGCCATTTACGGCGACCGGGAGAAGCTGAGCCAGCTGGTGATGTATCTGGCCAACAACGCTGTGACCTATACGCCAGACGGCGGCAGCGTCTTCATCACCGCTGTGGAGGACGACGAGCTGCCCCACTCCTTTTCCGTCTACCGGATTATCGTGAGGGACACGGGCATCGGTATCGGGGAGGATTTCCTCCAGCAGATCTTTGAGCCCTTCACCCGGGAGCGGAACACAACCCTCAGCGGCGTGCATGGCGTGGGTCTGGGTCTGGCCATTGCCAAGAATCTGGCGGACCTGCTGGGGGGAGCCATCGAGGTGCACAGCGCGGTGGATCAGGGCAGCACCTTCACCGTTACCCTGCGGCTGCGGACACAGCCGCAGGCCGCCGGGAAAGAGACGCTGCCTGCGGCGCCATCCTGCCGCCGGATTCTGCTGGTGGAGGACAATGAGATCAATCTGGAAATTGAGACGGAGATTCTCGGCAGTCTGGGGTTTCATCTGGATACCGCCGCCGACGGCCGCGCCGCGCTGGAAAAGGTACGGGCCTCCGCACCGGGGGACTACGATCTGATTCTGATGGACATCCAGATGCCGGTGATGGACGGCTGGGAGGCTACCCGGGCCATCCGGGCGCTGGACAGCCCGGCCCTGGCAGGCATCCCGATTGTGGCTCTGTCGGCCAACGTGTTCGACAGCGACATCCAGAAGTCCCTGGACGCCGGTATGGACGCTCACCTGGGAAAGCCGGTCGACGTGCCGCTGCTGCTGCGGACCATCGAGGAGGCTGTAGGGCGGCGGAACGCCGGAAAAGAAGCCCCCGGCCGGACGGAGAGGTGAGAGAAAATGCCATTATACTGCGACAGCGAGCTTTACTCTGTCGTAAGAGAGGAGCACCTGATTCACAGCGACTTTTTTCTGCGGTATCTGGAATTTCGGGAGGAGGCGGAACCGTCGGCGCTGATTTTGACCTGTCTCTCCGGCGGGGAGGTCTGCCGGGAGGTGCGCTACAGCGCGTCCGAAATTGCCGCCCGGTTTGCCTACGGCCGGCAGGAGCTTCCCCGGTACCGGGACAGCAGCCTGGGGCGCATCCTGGGGCTGGCTTACCGTCCGGAGACGGCTTTTCTCCACGAGCATTTTGCCTTCTTTGCCTCCGCCCCGGTGGACGCGCTGCACATCAGCGCGGACTGCGGCGGGCGGAGACTGGAGAAAGACGTCCGGGTGATCCCCTATCAAAGCCCCAACCGCTACCGGTTTCCTCTGAGGGGTACGGTGCTGGTGACGGATACTTACCCCTCCGTGAATTCCCACCGCTGGTGCAGGAACAGCGAGTACGCATTCGACGCGGGACGCTTTGACGGAACGCTGCTGCACAGCCGGATTGCGGGCGCACCGGTATACGCCGCCTGCGGCGGAGTGGTGGAGGAAGCTTTTGACGGACTGGAGGATACGGATACCTGCCTGGAGCTGGTGGAGCAGCAGTATGGGGAAGGCGTCCGGATCGACGGCAACCACGTGCTGCTTCGCCACGAGGGGGATGAGCTGTCGCTGTACGCCCATCTGCAAAAGGGCAGCGTCGCCGTTCAGACAGGGCAGACCGTTCGGGCTGGCCAGCGGATCGGCCGGGTGGGCAGCAGCGGTTCCAGCTGGGTTCCCCATCTGCACTTCCATGTCATGCTCCGGGGAATTGAGGGACCCGGCGTTCCGGTTAAATTTGAAAATCTGCGGACCATCCTGGGTGAACCGTGTATGCTGGAAGATACGGTGAACCTGGTGAGGGCAGAGTGAAAACAGAGGAGAGCGCATGCGCTCTCCTCTGTTTTGCACCTCCCTTCGCTCCGCCGCATAGGATGGCAAAAACAGGAGGTACGCCTATGCCTATCCTATATTTGAGCCCAAGTACACAGGAAAACAACATGTACGTCACCGGTACCGGCAGCGAGGAATACTGGATGAACCGTCTGGCGGACGCCATGATCCCTTATCTCAACAGCTGCGGTATCCGCTACAAGCGCAACACTCCCGATATGACCGCCGGCAGTTCCATCCGTCAGGCCAACCAGGGCTGGTATGACTTCTATCTGGCGCTCCACTCCAATGCCGCCGGAGAAGGCAACTACGGCAACGTCCGGGGGATTATCGCCTTTTACTACCCCACCAGCACCCAGGGCCAGCGTGCAGCTCAGATTTTCGTCAATAATCTCCGGGAGATTTATCCCATTCCCAGCAAGGTGGTCACACGCTCCACCACCAGCCTGGGGGAGGTCCGGGATTCCAAGTTCCCGGCTGTGCTGCTGGAGATCGGGTACCACGACAACGTGGAGGACGCCCAGTGGATTGAGGGGAACATCAACGAAATCGCCCGGAATCTGGTCCTGAGCCTGACAGACTATTTCGGCATCCCCTTTATCTGGCCCACGGACCCCTGGGAAGGAACGGTCCACGCCGGAGGAGGCACGCTGAATCTCCGCAGCCGCCCCAGCACCAGCTCCTCTGTGATCGCCAGTATCCCCGACGGCGCGACGGTGCGGGTCTACGGACAGTATGAGGACTGGTACGTGGTCCGCTATGGGGATTACGTGGGATACGCCTCGGCTCAGTTCATCAGCTGACTTTGGCGGCCGGGGCATCCCGGCGGGGTCCCGGCTCCGCAGAAAACCGCCCGCGGGCAGAGAGCCCGCGAGCGGTTTTTCCGGAAACCGGCTTTTGCCTGCTGCGCGCCGGGCCCCGTCAGGCGACCTGCCCGCCGGCGTCCAGCAGATCGAAGCAGAGCGCAAAGCAGTCCTCCTTTATGCGGAACAGCAGACTGTGCCGGGGAGCGCGTTCCTGGAAAATCTGGTCGAACTCCCTGCTCTCCAGTGTGCGCTCCTCCTCCAGCTGATAGACGTTCGGGTCCTTTTCAAAGGTGGCGGCGGCCCGCTGGACCAGGTTCTGAGCGATTTCCTGTACGGCGAAACGGACGATCTCGCTCCGGTTGTAAAGCTCCATTCCGAACATCAGACCGGCCGCCCGGCGGAGCATGGATTCCCCGATGACCAGGATGAACCGCAGCCGCCGCCCATCTCCGGTGCGATAGATCAGCTGGTAATACCGGGCGTCCGCGACGGAGCGCCTGGTGGTGAAGCTGCCGATCAGCTGGACCTCTGAGCCGAACATCTCTTGCAGGGGTGTGAGAATCATCCCCCGGACCAGGGCCAGCTGCCCGTCTGGCTGAAACAGTGGAAAATCCCGGAACGATCCTCCGGTGATGGCCCGGTCCTCCATGATGATGTGTCCGGTCAGCCACCCGGTACACACGCCGATAAAGCGCTGTACCGCCTCGATGGAAAAATCAGACTCGTAAAGGGCCTGCTCCAGCGCCGGGAGGGTTTCCAGTTTCATTCTGTCGTGGTGCCGCTTGTGGGCTGGATAGCCGGAATACCCTATTTCCCGCATATAGGCCTCCTCCTCGGCAAAATGCTGGATGGCGTAAGCTTTGAAGTATTTGATTCCTTCCACGCAGGCAAATCTGTCTTCGTGTTTTTCAAGATACAGATCCATGATTTTCTGGACGATGGAAAAAAGTCTTCGGTGCGCCTGATCAACGATCTCCACACCGATATTGAAACGATCCTGCCATTGGATTTGATGCATATTGTTCCCTTCTTTTCTGCCGCCCGCAGGATTTCAGGCGGAATGGGGTTCGTAAGGTGCATTGCGGCTGCCGGGAGCATGGCCGACCCGGCTTTTGCCGGCTGCTGTATTATATGTTTGAAACGATGAAAACGCGACGGGGCCGCTCTCCGATCCGTCTGATCGAAAAGCGGCCCCGCGCTGCCGGCCGTCAGGGAGAAGCTGCCGGGTGGGGGCCGTCCGGTACTCCTCCTCTGATATCAGGGCGGTGTACTCGTTTCTGCCCCTCAGATTCCTTGTCTTGAAAATCCCCTTGTTCACCAGCTGTCCCAGAAGGGGGGGCAGGGTGTTTTTCTGTCAGGGCCAAAAATTCAGTTGAAATCTCAGTGGCCTCATGCAATTTGCGCACTACTGATACAACACCAGAGATACTTCCTTTTTCCAGCAGTTCCCGCAACAATCCACTGCTTAGGTGGTTTTTGGAAAGAATAATTCGCTTCCCCAGGCAAAAGCATCCGGAAGTATATGCGTGGGCAAATATTGGCACTTGAGCCACCCGGTGATAACAGCAGCATTGTTCGGGATCACCAGGACAGGACGGATGCCACCTTGCTCTGAAGCAAAATGGGGGCACACGTATTGCGTAAAGCCTCTTGAAAATGGCCAAGCGGGTTGCAGCAGAGATAATTAGCAGAAATGTATACGGTGCGAAAATGCCCGATTTTTGTTGAATAGAACAAGGATGCCGTCCCGTTACCCTGGGCGGCATCCTTGTTAGAAATTTATACCTTCTATATTCTCGCAATAAAGGCTGTTCCCGCAGCCTGTCCGCCATCACCGGACGGTGTAGCTCCCCCGCACCAGCAGCGACGCGCCGGCGGCGGCGGTCACACCCCTGCTGCCGGTCATCAGATAGAGGTGGTTCTGCTCAAGAGCGGCGCCGCCGCCAAGAGTTCCTCCTGTGGTGGTGTCCACCAGTCCCGGGGAGGGTGCGGCGGCACACACGGCGGCGCCGGAGCGCAGCAGTACCTCGCAGCCCTCCTCACCGGTAAGGGTCTGCCCGGCGTTCAAGGTGACGGCAGCATACACTGAAGAGGCAGAACCGCCCAGCTCCGCTGTCAGACGGCTGTTCCGCTCCGCGATCAGCCGGTCCACCTTATCCATCACCTGGCCGGTAAAAGTCTCCGTCAGGTAGCTGAGCGTCACCAGCGGGTCGCTCTGGGAGCCCGCGCCGCCGGCGGCCATGGCCCCCGCGGCAGTCAGTCCCGCCAGAGCCAGCAGGGCGCACAGCAGGATTCTCAGTTTCTTCTTTTTCATGGCGCTTTCCTCTCTTATGTAGTAAGGACCCCTGTAAGCGCAGGTCCTCAGGCTTTGGCAGGCCCGCGGGGGACCGGATGCCCCGCCGCGGACCTGTATCCTTTTCCGTCAACGACCCGTGACTATACGAGTCTCTCGCTGTGCAGACCGAAGCTGACCGCGATGGCCGCGTCCACTCTGTCCATCAGTTCCTTGTCCACGCGCCCCATCTTTTCCCGAAGACGGCGCTTATCCAGCGTGCGGATCTGTTCCAATAATACCACAGAATCACGGGTAAGTCCATAGTTTTGCGCTGCCAATTCTATGTGGGTGGGCAGCTTTGCCTTTCCCGTCTGGCTTGTGATGGCCGCCACGATCACCGTGGGGCTGTATCGGTTCCCTGTATCGTTCTGAACGATCAGCACGGGACGGACGCCGCCCTGCTCACTCCCTACCACCGGGCTGAGGTCGGCATAATAGATGTCGCCGCGTTTTACGCTTGTATCCACAAAGTTCACACTCCGCCGGAAGAAGTGCCCGAAGCATTCGGGCCACTATCATTCTCCCACGCAGCCGCGGATTTTATACGGCGGTCCCCGGTAAATTGACGGCCGCCGCAGGACACCGGGATTCCCTGCCCCGAAGTATCTTATGTCCTTCCGGCGCTCAATGTTACATTTCCGTTACCGCCCGGTCCAGCCGGTGGACAACCGGAGACGGATATGGTATAGTATGGCTGATCCGTTATAACCCACCGCGAACAAGAAAAGGAGATTCCATGAAACGAGCGACATCCCTGATTGTATCCCTGGCCCTGGTTCTGGCGCTGCTTCCCGCCCCGGCCCGGGCTGCGTCAAGCGCCTATGGAAGCGACGTATGGCTGCGGGACACCCGGCTTCAGGAGGGCGTCACCTACAGCGAGAACATATTCTGGAGCAGCGGCTATGACAAGCCCCGCCATGAATACTTCTTTACCTACACCCCCGGGATTGGCGGCGGACTTCCCTCCGCCTGGAGCGGGACGGCGGGCTCCGGCTCCTCCGGAGGGTGGAATCCGGATGGTCTGGACCTCTCCTGGCTGTTCCCAAATCAGGAGGACGGCGGCCAGGGAGAGGACGGCTCTTCCCAGAACGGGCAGACCCCGGAAGCCGCGTCCCTTCCCATGGGGGTGCGGCCCGTGGCTTCCTATGGCTCCTCTGTCACCGGGCGCAGCACCGTCTCCCAGGCCGCCCAGAAATACGAGAGCCTGGGCTACCGGGTGGTAGGCGCCATCAACGGCGACTTCTATGACACCGCCACAGGCTACCCCCTGGGCATCCTGGTCTCGGACGGAGAGCTTCTTTCCGGCTCCGAGGAGTACTACGCCGTCGGATTCCGCGCAGACGGAACCGCCGTGATGGGTATGCCCCAGCTGGTCATGACGGCTGCCTCCGGCAGCGGCGCACTGAATCTGGCCTCCCTCAACAAGCCCCGGGTGGACCACGCCGGCGTGACCATGATGACCTATGACTTCCGGGACGACCACACCTCCGGACCCTCCACAGCCACCGCCGGGGTCAACGTCCTGACCACCATCCTGGGCGGACGGGCCTCCATCGGTGAGGAGCTGGTTCTGCGGGTGGACGAGGTGGCGGAGGACGCCCAGGTCCGCACCCTGGCGGAGAACCAGGTCCTCCTGACCGGAGGTACCGCCGGCTACGCGGCCGGTCTGGCGTTCCTCCGCGCCCTGGTTCCCGGGGAAACGGTGACGGTGCGCTTCTCTACCCCCGATCCCCAGTGGAATGATGTGACGGAGTCCATCGGCGCGTACTACCTGCTGGTGGAGAACGGCGTGGCCAAGGAAGGCTTCGAGGTCTCCGCCGCCCCCCGCACCGCCGTGGGAATGAAGGCCAACGGCGACGTGATTTTCTACACGCTGGACGGACGGCAGAACACGGTCAGTATGGGCGCGTCTCTGGGCGTGCTGGCCAAACGAATGGCGGAGCTGGGCTGCGTCACGGCGCTGTGTCTGGACGGAGGCGGCTCCACCACGGCGGTGGCCGCCCTTCCCGACAGCGGCTCGTCCAAGCTGCTCAATTCCCCCAGCGACAAGACCCAGCGGCAGGTATCCAACCATCTGCTGCTGCTGGCCCCCGGCGGCGCCACCAGCGAGCCGCAGGGCGTATACCTCTCTGCCGCCGCGCCGGTGGTGCTGACGGGCCACACGGTGAATCTCACCGCCAACGTGACGGACACCCACTATTATCCCATGAGCCTGCCCGTAGATTACCACACCACCGCCGGAACGGTCTCCGGCGGCGTGTTCACCGCGCCGGACCGGAGCGGACCTGTGACCGTCTCCGCCTTCTATGGCGGACTGTCCGCCCAGAGGGAGATTCTGGTGGTGGACCAGCCGGATACCATGGCTGTCCGGGCTCAGGGCAGCGCCGCTGCGTCGCTGTCCGTCATCGCGGGCGGAACCGCCCAGCTGACGGTCTCCGCCGCCTACAACCACACGAATCTGGAGATTTCCCCGGAGGACGTAAGCTGGTCTGTGGACCCCAAGCTGGGGACCATTGATGAACACGGCTTCTTTACCGCCTCCGGGCAGGCTGGCTCCGGCTCCATCACCGCCACCCGCGGCACCGTCCGGGCCACGCTGCCGGTAACTGTGGAAGCCAATCATCCCTTCGCGGATCTGGAGGGCCACTGGGCGGAGGCGTATATGGGCCAGCTCTATCAGCAGCAGATCCTTACCGGCGAGTACGAGGGTGATCTGCTCTACGCCCGCCCGGACCGGGGACTGAGCCGCGCGGAGTTCTCGGTGCTCCTGGCCCGGTATCTGAAGCTCGACACAGAGCAGTACGCCGGGAAGGCGACGCCCTTTACCGACCTGGAAGGCGTGGATGCCTGGGCCGGAGGAGCCATCCGGGCCATGTATGAAAAGGGTATCGTCAACGGCGTGGACGCCACCCACTTTGCCCCCCAGGAGCCTCTGCAAAGAGCTCAGGCGGCGGCCATGCTGGGCCGCGCGCTGGGATTGAAGGCGGAGTCCTCCGGCGAACCTTCCGCGCCCGCCGGTGATCCCGGTACGCCCGGTGAATCCGAAACGCCTTCCGGCGAGCCGGTGCTGCCGGATGAACCGGTTCTCCCGCCGGACTACGCCGCCTACGCGGTTAAACAGGTCTCCACTCTGTCCGCCTCGGCCCAGGGCTTTGACGGCTACCCGGATGCCGGAGAGGTGCCGGAGTATGCTGCGGAGTACTTCCGGATTCTGGTGGACCGCGGGGCGATGGACGGCCGGGACGGCAGACTGCTGCCCGCAGCGTCCATCACCCGGGCGGAAATCTGCAAGGCCCTGGTGGTCATACGGGCGAAGTAACGGTCGGCGCTGTACAGACAGTTTGAGGCAGGCCGGGGACCTTGGGT